>LSQX01080717.1_pt4 | contig 14338 bp, 12 predicted proteins | sample 654561 | NCBI WGS metagenome assembly LSQX01 (sample SAMN04489861, study PRJNA283612) | anaerobic digester metagenome | isolation source: 4 biogas reactors fed with cattle manure at either 37C or 55C with and... | place: Denmark: Kongens Lyngby | collected 2014
CGCACAACAATCATTGTGCGGTGTTGCCCTAAAAATAAAAATTTACATTGTGTTAATCATTTTCTGCCGCATGATTAGTATCATATTATTGCAGAGACTGGTTTCTGCCGGGCTCTGCAATAATTTTTATCGGTGGGTGAAGTATTTTGCTCGGATATGTGAGGGCGTATAAACCTGAGCTTCGGTTCAGGGAATACGACCTTTACCGAGGTGTGTACTGCTCAATATGCAAGCGGCTTTTAAGGCTTTATTCCCCGTTTGCCCAGCTTTTTCTAAGCTACGACGTCACTTTGCTGGCGATTGTTTTGGCGGCGCTGCGCGGTGAGGACATAACCCTTAAAAAATCCCGCTGCCCGTACAATCCCTTTAAAAGGTGCGACAAATGTCTCGGCGCTGACAAAACAATAGATTTTTGCGCCGATGTTTCTGTCATAATGGCTTATCACAAGCTGCGCGACAACTTGCGCGACAGCGGTTTTTTCGGCAAAGCGGCGGCTTTTTTAGCTTTTCCTGTTGTTTTTCTCATGCACAAAAAGGCGTCAAAGTGCCAACCGGAGGCTGAAAGGATTGTCGAACGCGCCATGTCCCTGCAAAACGAGGTAGAAAAAGATAAATGCGCTTCAATCGACGCTGCCGCGGACCCGTCGGCGAGAGCTTTGTCCGAGCTTCTTGATTTAGGCGTTGGCGCGGCGGCTGATTCGGAAAGTGTTCGCCGCTTGGGATACCTCATAGGCAGGTATGTCTATGTCATAGACGCCGTGGACGATATTGAAAGCGACATCAAAAGCGGAGGGTTTAATCCGCTTTTGTCAAAATACAAAGAGCTGAAAAACGGCGATTTTTATGAATACGCGCTCGCAATGCTCAACCTTAATATCGGTGAAATTGTAAAAACCTTTAAAAGCATAGAATTTGACCGTTACGGAGATATTATTTACAACATTCTTTTTTACGGTCTTTATAACTCGTCAATTTATGTCCTTAAAAAACATCAAAAAGGAGGCGCGCAAAATGCGAAATCCATATGAGGTCTTAGGTCTGCCCGAAAACGCGACTGACGAACAGATTCGCGAGGCTTACCGCACGCTTGCGCGCCGATACCAGCAGGAGATGGCGGAGGGCAGCGGCCGCGGCAACCCCGCCGAAAAGATGGATGAGCTTGACAAGGCTTATGACTCCATCATCATGTCCCGAAGCTCCGGGTTCGGCGGAGGAGATTACAGGGCGCACAGCTCGTCGTCTCAGAGCGGCGGTTATTCTGTCAACACAGATTTCAGCGATATAAGAACAAAAATTCAAAACTCACGTTTTGACGACGCTGAAATGCTGCTTGACGGCATACCCGAGCAATCGCGCAATGCAGAATGGTATTTCTTAAAGGGCAGCATACAATACAGAAAAGGCTGGCTTGAGGAGGCAGGCGGGAATTTTGCCGCCGCTGTCAGGCTGGATCCCGGCAACAAAGAATACAGAGCGGCTTATGACAACATGAGAAACTCAAGCTCCGGCGGATACAGGATGAGCGGAAATAAAGGGCATAGCGGCTGTTCGGCATGCGATATATGCACCGGTCTGCTTTGCGCCGACTGCTGCTGCGAATGCATGGGCGGCGACCTTATCCGCTGCTGCTGACGACTTTTGATTTTCGAGGTGTTTTTTTGAAGCACAGTTCAAAGACGGCGATTGGCGGCATTGTGTCGGCACTTTCACTCACACTGCTGTTTATGCTGTCAGTCATTCCTTTTTTGACATACGCGCTGCCGGCTTTGGCGGGCGCGCTTATAATTATTATAGTCATAGAGCTTGGCAAGAGTTGGGCGGCGGGTGTATATGCCACCGTCAGTATTCTTGCCGTCCTGCTTGTTCCAAACAAGGAGGCGGCCGTTATGTATGTCGCCTTTTTCGGCTATTATCCGATAATAAAGTCGCTGCTTGAGTCAAGGATGAAAAAGCTCCCCTCTTTAATCATAAAAACAGCAGTTTTCAGCGTTTCGATGCTTGCGTCTTATTACCTTATGATCAAGTTTATGGGCGTCGAGTTTGACGAGATTGAAACATTCGGAAAATTTGCCGTTCCGATTCTTTTGGGAGCGGGAATTGCCGTGTTTTTATTGTACGATTATACATTATCTGCTATGATATACACATATATGAAAAGATGGAGAAAGCGTTTAGGACGCGTATTTAAATAGAATCGGAGGGCTATGTTTGGAATCTGAAAAGGTTAGGTTTGGTGTTATAGGAATCGGCGGCAGAGGCTCGGGAATGCTTCGCGAGCTCATCTCTGTTCCGGGCGTGAATGTCGTCGCCGTATGTGACAAATATGAGGACAGGGCAAACCACGGCGCCGAAATTGTCAAGCAGCATCAAGGCGGCGAAGCCGATGTTTATCTTGACTACAAGGAGCTTCTCAAAAGAGACGACATTGGCGCGGTTCTTTGCTGCACCACATGGATAACACACGCCAGAATAGCGGTTGACGCAATGCGCGCCGGCAAAGATATTGCAATCGAGGTGGGCGGCGCCGCCTCAATCGAAGAATGCTGGCAGATGGTCAGGGCATCAGAGGAGACGGGGAAATTCTGCATGCTGCTTGAAAACTGCTGCTACGACAGGGACGAGCTTGCCGTGTTCAACATGAAAAAGCTCGGTATTTTCGGCGAGATAACACACCTTGAGGGCGGATATCGCCATGACCTGCGCGACCAAATAAGCCTTGGGCGCGAGCAGCGGCACGGCAGGTATGCAAATTTTGTTCATCGGAACGGAGAGCTTTATCCGACACATCAGTTGGGCCCGATTTCAAAGCTGATAGACATAAACAGGGGCAACAGATTTTTAACGCTTTGCTCCATGTCAAGCAAGTCAAGAGGGCTGAACACCTGGATAAGAGAAAACTTAGGCGACGACTACGACATGGCGGATTACAGCTTTAATCAGGGCGACGTTGTGACGACGCTTATAAAATGCGCCAACGGCGAGACAATTAAGCTGACGCATGACTGCTGCACGCCGAGACCTTATTCGAGGGATTATCTTGTTGAAGGCACAAAGGCGGTGTTTTGCGAGGCTAAGGAAGGCAAAAACTGGATATATATTGACAATGTTTCGCCGCGCCATAAGTGGGAATATTTTGAAAAATACCGTCCCGAATATGAGCATCCTCTGTGGAAAGATTATGACGGCACCGGTCACGGTCACGGCGGGATGGATTTCCTTGTGTTGTCCGCCTTTGCGGAGGCGGCGTTAAGCGGTGTTTCGCCGCCGATAGACGTGTACGACACAGCCGCGTGGATGGCGGTGACGTGCCTTTCGGAGCAGTCGGCGGCAATGGGCGGGATGCCCGTGCCTGTGCCCGATTTCACAAATGGGTTGTGGATTGACCGCGAGCCTTATCGGAGGGGCAGGTACTGTCTTGAGGAGGTTTGCCTTGATTTTTTTGCAAACGATGATAAAACAGAAAAAAAGGATGGTGTGACGTCGCAATGAAATACTACATAGGAGTTGACGGAGGCGGTACAAAAACTCATTACGCTCTTTTTGACGAAAAAAAGCAAATTGTCGCCGAAACAAAAACGGCAGGCAGCAATCACGAAAACCTTGACGGCTCTTTTGACGAGGCGGCAGATATTTTATGGGAGGGCTTGACAGACCTGTCTGCGAAGTCCGGCATATCAATCAGCGACGTTTCGTTTACGCTCATGGGTCTTGCCGGAATCGACCACCCGTTCCAGCATGACGAGATGTGCCAAAGGCTCAAGGGCTTTGGGCTTAAAAATTTTGCCGTTTATAACGACGGTTTTATTGTCGTAAAGGCGGGCAGCGAAAGCGGAGCGGCAATCGGGCTAAACAACGGCACAGGCACCTGCTGCAACGCCATAGATTCGTCGGGCAGGATGCTTCAGCTTGCCGGATTGGGCGACTTTTCCGGAGACATGGGCAACGGTCACTGGATTGCGATGATGGCTTTCAGGGCTGTTTATGACGATGTTTATTTAGGAATACGCAAAACATCCATTTCCGCCGCTTATTATGACAGGTTCAATTTAAAAACACGCGAGCAGTTTTTAGGCAGCGTGTCAAACATCGAGACAGACAGATCAGAGCCGCATATAATGGCGCTCATAGACTTTTTCTTTGAGGGGCTTAACAACGGCGACGAGGCATGCGTGATGATTAACGAAATGATGTCGGAGAGGAGCGCGGCGCTGATTGCCGCCCACGCCGACAGCCTTAAATTCGACGGCGAAGAAATTGAAGTCGTCCTTTCAGGGTCAATCCTCACAAAGCTGCCGAACGATGTTTACCTTGATGCAATCAAGAAAAAGGTGCTTGAAAAAACAGGCAAAAAATTCAAATACATAAAGCTGACAAAGCCGCCTGTCGTCGGCTGCGTCAACTGGATAATGCAGGAATACGTTTAAGCTGTTAATGAAAGGATTTGATAAGGATGAAGGAAATCACAGTTGCTGTAATCGGTTCGGGCAGCACATACTGCCCGGAGCTTGTCGACGGGTTTATCAAGGCTCGTGATTCATTGAAGCTGAAAAAGATATCTTTTATGGATATCGACGAGCGAAAGCGCGGCATTGTTGGAGGTCTTTGTGTCAGGATGCTGGAAAACGCCGGTATCGGCTGCGAAGTGAACATAACGGACAATCTTGACGATTCTCTTAAAGGCGCCGACTTTGTTGTCACGCAAATACGGGTGGGCAAGCTGCCCGCAAGACATCTTGATGAGACAATCCCGCTGAAATATGATTTAATCGGGCAGGAGACCACAGGTATCGGCGGCTTTTTCAAGGCGCTGCGCACAGTGCCTGTAATGCAAAACATCTGCGACAGGATAATGGCGATATGCCCCGACGCTTGGCTTATCAACTTCACTAACCCTTCGGGCATTATTTCGGAGTTTATTCAGAACTTCACAAAAGTTAAAAATATCGGGCTTTGCAACGTCCCGATAAATATGCTCGACGACACGCGCGAGATAAGCGGAGCCGACAGCGAGGTCACATACATCGGGCTTAATCATTTGAGCTGGATCACGTCGGTAAAGAAAGACGGCGTCGAGATTCTTGCGCAGATGATAAAGACGGGGTTTTCTCCGAAGGTGATGGAAAACATTAAGGACGACGGATTTTCGCTTGAAACGCTTGCGGCCATAAACGCCATTCCCTCGTCATATCTTCAATATTTTTATTGCCGGGACGCCAAAGTTAAGCACCTCAAAAGCGAGCAAAAAAGCAGGGCGCAGGTTTGCATGGAGATAGAGGAACAGCTGCTCGAAATGTATTCCGACAAAACAATTGTCGAAAAACCGGCGCTTCTTGACAAAAGAGGCGGACACAAATATTCGCTTGCCGCCGTTTCGCTTATAGACGCGCTGGCTAACGACTTGAAAAATCCGCACGTCGTCAACATCAAAAACAACGGAACGCTTTCATTTATGGACGACGACGATGTTGTTGAAATCGCGGCGGAGGTGGGCAAGGACGGAGCGTCGCCGATTCCTGTCGGAGAGGTGGACAACCGCCATATTATCGGACTTATGCGAATTGTAAAAGAGTATGAGAAGTTTACAGTCAAAGCCGCAATTTCAGGCTCCGACGCAGACGCGCTCAACGCGCTGCTTTTGCACCCGCTTGTTGGGGATTGGGAAAAGTCGCAAAAGTGCTTTGAAGAAATGAAGGAAGCACACAAGGCATATCTTCCGCAGTTTTTTAAAGCGTGAGGGCGGTGGCATAAAACACTTGCGGGCAAAGACCGCAAGCCTTAAACACACAAAACCTCATTCAGGCAGGAGCCTGAATGAGGTTTTTCATCAGTCTGAAAAGGTTGCGTAAAACAACCTCTTTTTTAATGGTGTGCCGAAAACGCGGCGATAAAAGTCAGCGGCGCATTTCCTCTGTGTCGACGACCTTGCCGGCAGCTTGCTCAAACAGCGAGATGTCAAACCAGCCTGTCCTGTGTTTTTTCATGGCTGATGCGGAAAGAATTGAAAAGCTCATTCTGCCGAGCCGCATTTTTTTCAGCAATATGTTTGTCTTTATCTTGACGTCCTGAATATCGCCGTATTTGACTATGCCGTGGCTTCTGTTAAACATCCCTTTTGAATAGCATACGACATCGTCGTCCGCCGCATAATATCTGCCGAAAAACTCAACAAACGAGCCGATGAACAAAAGAATAAATACAAAAGCTGAGATAACATAAATGTGTCTGTATCCCGTGCTTAAAAGCATGACGGCGGCGGCGTAAATAAAGGAGCGCAAAACAGGAAAAGCAATAGAAAAAGGATGCGTCCTGACACGCTCTGACTTGCAGACAAAATCAGGAGCGCATTTTAAAAGCAGCTCGTCGGCTTTGTCCTTTTTTATGGTCAGAGAAAGATGCGTCGTCTCGTTTTTTTCATTGCCGAGACCGACGACCGCAATGCTGACAGAGCAAAGACCGAACAGCCTTGCAAATATCGGCTGATTAATCACAACGGCGTTAATTTTGTCACGCTCAAAAACATAGTTTCGCTTGTTAAGTATCCCGCAGCTTATGTATAAAAGCTTGCTGTCCTGCTCGACGGTGTAGTCCCCGAGATCAAGCGCGCCCTTGACAATCGAGCCGACGCTTCCGAATAATGTGAGAAAAAGCAGGAACCAAAGCCTGTTCATATTCGGATTGCCGCCGGTTTTGAGCATGGGGAGAATGAAAACCACAGTGATTGTTAAAAAAAACTGTATGACGGGAAAAGACAGCAGCTTGTGTCGGAGCGCGTCCGCGGCTGAAAAGGTTATCAGGTGAGTTCGTTCCTCGGCACGCTCGTCGTTGCTTAAAGGCGCGCATGAGACGTCGCTTTCGGAAACGGCGGTTTCCGCGGAGTGGCGGGACTTAATTGAAAGGAGCGATTCTTTGAGGAGCGCCGCGTCGCCGCGCTTGAGCACAAATTTAAAGTCTGTCTTATTTGCCGTCCTTGATGAGTTTAAGTCAATCTTCACCTTGGCGGTGCCGACAAGTCTTTCAAATATGTTGCTTTCAACATTGACCATCGCAATATTTTGAATCGGGAGGCGGGAATCCACCTTGAACATTGTGTCTCTCTTATAAATAAAATCGTCGCCCTCTATGTAAAAGACTGTTTTGCGCCAGTATCGGTACGACAAAAACAAGCTGACGAGGACAAAGAGAAAAAACGCAAGAAAACCAAAAGCCGATTTTAATCCGCCGGATGCGGCTGTGCTGAAAAGTTTTATATAAAATGAGGGCAAAAAAATCTCCCAGCCGTGATCCTTTAAAGAGTTTATAAGATAAACTGAAAAGAAGGCAAGGATTGCCGCAAGGCGCTCAAAAATAAGCGAAAAATGATTTTTTGTAGGGCTTTTAAACATTGTCGCGCGCCCCTTTAACTTTTAGCTTTTTGATAACTGTTTCGTTAATATACATCCCGATTTCGTCAGCCACTTCAGGCTCAAGAAACCGCAATGAAGCGAACGAACCGGCTGTCGTTATCATTACCTTGGCGACGCCGACGGCATTGTCAAGCGGTCCCGCCTTTATGTCTATCTGGTATATCCTGTCGATTGGAACAATTGTCCGACGTATAAAAACAAGCCCCTCGATAACCTCAATCCTGTCGGACGCGATGAGATATTTGTAACGCCTGTAACGAATTCCGGGTGCGATTAAAACATACGCCGCCGAAAATGCAGCGGCGCATGACATGATGATAAGACCCGTGACAATGGGCTTGTCGGCGCGGATTGTTACGCAAGCGATGAACGACGGAATCATAACGAGAATCAGCATTGATATCGTTGAAGTCAAGCGCATCAGCTTGAGCGCCTTTTGAGAAAGAGAGCGGTAATTGCCATTGTCGTTCATTATTAAATATGCATTCCTTTCGGCGCGAATTGTTTTATTCTTTTTCGTCAGAGCCTTTGGCTTTTTTTTCGGGAGATTTTTCTGTTTTCGGCAAAATCTCCACTTTGACCTTGCCGATTCTCCTGTCGCCCACATTCAAAACAGTGAATTTAAGGTTTTCAAACTCGATTTCGTTCATCTCGCCGTCCTTGGGGAGAAATCCAAGCCGGCTGATGATAAAGCCGCCTATTGTTTCATAGTCGCCCTCAGGCAAGGTTACGCCTGTCAGCTCCTCAAGCTCGTCAACATAGGTAATCCCGTCAAAGTTGAATGTCGTCTCGTCAATTTTTGAAAATTCTTCTTCCTCATCGTCGTATTCGTCCTGGATGTTTCCGACGATGGACTCGATAAGATCCTCGATTGTCAGAAGCCCCGCAGTGCCGCCGTATTCATCGACGACAATGGCAATCTGCGTGTGGTTTTCTGTCATTTCTTTAAACAAATCCCCGCATCGCTTTGTCTCGGGGACATAATATGCACCGCGCATGATTCCGCGGAGAGTTATGCTCGGGGGCAGCTTTTGCCCGACATACGGCAGCAGGTCTTTGATGTATATCACGCCGACAATGTTGTCGGGATCGTCCTCATAAACAGGTATCCTTGAGCGCCCTTCTTCAATGGCAAGCTTAATAACATCCTCAAACGGATCCTCAATGTCTATGGCTATCATGTCCGTGCGGTGGGTCATGATGTCGCCCGCGTCAATGTCGTCGAAATCAAAGACATTGTTAATCATTTCTTTTTGGACATCCTCAATGACGCCGCGCTCCTCGCCGACATCAACCATCATTCTGATTTCTTCCTCTGTCACAGACTCGATATTGGCGTTTGGGTCTATGCCGAAAAGTCTGACAATGCCGTTTGTCGAAGCTGACAAAAGCCTTACAAGCGGGTTTGTGATTTTTGCGAAAAACAGCAGCAGCCCGACCACTTTAAAAGAGATTTTTTCCGGAAAGTTCATCGCGATGCGCTTTGGCACAAGCTCGCCGAGCACAAGCGTAAAAAATGATGTGATGAATGTCACAATCACAAGCGCGGCTGCAATAATCACAGAATCGGGAACAAAAGAAAGAAAGCCGACAGAACAAAGCCTTGAGCTGAACAAGGCGACAAATTTGTCGGACGCGACGGCCGAGGTCAAAAACCCGGCAAGGGTGACGCCGATTTGTATTGTTGAAAGAAAGCTGCTTGAATTGGAGGTGAGCTTTAGGATGAGCTTTGCGCGCTTGTTGCCGCTTTCCGCCATGCGTTCGATCTTGTTGTCGTTCAGGGAAATAACGGCTATTTCGCTCATCGCAAAAAAAGCGTTGATAAGAATAAGAGTTAATAAAATGAACAAAGTTAATGGAATAGAAAGCCCTGTGTTTAATGCTTGAACCGCGTTTGCCGCCGTCGTCGGAGAAGAGGCTGACAGGCAAGACGTCAATAACGCGACGGTACTGCCAGGGTCATCCATAAGGGATTTGCTCCTTTCACATGAAAAATAATATCGCATAAAATACACATTATTAATTATATACGCTTTTGCGTAAAAGTCAAATGATTTAATCGGCGGATTTGAAATATTTTAGCGAAGTTAATTCCCAAAGTAAGTTCCATAGTGGAAGTTATTGCGGACTTTGATTTTAGACCGATTTTTTTGTAAACTCCGGCTTGATAAATATCTCAAAAAGAGCCGCGAAACAGAGAGTAAAAACGCAGCTTTTTTCAAAAAAACGTTACGATTCCTCTTTTCATTTTTGTGTGTTTTTGTTGCATAATCAGACGTGATTATATCTCCTTTTTTCGATGTATTTTGCCTTTTTTGACTGAATCATACCATCTTTAAAAGGTTTTCTTCTCGATTTTCAGCATGATTCTTTCACGTTTTGAAGCTTTTTGAAACTCAAGATATCTTTCCTGTTGAATTATGTCAAACAAGGTGCTACAATTATAAAAGCGTTGCGATTATATTGATATTTAAATAGCTGTGGAAAAGGTGACGTTATGGAAAGAACCATAAAGATTCTGGATCATCCGTTGATTCAGCACAAACTAAGTATTCTCCGTGACAAAAACACTTCGACAAAGGATTTCAGAGAGCTTGTAAACGAGATTTCAATGCTGATGATTTACGACGCGACAAGGGATCTCCCGATGGAGGATATATGTGTCGAAACCCCCTGCGGCACTGCCCGCTGCAAGATAATAGCCGGCAGAAAGCTTGCGTTTGTGCCGATTCTTCGCGCAGGGCTCGGCATGGTGGACGGGGCACTCAATCTCGTTCCCTCCGCAAGAGTGGGACATATCGGAATTTACCGTGACGAGCAGACATTAAAGCCTGTCGAATATTACTGCAAACTGCCGAAGGATATCGGCGAAAGGGACGTGTTCGTGACAGACCCGATGCTGGCGACAGGCGGCAGCGCAGTCGACGCCATCCGTCAGATAAAGCTGCGCTGCCCCAAAAGCATAAAGTTTCTTTGCATCATCGCCGCGCCCGAGGGGCTTGAGGCGCTGAAAAAAGCACACTGTGACGTTGATATATATTGCGCTGGGCTTGACGATCATCTGAACGAAAAAGGCTATATAGTTCCCGGTCTCGGAGACGCGGGCGACAGGATATACGGCACAAAATAAAGCATGGGCGGCGGCGCGGAGATTAAATGTTTTAAATCCGCAGACGGCTCTTGCCTTTTAAATCAAAACGTTATATAATATTGTTACAGTTTTGTAACCTTTATCAGACAAGACACGTCCTATGGGAAAAGAGGTGAGGTCACTCTGAACGGCGGCACAGAAAAGACGGCGGAGGCTTGCTTTGGCGGCATTCATTCCGGTCCGTTTTCTTTCGTGTATAAAAACATTGCGCTGCTCGGCTTGGAAACATACAGGTATTCGAGGCGGATATTGCGCTCCTTGGGCGGGCTTTTGCTCCGCCCGTTTAAGGTCGCCGCCGCATGGCTGCGGCTGCTTATCCTCACCATTGACCACTTCGGATTCAAGTCCGCAAGGGCGTTTAATAACGAGGCTCGCTTTATAAGGAGCGAAATAAAATCCGCTCTCCGATACATCAGGGCGGCGTCGCGGACAAACCCTCATTCCATAATTTACATATTTGCTCATTATGTCAAAAAAGCGCTTCTCCGCCACAGGCAATTTTTCAGATCGGCGCTGAACATCGCGCTTCCTTTGTCGTCGCTTGCCGTGCTGATAATCACCTTAAATCTGTGGGGCAACTTCATTTACGCGCTTGAGGTTATTTATGACGGCAAGACAGTGGGATATATTTCTGACGAATCAGTTTATCTTGAGTCGCGAAACCTTGCCGTCCAAAAGCTTTCTGTAGGCTTGGGAGAGGGTGAGCGTTCGGACATACTCGGAAAGCCCAAATATTCTTTAGCGCTCGTGTCGGTCAACGAGCTTGTCGACGTCGATACGTTAAGCGAAAATTTGCTTGAGGCCTCCGACGCAAACATCACAAACGCCTGCGGTATTTACATCGACGGCAAGTTCCTCTGCTCCGTGAAAAATGAAAACGACGCAAGAAGCGTATTCAACGCGATACTTGAGGAAAAGGAAGTAAGGAGCGACGAAAAAGTCGGGTTTATTGAGGAGATAAACTACGTTCAAGGTCTTTATCCCGACGAAAGCAGCACAATGTGGGATGCCGCCCGTCTCGCGGAGCAGCTTAAAAAGACAAAAAGGTCACAGATGGTTTACATTGCGCAGCGCGGCGATTCATTTTCCAAAATAGCCGATGGCTTTGACATGACAGTCGAAAAGCTGAAGGAGTTAAACCCCGATCTCGCGGCGGCGAACAAAATTCTTGTCGGCGACACGGTAGTCATATCGCAGGAAGTCAAATATGTCCGCGTCAAGGTTGTCAGGACAGAATCGCACGCGGTTGACATTGATTTTGGCACTGTCTTTTCAAACAACTCAAGCCTGTTCAGAGGGGACTCGCGCGTCGTGCGAAGCGGCGTAAAGGGCCTTGACCTTGTGACGACGCAGATAACGACAATAGACGGTGTCCTATATTCCACAGAGGAAATCGACAGGGTGCGCATATCCGACCCCATTGACGAAAAAGTAGAAAGGGGCACAAAATCAACATCAGTAAGCAGCTCCTACGGCACATATAACGTCACTGTTTCAAAAAAAGGCTTTGTATGGCCCGCGCCGTCGGCAAGGACAATCAGCCAGTCATACGGCAAGAAAGGGCACAGGGGCATCGACATCACCGCAAGCGGGGCAAGCGGCAAAATAATTGTCGCCGCGTCGTCAGGCACAGTCGAATTCGCGGGTTCCGCAGGCGACAGCTACGGACAGCAGGTTTTAATCAATCACGGCAACGGAGTTAAAACGCGGTATGCCCACTGCCAGTCAGGCTCAATTAGCGTAAGGTCAGGTCAAAGGGTTTCCGCGGGTCAAACAATAGCGCGGATAGGCTCCACCGGCAACTCGACAGGCCCTCACCTGCACTTTGAGGTTATCGTAAACGGAAGCTGTGTAAATCCTTTGCAATATGTGTCGCGCTGACAGAGCATTGCGGCAAGGCACACTCCGCGCGGTAAAGAATTAACAACGCAATTTTTGCTCCAAAACTTCTTTTGAAAAAAGCTATATGTTGTTCATGTCTTCGCCTCGGGCGGGATGTGCTTCTTGTCTTGCTCATGTCAAAACCTCACGATGTTCTTAGTAATGCGGCTGCAAACCATTATTAAGTATAACATCGGGGGGTTTCTCATTTGCATCAGACGGCGGAATGCTTTAAATTATAATTTTGCGGCAGGCGGACAAGCCGAAAATATAATTTCAGCCGACAACCGGTTTTAAAGGCAGCCCAAAAAAAATGAAACATTGCCATTGTTTAAAGTCTGTGTTATAATAAATTGTATTGCTGTTATGTCAACTTTTTAACACAGCGCATATTCTTATTTTTGCATTTTAAGGAGGATTTTCATGATGAAAAAACAACTTCTTTCATTGTCTGCCGCAGCTCTTTTTGTTGTATTTTTGCTCATCCCCGCGGCGGCGTCCGGGACATACGAGCCTGTCGCGGCGCCTCCCGCCTCACTTTGTTTTTCTTTTGATTATCCAAACGAAGGGAGCGAGCGCATCACAGTCAATTACCGCATACCTGAAACTGCCTGCCGTTTTGTTTCAATGTCAAGCGACGAAAAAGAATCGGCCTATGGCTTTGACGGCAGCTATATAATGCAGTTTGACTTGTCGGTTGACGGTGAAAACAATTGGAGCCATAATCCCGACTGGGACTCGGGGGAAGGCGATTATATTTATCTTGACGTGGGCGTCGACACGATTGGCAGCGGCGAGTTTTTGTGGTTCACCTACGATGAAGCGGTCAAAAAATGCCACGGCTCCATAAAATCGGATAAAGTAAGCGGCGCAGAAAATGCCCGTTGGTTTGACTTTGAAAATCACAGTCTTTTTGCCCGTGCCCGTTTTGTTTATTTTGACAATGAAAACGGTTCTTCTTACTGCTCGACCTGGTCAGACACCTACAGTGTTAACGACAGTTATAACAAAACCGGGTTCCTTTTCCAGGAAAACGTTTCAAATCTTGAGCCGCCGATTGTAAAGGGCGCTTTTCTTGACGATTCGGACGGCGACAGTCTCATCTTCTTTGACATTTCTCTCGGCGGCAAGCTGACAGATGCCGCCTGGGCTGTAAAATGCGCCGCGGGCGAGGATCTAACACTCAAGTCACAGATACGCGTAAATGAAGGCGAATGGGAATATTGGAGCGTCGAGGACGAGCTTTACCCATATGCCGTCGGGCTGCGCGCTTTCAGAGTTGATGATGAAATGCTTGACGGAAAGCTTGAATTCAGGTGCCGACTTTCTTATGAGGGGGGCACAGACGCAGGTATTGATTCTTTCAACTCACCGTGGAGCAAGGTTATACTGCGCACTTCTGACAACAACTTTTCGATTGTCGATAATTCCGACACGGATGGAAGAGACGCTGCCGAAAAAAAATGCGGCCTTTGCGGAATTTGCCCTCAGCCCCTCGGCGTTTGCGCGTTTGTGTGGCTGACGCTTGCAGTAATCGCCGTGATAGTCGCGATTATTATTGCCAAGGCAATCAGGCGCGGCAATTCTCGTGAAGACACGATTCAATCCGCCGCAAAGGACAGGCTTGAAAAAGGCAGAGCGGAAGACGAGGCGCGGAAAACGCCTGCACACGGCGGCGAGCCTCCTGCCGACTCCCCCGATTCCCCCGATTCCCCCGACTCCCCCGACTCCCCCGATTCTGAAAATGACAATGATTCAAAAAATATAAATAACGAAAACGGAGATGGTGAATAATGGGTTTTGAAGAAATCGCCGCAAAAGCAGTTAAAAAAATCAGCATCAGAAGCGGTAAAAAGATGCTTAAAAAAAATGGACCCGCCCCCGAAATAGCTAAGGCGGAGAC
>LSQX01380036.1_pt3 | contig 14336 bp, 11 predicted proteins | sample 654561 | NCBI WGS metagenome assembly LSQX01 (sample SAMN04489861, study PRJNA283612) | anaerobic digester metagenome | isolation source: 4 biogas reactors fed with cattle manure at either 37C or 55C with and... | place: Denmark: Kongens Lyngby | collected 2014
GATGAAAATAGCCCCATATATCAAAGAATAGCCATTCACTTATATTATTATGGTGATTTTTCTGTTTGTTTAAATTATTTTGAAGATGGCGATGGAACAATTACACAACTGGTTTCACCTTTACTTAAAGGCGATCAATTAATCATGAAAAATAAAACATTAAGATTAGCAAATTAATGTTTTACTTTTTTGTGTTTTAAATTAATTAAAATTACTATGTAAGATAAGAATATTATTGTTGAAACGATAATAATTTGAATTATTTTTCCAATTATTATCTTCTTTTCTTTTAATTGATTATTTAAAATTGAATCTTTTTCTAATTCTAAGTGTATAAGAGACAGTTCTAATCTTATCTTATCATTACTATCATTATTTTTATAATCCAAAAAAAATTGATTAGTCTCTTTATCTAATTCTTTATCTATTCCAATATTTTTTTCATATAAAATCATTAGTTCATTATTATCTTCATTAATTTTATAAAGATTAGGAGATACAGAATTAGGATTAACATAATTATATTCTATTTGCTCATATGCATAACCAATTTCGTACAATAAATTTTCATTATTAGGCCTTGCTAATATTTCAAATCCATAAGGTAACCCATTTGAATCAAACCCCATTGGTATTGTAATCGCTGGAAATCCGGTTGGAGGTGCAACTTTATAAGAATTATTTATCACATTCAATAGCTTCTTCAATAATATTTTAATTTACACTTATTAATGCATTATATTTTTTTTCGTATTCATCTATTCTATCCAAATACAATTTGATTAACTTTTCATATGTTAAATATCCTTTATCAATTGCTTTTTGAATTGATGTAATATCCATCCTAGTAACATCTAAAATAGATTCCTCGTATGCATATGTAATATTTATAAAAGAAAAATACAAAATAAATAATAGAATAATTATTTTTTTCATATATACCTCTATTACCAATTATAGCATTATTTAAAATTAAATAAAAAAAATCAATCCTTTCGAATTGATATTTATGATAAGTTCAAACATAAAAGTTCGAACAGTGTCTTAATTGGAGCGAGTAATGAGTGTATTTACAACTCTCATAGTGAATTGATAAGATATCAATTATACCATATTTTTATAAAAGTTCAATTTTAATTCCGTTATGTTGTTATTCAATTGATTTTAAAGAATCAATCATATCTATCTTTTTTAGTGATTTATTAATAATTAACTGAACTATAAACGAGAATAGAAGTGTTAATACACCTGATAATGCATAACTAATGGGACTTATTTTATTTAGGAATACAATATTATCGCTTTGAGCTGTATACATTATAAAACGATGAAAATAGATTCCTAAAAATAACCCTGATATAATACCTATTATTGTCAGTATAAAGGTTTCTCGATAAACAAAGGTTGATATTTCTTTATCATAAAATCCTAATACTTTAAAAGTTGCAATCTCTCTTTTTCTTTCACTCACATTGATAACTGTAAGGTTATAAAGAACAACAAATGCTAGGAAACAGGCAAATATTACTACTAATATAATTATTTTGTTTAAACCTGATACAAAGTCATCAAAATTATCAATAATATCATCTGTATAAGTGACCATTAATAAATCATAATCTTTTAGAGCGACATCATCATTTAATTTTCCATTAGCAATAATGCTATTATAAGTTATATCATTCTTGAACACTTCCTTATAATAGGTTTCTCCCATATAGATATAATGCGATACATAATTATAAGTAATATCTGAAACATATAAAATAAATAATTCATTATCACTATTTCTAATGTTAATACTGTCTCCAATACCAACTTTTAAATACTCTGCTAATTGTTTTGTTATAATTGCCCCATTATCAGAAATACTTATCTTTTTATCTGAGACAGTACTTTTTAGAGTAACATAATTATTAAAATTAACAATATCTGACGGAACGACCAAATATACATCTTCGGTCTTATTATCAAATGAGAAAGTGTAAGCATTTTGATTGACAAGAATCGGATTTACAATCTCGTTTTTTTTGAAAAGCTCTGTTAGATTATCAGATATTCTGGTAACATCATTTTTAAAAACATACATTGAATCATATTTTATAATATCCTTATACTGTAATTTTGAAATAGTATTAATACTATCATTGATTCCCATACCTGCTACTAACAAGGCAGTACATCCTGCAACACCTAAAACAGTCATTACAATTCGCTTTTTATATCTAAATAAATTTCTAATAGTAGTTTTCCACATAAAACTCATATTTGTCCATAAAAAACCGAACTTTTCTATAAATACTTTTTTACCTGTTTTTGGTGGTTTTGGCCTTAAAAGTAATGCGGGAACTTCTTTTAATTCTTTCATGCAAGTTATGACGGTTACAACAATCATAATAATTAAAGTTATGGAAATAACTAGGGAAAAAGGTAATGGACTTACGATTGTTATTAAACTAGGGACATAATATCTAGCTAAAAACACGCCATATATAACATTAGGAATCAAAGTGTAACCCATTGTTAAACCTATTTCTATACCAAGAATTCCAGCAGTTGTTACATAAATCAAGTAACCCACCATTATATTTGTCTTGCTAAAACCATTAGATAATAGTATTCCCATTTCAGTTCTTTCTTCTTCAATTAACCTCGTTAAAGTGTTCAATATCATCAGTATAACAACAAGAATAAAGAACAATGGTAATACCTTAGCAACTGCATCTATTTTTAAAACATCTTCACTAAAACTTATATAACCACCATTATCAGTACGATCTAACAAATACCAAACAGGTTTTTCTATATTATTTAACTCTTCTTTTGCCTCATTTATTTTTTGATTTGATTCTTCTTTAGCATTTTCCAGTTCTTTCATTCCTGTTTCATATTCATAATATCCCTGTTGTAATTTTGCTTCTTCTTTAGAAATTTCGCTTTGAAAGACAGTATAATTGCTTTCCAAAGTGATTAATCCTTTGTTTATTTCATCTAAATTCGATTTCATGGACAATAAATTATTATAGTTCTTTTCTGTTTCTACTATCTGAGAGTTTAAAGTGCTATATTCATCACTATGTGTTTCTAATAAAGAAATCTGATTTTTTAAATTCTTTATAGTATCAGATAAACTTGAAATATAATTATTTAAATTACTTTCACTTATTCCTAAACCATTAAGATTACTTAAAATTAAATTTTTATTATTATTTAATTCAGTTCTATTTGCCCCGATTTTCTTCAAATTGTTATTTTTATTTGTCTCTAATTCTTTTTTTCCGTTATCGAGTTTTATTTTCGCTTCTTTTAATTCGGTTAGAGAACTATTTATCTTATTATCTGTTTCTTTTTTTATCTTTATAATTTCATTATTTGCTTCTAATAATATTTCTTCATAACGAATGGTTTCCCTTATCGGTTTTAATTCTTCCAATTCTTGTTTTAAAGGTGTGATTGATTTCTCATAATCATTATAATAAGAGTTTTTTTCTTTTGATTCCTTTGCTGTGATATAGACTTCAGTATAATATTCTGATACAAAAGTATCTTTATTAATAAAAATAAAAGAAATTAGTTTTCCATTACCAACATTAGAGATACCTTTTTCATCTCTAACATAAAGAGGAGACTTTATTAATCCTACAACTTCACATTCTGAAATTGATAAAATATCTGATAAATTATCACTTTCAAATGTAATCTTGTCTCTTAATTTGTATTTATAAACATCTGCCAAGCACTCATTATTATTTTTAGGCATTTGACCATTTATTAAAATAACATTATTTATTTCTTCTTCTAGAGCATGTACTCTTATTGACTTACCCTTATCAATAACATCGATTGAATAAGATGGAATTATCTTTTCCACATTTTCTAAATCATTTAGCGAATTAATGTCTCCATTTGTGAGTCCATATGTACTAGTTATCTTAAAGTCCATTAAATTATTTTCATCATAATAATTATCAGCTGTATAAAGCATTCCTGCGGTTGATTCACGAAGTCCTATAAAAACACTTATACCAAGAGCAATGATTAACATGATTGAAAGGAATCTTCCGAGTGACTTAAATATTTTTTTAAATATATTTTTAATTAATAATTTCATTACCAATTAATCTCCTTTATATCTAAAGGATGTTCATTAATTGTGATTTCCTCTACTGTACCATTTTTCATCTTTATCACTCGGTTAGCAATTTGAGCAATTACTGAATTATGAGTTATGATTACGACAGTCATTCCATATTCCTTACAAGTCTTTTGCAAAACTTCTAAAACCTTTTGCCCTGTTTTTGAATCTAGTGCACCAGTTGGTTCATCACATAAAAGTAATTTAGGTTTTTTAGCGAGTGCTCTTGCTATAGCAACTCTTTGTTGTTCACCACCAGAGAGTTGAGAAGGGAAATTATTCATCCTATCTTTTAAACCAACACTAATAAGGACTTCTTTTGCAGGCAATGTGTCTTTACAAATTTGATTGGTAAGTTCAATATTTTCAAGGGAAGTTAAATTTTGTACAAGATTATAAAACTGAAAAATAAATCCTATATCATTTCTTCTATATTTAGTTAATTCTTGGTTTGAATACTTTGATATATCCTTATCATCAATGGTAATTGTTCCTGAATCACTTCTATCCATACCACCCAATATGTTTAAAACTGTTGTTTTTCCTGCTCCAGATGGTCCAAGTACCACTGCGAGTTCTCCTTTTTCAATACCAAAAGAAACTTTATCGACAGCAGTTATAGTTACATCTCCCATCTTGTATGTTTTTATTAACTTATTTAATTCTATATACATAAGTATTCCCCTTTCCCAATAATTTGTTTTATATTATTGTTCTATAATTAATTATACCATGTATAATTTCACAATTCATAACTATCTTTTTTTATATTTTTAATATCTTCTTCTTCCAATATTTCTTCATCATATAAATCATTAACTACCTGCTTATATATAGGATCTTTCTTGCCCCAACCAAATAGCTTTTCCTGTAAAAATTTTTTTAACTTCTTAAACTTGTCTTTAAAATATTTAATTGTTTGCCTTAAATTAAAGTTTTCTTCTTCTAATTCTTCAATTCTATTTGATTGTTCCTCAACTTTTTTAGATAAGGTTTTATTTCTGATTGATAAAGCAGTAGTGTTTTCTTGATAAATTTTTATAGTTTCTTTGTCTTTATCTAATTGTTTTTTAACATTATCAATGTTAACTGATAATAAGTTCATCTCTTGAAATTCTTTATTAGTTATCTTAACCTCATTAATGTATTTTTCTAATTTAATTTTTTCTTCATCGTTTAATAAATAATTATTTTTGTTTAATTTAGATTGTTTTAATTTGCTAACCATATCATTAATTTCACTTGAAGAAGTATCAAGTTCTTTTGATTTATTATCGGCTTGTTCTAATTTAACCTTATTTTTATCTAACTGTTCTTTCATTTTTTGATAATTATCCATATCTTTAACATTAATATCCTGATTTCTACCTTTTAACTTTTTCTTTACAACACTATCTAAATTATATTCGTTATTAAATGATTCAATACACAATGTTCTCATCTTATCTTGTATTAATTTCAATGAATCTTTTGTGAATATTGCAGTTTTACCAACTTGTTTACTCATGCCATTTTTATTACCCTCTTTAATTGGAACACCAACTATGTGAAGATGCGGACTTGTTTCATCGTAATGAATAATTGCACTCGCAACTTTAAATGAAGGCACAAAGTTTTCCAAATCTTCAACCTGCTTTTGATATACATTAGTCATTTTTCTTTTATAGTCATTATTTTTAGTATCCCAATATTTTTTATCTCCAAGTTCAATAATTATTTCACAGGCAAGATCATTTTTAGCATTATTAGCTATATGAGTAAAGTAATCGTTTATTTTTCTATCTTCCCTTGTTTGTTTTTCGTTATATTCAATTCGTGATTTTTCAAATTCCTTTTTATACAATTCTTTCACATCATCAACAATACTAGAACCACCTTTAATGATAACTATATCTTCATGACTATCATCATATTTTCGGTAGTTATGCTTATCTACTCTTGATAGCATTTGAGCATTTTGAATAGCATTGTTTGATAGAGAAGTAGTGCCACTTTTATTTTTATCTGCCATTTTTCGTACACTATTCTTCCTATTTTTATCACTACCTAAATGAAATGAATATGCTAACTCTTCTATAAAAATCACACACCTTTCTTGATAGGCGATTTTGTTTCTGACAAAATCTATAACCCCCTATGTATTTTGACACTACGCATCAAAATACGGGGGATAAGGTTTAACACCTTATAATCCGTTCCCTTTATTCCGTAATGAGTAATTGCTCCCACAATCCTCAAAACTTCATAAAGTATTGATGAAAATGTTTTCAACATTTTCTTCCTTAGTACGATTGTCTTACTATTTAATAATTATTGTATCTTTTCTTATAATCGGACATAATAACTTTTTTTAGAAAAAAGTTATCAAAAAATATTCCTCGGTCGGTAACATCAAAACGAAGGATTGTTTTGATTTATCTTCATTATGTTCAATTAATATTAGTCAAGAATTTTACGAGCGACTAATGTCGTTCTTGACTAATATTTAATTGTTTATTTTTACTTCATCTGGTATCGTTGTAAACAAATCTTCTTCTTTTTCTATCCTAACATTATTATCATTTTTAACACTTATTACTCCCATATCCATTTTTTCTTTTCCCTCATAAGGTTTATCTTCTAGTGGGAATATTCGTACTATTGAAGTATCATCATATAACTTACAGTCCAACATTTGAGTTTTTAAATTAAATGTCCCCTTATAATAGTAAACTTCATAACACTGCCTTAATCTTGTAATATGTTGTTCTATTTTTTTCATTGGCATATATTCACTATATCTAACATAATTGCATATTGCTTCTGTATAAGCAGGTATTTTTGTATCAATAACTCCCTCATCAAATAGTTCCTTCCAATTCTTATAGAATGTACTTCTAAAATTTACTTTATCTATTTCATAAGAATTGTTTTTATTTAATTTAAGTTCTACATTATCAACATAATTCATAATAATACTTGCTTTTCTATTTCTATCTAACTTATTCCAAGTAGTTACAAAATCATTATATAGAGTAGGTAATTTAATTTTATTAATAAAGTCTATATCTCTTTTAACTAAAATATCTTCTTTTGTAAATTTTAGTTCGCTTACTTGCTCGTTTTCCAATACTTGTCTTTTTAGTTCATTAATATTATCTTCAATAATATTAATTTCTTTGTCATATTCTTCTAAAGTGAATGATCCATTTATATATGCTTCTTTTACTCGTTCTTTTTTACTTTCTTGATTATTAAGTTCCTTTTGTAATTTTTCTTTTGGATTAGCAATTTTATTTTTTAACACAGGTAGAAAGAATTCGTTTACTACTGAATCGTATTCTAATATATCATTAAGTAAGTGTTTTAAAGATTCTTCAATAATATCTTCTTTAATAGTTGTTTTACAATCGTGGCAGTAATAGTAAAAATAGTTATTTCCATTTTTCTTTTTAGTTGCTTTTCCTCCAAGTATTCTTCCACATTTAGGACATATAAGTTTTTGTAAGAATAAATAGGTTAGAGTTCTTTTGTAACTTCTTGAATTTACTTTCTTTTGGACTTGACAATTTTCCCACAATTCTTTACTAACTATTGGCTCAATTATATTTTCATAATAAACAGGATTTTTACCCCTTTTACCGTGAACATAATCACCTTTATAAATTTCATTTTCTATCATAGCTTTTATTGTATTATCCCTCCAATTCGTTCTTCCTAATATCTCCTCTTTATTAAAGATATTTTTTATTTTTTGATATGAGTTTCCTAGAGAATATAATTCATACATTCTTATAATTACATCTTTTGTTAGTGGATCAGGTACTAATTTCTTATTTTCTCTTTTAAATCCTAGTGGGGTTTGACTTGGCACATTGCCATTTTTAATAGCACCTGATAATCCTATTTTAGTTCTTTCACTTGTTCTTTCTATTTCATTTTGACTTACACTCATCAAAAGTCTTGAAATCATTTTTCCATTGGCATTTGTTGTATTAACTTCATCATTAGCACAATCTATGTAAGCGTCATTTTCTTCTAGAAATTTCATTATATTTTCCCAATCATACACACTACGAGTTAGTCTATCTAGTTTTAAAGTTACTATTGTATTTATCTTTTTACTTTTTATATCATAAAGCAATCTATTAAAAGCAGGTCTATCTTTGGTATTTTTAGCACTTATTCCAGCATCTTCATAAATATCGTGTATTTCATAACCTTTATACTTACACATTGCTTCTAATCGTTCTTTTTGTTCTGACAAAGAAAATCCTTCTCTTGCTTGATCTTCTGTACTAACACGAATATATATACCAACTATCTTTTTTTCTTCCATATTTTTAGAAACCCTCCTTTTTAAACAAAAAGAGGAATCAAAAGCATTATTAACTAATACTCTTGACTCCTCTTAAATAGTGAATCTATTACATATCCTCTTTTAAACATAGCAATTTCCCCTTAAAAGACGATACTGCTTGCCTTTGTTGCCTTATATAATATCACTATAATTTGATTTGTCAATACCCATTTGCGGGTATAGTATTAGTATTAAACACTCCTTAAATATTGTTCTAATTCATTAATTGGTATTTTATTACTTAAGTTCTCTTTATATACCTCATTAGTATAATTGAAGAATAAGAATAAAATATCTTTAATAATAACCCTGTGTGGTTCAATATAAGTTAAATTAGTCTTATCAATAGTTCTAATACTACCATTAATAAATTTCGGTGTAGTATTACAAAAACCACATATAAAGTCTATCTTTCTTTTTAATTCTTCTTCAATAGCAAGTTCTTTTTTAATAACATTAACCATTTTTATCAATCCTTTCCTCATAATTTCTTTGCTTAAACACAAAAAAATCAATCCTTTCGAATTGATATTTATCATTAAGTTCAAACATATAGTTCGAACAGATTCACTAATGGAGCAAGTGACGGGAATCGAACCCGCATCTCAGCCTTGGCAAGGCCGCATACGAACCATTGTACTACACCTGCATATTATAAATGCGCACATTTATAATAACATAATTCTATTTGTAGTTCAATATTTTTTCTATTGCTTTTTCTATTGATAACTCTTCAATATCATTAGAATTTCTTTTCTTAAATTCAACAATATTATCAGTAGATTTCTTTCCTACCAATATTCTTAAAGGAATACCAATAAGATCCATATCATTTAGTTTAACACCTAATCTTTCATCTCTATCATCTAGCAATGCTTCAATTTTATTTTCTATTAATTTTTCATAAATATTATTTGCTAACTCTATTTGATTTCCATCATTGCTATTAGCAGGAACGATGCATACCTTATATGGTGCTACACTAAATGGCCAAATTATTCCCTTTTCATCATGATTTTGTTCTACAATTGAACCAAGACATCTTCCTAAACCAATACCATATGAACCCATTACAACAGGTTGTAATATATTATTTTCATCTAAATAATTTAATTTTAATGCTTCAGAATACTTTGTTCCTAATTTAAATGTATTTCCAATTTCTATACCTTTTTTAAAATAAACATTTCCATTACAAATAGGACACTTATCTTTTTCTTTAATATTTCTAATATCAGCACTAATAAATTCGAAATCCTTTAAATTAACATTTTTATAATGATAATCTGTTTTATTAGCGCCCACAATAAAATTTTTCATATTTAATAATTCATTATCAATAATTATTTTTATATTTAAACCAATTGGCCCAGCATAACCAACTTTAGCATTAGTTATTTCTTCAACTTTATCAAAACTTGCTAATTCTATTGATTTTGCTTTTAACAACTTTTGAATTTTAACTTCATTTAATTCATCATCACCCTTTAATAATAGTGCATAATATTTATCATCAATTTTATAAATTAATGTTTTTACAAACTTTTCTTTTGATTCATTTAAAAAAGTAGATACTTCTTCAATAGTTTTAGCGTCTTTTGTTTCAATCAATTCTTTTTCTAATTCTTTTTCATTTGATAAAATTGAATTATTAATGCATTTTGATACCTCAATATTAGAAGAATAATCACAGCTTTCACAAAGAACAACGGTATCTTCTCCCATATCAGTAATTGCTTGAAATTCTTCTGATAATAAACCTCCCATTATACCTGTATCCGCTGTTACAATTTTATAATTTAAATTCATTCTATCAAAAGCTTTTTTATATGCTTCAAACATTTTATTATAGGAAATATCTAAACCTTCAATGTCTTTATCAAATGAATAAGCATCTTTCATTATAAATTCTCTTACTCTTATTAATCCGAATCTTGGTCTTGCTTCATCTCTAAATTTATTCCCAAATTGATATATATTAAAAGGCATATCCTTATATGATTTTATTTTCATAGAAGCAGCAACAGTAAATAATTCTTCATGAGTTGGTCCTAAAGCATATCCTCTGTTATATCTATCTTTTAACAAAAACATACTATTTCCAATTATTTCTTTTCTTCCTGTTTTTTCATATATTTCTTCTTGAATTAGTGAAGGCATCAATAACTCTAAAGCTCCTGCCCTATTCATTTCTTCTCTTATTATATTTTCAATGTTCATTAATACCTTATATCCTAAGGGCATAAACATATAAACGCCAGAAGAACTTTTTTTAATCATTCCACTTCTAGTTAGCAGATTACCACTTATGGAATCTTCCTCTTTCGAATCTTCTCTCAAAGTATAAAAATAAGTATTTTTTAATTTCATTTTACACCCAAATATCTTTCTTCTTCACTAAATATACAACCACAATATTTTTGCATATATATTTCCATTTCTCTTGCTCTTTTTTGACCTTCTCTAAAATGTTCTCTAAAATCTCTATAAAGAAATTTAATTCCATATTTCTTTTCCAAATCGTATCCTATATTTTTAACTATTTCATGTTTTTGATAAGGACTTATTAATAAAGTAGAAGTAAATGCATCAAATCCATTTTCTTTTGCATATTTAGCAGTTTCTTCCAATCTAACTCTATAACAATAATCACATCTACTATTTAAATCACTAATAACATTAGTTACAAACTTTTTTAATCCATAATCATCTTTATATACTACATCTAAATCAATCTCTTTTGAATATTCTTTTAAACCATCTAATCTTGCTTTATATTCAGTAAAGGGATGAATATTTGGATTAAACCAAAAACCAATAACTTCTATATCTTCTTTTCTTAAGTTATTAATACACTCTATACTACATGGAGCACAACAAATATGAAGCAATACTTTCATAATAAACCTCACTAATCAATAAAAGTATATCACATTTTATTTATTATTTTGAGTTTTATTGTTGTAATATTTAAATAGTTCCATAAGTAATAATATTGGAATCGCTAATAAAAATATAAAAATTATATGATTTAAAGGAATTGGTTGCAATTTTAATATACCACTTAAGAATGAATTGTTTGTCACAATAAATTGTAATGTTAATACCCCCAATATACTATATACTATAAATTTATTATCTTTTAAAGGTATTTTAAATGCTGATCTAGATTCACTTCGACAGTTAAATACATGTATATTTTGAATAAATACCATCAATAACATTACATAACTTCTTGCTAAAGTTAATTCCATTCCAGAATCAATTAAATGTTTAAACAAAATAAATACTATTATACCCGTGAATATTCCAGCAATTAATAATTCTTTAATTAATAAACCATTAAATATATTTTCTTTTGGTTTTCTAGGTCTTTTTTTCATTGAATCGGGTTCACCTTTTTCAAAAGCTAAAGCAATATCTTGAATACCATCAGTTACTAAATTAAGCCACAATAATTGAAGTGCAATTAAAGGAATCGGCAATCCAAAAGATATCGATAATATAAAAAATAATACTTCTGCTAAACCACAGGAAAGAAGCATATATATAACTTTTCTTACATTGTCATAAGCATTTCTTCCTTCTCTAATTCCAGTTACAATAGAAGCAAAATTATCATCCGCTATTATCATAGAACTAGTTTCCTTTGCTATATCAGTTCCACTTCCCATAGCAATACCTATATTAGCGCTTTTTAAAGCTAATGCATCATTTACACCATCTCCAGTAACCGCAACAAATTCTCCTTGTCTTTTATACGACTCTATTATTTCATACTTTTGATTCGGATTAACTCTAGCAAATACTTTTTTGCTTTTTACAAAAACATCAAATTCTTTATAACCATTTTTTAACATTTCATCTATTTGAATACCTGTTGCAACATCATGATAATCAATTATTATATTTAATTCTTTCGCAATATGAAATGCAGTTAATGGATGATCACCTGTAATCATTACAGTTTTAATAGATGCATCATTACATTCTTTAACAGAAAATACGGTTTCTTCTCTAACTGGATCAATAAAACCAACCAATCCAATTAAAGATAATCCCTTAATATCTTCTTGCCTATACTTCGAAAGATTATTGCTAACTTTACCTTTAGCAACGGCTATAACTCTATATCCATTTTTAGCTAAATTTTCATTTTGTTTTTTAATTAATTCCTTATCAATTGATAAAACATTATTATCATAAATAAATGTATCGCAAAATTCCATTATTCTTTCGGGAGATCCTTTTACAGTACAATATGTTTCATTATTTTCTTTATAAAAAACAGCAGAATACTTTAAATAAGATTCATAAGGAATAGAATCAACTATCTCGATATTCAATTCTTCTTTATTAATATATAATTTTTTACCTAAAGACAAAAAAGCCACATCAATTGAATCCCCAAAATAATCCCATATACCGCTTTCCCTCTTTAAATAAGCTTCATTATTCAAAACTGTTAATCTTACAAGTTCATTAACTTCTTCACTTTGAACTTCTTTTTCTTCATACATAATTGTTCCTTCATCATTATAACCAATTCCAGTAATTTCAAATGTCTTATTATTAGGAAAAATTATTTTTTTTGCAGTTTGTTCATTTAACGTCAAAGTTCCAGTTTTATCACTCGCAATAACTGTACAACTTCCTAAGCTCTCAACAGATTTTAATTTTTTTACTAAAACATTTTTCTTTGCCATTTTATTAGACGCTATAGATAATACCATCGTTATTACTAAAGGTAATCCTTCTGGAATTGCTGACACGGATAAAGCAACTACTGAAAAAAATATTTCTCTTAATATATAACCTTCATAATATAAAATAATAGCAATAATAAGCGCAATAAAAGCGGTGAAAATTCCTATCTGTTTTGTAAACTTTTCCATTCTAATACTCAATGGTGACTCGGTGTCATCTGTCAATAAAACTCTATTTGCTATACCTCCTATTTCAGTTTCAATACCAATAGCAACAACTATTGCCTTACATCTACCTCTAACAACATCAGTACCAGCATACAACATATTTTTTCTTTCTAAAATATTTGATTCTTCACTTATTAAATCACCATGTTTCTCTGAGGGTAAAGATTCCCCTGTAAGTATAGCTTCATTTACAAGCAAATTTGAAGAAGAAATTATTCTAGAATCCGCTGGAATTTTATCTCCTGATTCAACAATAATAATATCTCCTACAATTATATCTTCTGAATTTAAAACAATTTCTTTATTATTTCTTAACACTTTTGTCTCAACTTTAATCAATTTTTGAAGTGCTTCAGCATTTTTTTCCGATTTCCATTCTTGAAATGTTCCTAAAGAAGTATCAAGTAATATTACTAAACCAATAAATAAAGCATCAATGTATTCTCCTACTACAATCGATAAAATTATTGCTAATAACAACATATATATAATTGGATTTATGAATTGCCTTAAATAAACTTTTAATAAAGTATCTTTTTTAGCATGCGGTAAAACATTTTTTCCATATTTTCCAATTCTATTTAAAGCTTCTTCATTAGATATACCATCTATTGAACTATTTAATTTTTCAATTACTTCTTCACTTTTTATTGAATGCCACATATTATTCATTACTATCACCTATTATAATTATACACTATAAATTGGCCTATAAAAACCCTTAATATTCAAAAATGTAAATAATATTTATGTTATAATTATAATGATAAGATGGAGGGTTTTATGAACTATAAAGATGAAATGATTAAAAGATATTTATACTTATCAAAAATATCAGAATTTATATATGGATATTTTATGAGAGAAGAAACCGAAGAAGAAAAAAACATTTATAAGTATTTATCAAGTAAAGTATCAACAATTGATG
>LSQX01080802.1_pt1 | contig 14333 bp, 12 predicted proteins | sample 654561 | NCBI WGS metagenome assembly LSQX01 (sample SAMN04489861, study PRJNA283612) | anaerobic digester metagenome | isolation source: 4 biogas reactors fed with cattle manure at either 37C or 55C with and... | place: Denmark: Kongens Lyngby | collected 2014
CTATTTGAATTGCTAAAAAACCAAGACTCGTATACCCCACAGCCAATAAGGAAAAACTGGATTCGTGGCCGATAATCCCTTGCCCAATCAGTCGCGAAGTTGCCAAACTGATTATTTCCGCCAATAAAGATCCGAGCCCAATCCCGATTCCAAGTGCCAATAACGACGTCAAAACACTCTCAGACAGCAATAAAAGGAACAATCTGACTTGTGACATCCCCATCATCAAATACATGCCGAACTCTTTACTCCGACGATCCAATTGATACCGATTCGCAAAGAGCACCAAGAAGAACAACAGAAACAACGCAAAACCGTATAAAATAGGCATGAGGCTAAATAAACGGTCTACCGCTTCACTCTCAAAATCTTTCAAATAGAGAATGACACCTTGATTTTCTAACGAGAGAATCAAGTAAAAAGAAATCACAGCCGTTACCAAGGTCGCAAAATAAATCAGATTTTCTTTGCGACTACGCTTTGCATTTCGAAAAACGAGATTAAAGAACATTTGCACTTCCTCCTCCTATCTGAGCCATTACTTGTAAAATTCGATCATAAAAATCATTTCTTGTTTCGGTTGGAATTCGGCGCCGCAGTTCATGAAAAATAACTCCATCCTGCATAAACAGTATTCTGGAACAAAAACTGGCGACATTGGGATTATGTGTCACCATCAAAATTGTCCGGCTTCTTTTTTGATTAATTTCCCGAAGTTTTTCCATAAGTTGTCGGGCGGCTTTTGTATCTAGTGCCCCTGTAGGTTCATCAGCCAAAATAATAGATGGATCAGAGATTAAACATCGTGCAGCGGCTACTCGTTGTTTCTCCCCTCCCGACATTTGTGATGGAAACTGGTCAATCGCATCTGCTATTCCTAAGAATCCTGTTATATCAAATAACTTCGCTTCTGCTATAGACACATCTACGCCATGGATAGACAACGGCAACATAATGTTTTCATTACCGGTCAAATTGTCAAGCAAAGCAAAATCTTGAAATAAGTAGCCAATTTTATTTCCACGATACTCAGCCAATTCATCGCCATCAATAGTACTGATGTTTATTCCTGAGAGCAATATTTGGCCGGAAGTAGGTTTAATAATTGTGGCAATACAATTCAACAGTGTGGTTTTACCTGAACCGCTAGCACCCATGATTCCCATAAACTCTCCGGAAAGCACATCAAAGGTGGTACCGTTTAGTGCCTTTACAGGTACGCCTTCTTTTTCATAGGACTTATACAACTCGCGTACTTCCAATAATTTTTCTGTGTTTACATTAGCCATATAATTTATACCTTAAACTTTAATACAATTTTTATGCTTAACTACATATATATTCTATATCATGACTAGCCTGTACACCACTTACATTCGTTGTAAGGTTAGATTCTGCAACCTTTTTTCTGTAAATTCTTCAGGCTCTCCTAGTTTCCGTTTATATTTAAATAGATCCTGCCAGTCTCCCAATCCTCACTAATCTCAATCAAAAGAATGCTAACCAGCCTCAAGCAAGCCGACGGACTGGGAAATGTTCGGACAAGCCCGAGTGCGTCCTTTGACTTGCCTGACGAAGAAAAGGGCACAAAAGTTTTTACCGATGTTCTTGAAGCCTCAGATGACAGTCTATTTCCTCTTCAAGGGGCTTTAGGTTACGATATTTCTCAAACTTTGTTTATTGGACCAAACAACCTTATCGTTGAAGGCGTTTCAGACTTGTTATTCATCCAAACAATTTCAGGAGTGTTAGAGGAGAAAGGACGTACACCTCTTTCAGTCAAATGGACCATTACTCCTGTAGGAGGAAGTGATAAGGTCCCGACGTTTGTCGCTTTATTAAGTTCACAAAAGGGCTTGAATGTTGCGACGTTATTGGATATTCAGCAAAAAGATCAACAATCTATTGAAAACCTATATAAGAAAAAATTGTTGAAGAAGCAAAATGTATTTACATATGGCGACTTTCTAGATCGAAATGAAGCTGATGTGGAGGATTATTTTGGGGATGAATTCTATATAAGTTTAGTCAACGGTGCTTATAAAAATGAAATGGAAAAGCCTATTGTGTTATTCGATATCTCTCTTGGGAATCCACGTATCACCAGACGTTTGGAAGAATACTTCAAAAGCAGCCCACTTACAAAAAACTATACATTTAACCATTACCGACCAGCCCGTTATTTTGTTGATAACGTTGCATCACTTAGTGATAGTTTGCCAGACTCAACATTAGATTTGTTTGAAGCTACATTTGATGCTCTTAACAAATGTATTAAAAACTGAACGCATGGTATTCATTTCTTAATTAGGCTTTTTCTAATCCGAGTGGCATTTTTGGGGCTACCTTGGGTGATATTTCTTATTCTAGACCTTATAATATCGACTGTTTTTTATTCATGAATCAATTTTTAATGAATAAAACTAACCATGAAAAATGTAAATATGCCAATTATTAACGGCAAAAAATGTAAAAAAACAGTTTGAATATAAACATTCGGATACTGCAACACTCTCACTCCTCTTCTATCCGGCCCATTTGATTGATCTCCAAGTTCTTTCATGGTCTCCTGACCATGAAAAATCTCTGTTTATTCGCCTTTCATATCAACGACCGTTGTTTTCTTTTCCAGCACATCAAGACTCAGCTGCACCGATTCGCCAATCGCCTTGTTGATATCATCCGGTTTTACGCCAAACAACGTTTTTGCAGTGTAGTCGCTCATGAACGCGTTGGAGGTCATCACTTTTACAAATTCAACCATATTCAATCCGCCTTCAAGGCCTGTTTCCACCTGTTCTTTTGCAATTTTCTTCGCATTCGCCCTGAACAGAAAAGTTGGTATGGTGATGATCTTCCTGTTGGGCATGCCCATATATTCATGGAATATGGACAGCATTTCCTTCCAGGTCATATTGTGTGTGCAAACAGGGAAGAGCTGGCCGCCCTCACCCATTTCAAGCGCGGAGGCGATACACTCGCCTACCTGCCTGGCAGTGATCATGGCGGTACCGCCTTTTGGATATAAAGTGACAGCAGGCATCTGCCTAATCATTTCCACCAGGAATGTCCACACAGGTTTTCTGCCCTTCTGAGCGCCGAATATGTAGGGAAGTTCGAGCACGGATACTGCAAAATTATCATCCGCAAAATCCAGAGCGACCTTTGCCTGATCTACCCTGCTTCTGATATAGGGATGATCCTTATAGAGCTCCCACTCAGGGAAGGTGCGCTCAAAATATGTGAAATAGGATCCGCATATGACTACCTGTTTGATTCCGCTTTCTTTTGCAAGGGGTAAGAGCTTCTGTAAGGGTGCGATGTTGTATTTGTGAAACATATCATAGATGGGAGCGGGACCTTCAATTCTTTCATCCACGCCCGCTGCGAATACCAATCCGTCGCATTGTTTTAATATTCCAGCCAGTTCGTCCGTGCTCAACGACATGAAGTCTTTTAAGATCAGTTCCATCTGAGGCGGGATATCTGCGCCTTCTGGAACTGGCGGCAATGCCATACCGATCACACTGTGCCCTCTTTTTATGAGTTCCTTGGCAGCCTCGCTGCCCAATAATCCTGTTCCACCGATGAGTAGTACTTTCATGATTTTCACCTCCTGAATCATGTGATGATGAAGAGGAAAGTTGCTCCTCTTTGATATAGAATTTAGATTTAGAATTTTCATTGATTATACTGCGCCCAAACCAGCTGACACGAGCGTGTAAAAGGCAGTATTACAATGTTTCTTATCTACTTATTATTTTACCCGCGCCATCAATACAATTGTCTCAACATGCCTTGAGACGAGGTCATAGAATTTGAAAGTTCAGTTTTTATTGAAGGCTATATGTGGGAGCATGTCAATCAGAAAATCTGTATTTATCGCGAGTTGACAGGATCAATAAAAATATTCACTGTTCCTTACGCTTTATTGCCTTTATATGCGATAGCATCAAGTTGAAACTTAAGTCCATCTGGCCCACCACGATGTGCAAACTCTGTTTGAATTGATTTTCGCACAGGATATTTCCCATTAAATCTTTGCATTATTATTTTTTCCATGATTGGAATATCCCATATATCGCGAAACATAGCATCAATTTTTACAACTGATTCTAAAGATAAACCAATAGATTCAAGCCTGTAACACAAATTGTCAAAAGCACCATTAATTTGTGCCTCTATATCTTGCCCAGTGTTCCCAACACAGTATCCTACAAATGCAAAATCTCCTGCTTCAATAATTCCTGAATGTGCCCATTCTTCATTTACATCATGTCTTATTATTTTCGACATATTAAGTCCTCCCAACTTATAGTAAAATTTATATTTTTCTTGACATCAACACAATTGTCTCCAAATGCGCTGTATGTGGGAACATGTCGAAGGGGGTGATCGATTCCAAGCGGTAACCATTGCTCAGTATGCGCTTGATATCCCGCGCCAGGGTAGCCGGGTCACAGGAGATGTAGGCAATTTGCGCGGGCTGCAATTCGGCCAGGGCGTCGTGCACGGCAGGCGCCAGTCCGGCGCGCGGCGGATCCATCACCAGCAGGTCCACGGGCGTCCCCAGCGAGGGAAGCACCGCTTCTGCCGGTGCTTCATACAGGCTCACATTTTCAAACTCGTCCAGGTTGACCGCAAAATCATAACAGGCGGAGCCCGAACTTTCGACAGCCGTCAGGTGCCCGACTTTTTCGGCGAGAAAAGCGCTGAACAGCCCCACACCGGCATACAGTTCAACAGCATGGGTGTGTTCGGTAAGGTGCAGGTTCGCCAGCAGATGCGTGACCATTTTTTCTGCGATCCCCAGGTTGACCTGGAAGAAGGAGCGGGCGGAGACTTGGAAGGGGCGATCAAACACAGTGAACGCCAGGTGGTCATCGCCTGCCAGAAGGGTTAAGGGTGCTTCTGCCGGCGTGTACACAGCGGAGATAGATGTATCCACGCTGAATTCGGGCGGCTGAGCCTCTTCACCTTCGATGATCAACATGATATCGTCGTAAGAATCCTGGCGGATGCCCAATCGGTAAACCCCTGATTGCCCGCCCAGGTCCAGCTGGGGCCAGGTTTCATTGATGCCCGCCTGGGGCAGGTGGCATTCTTCGATGATCAGCAGGTGTTTGCCATCGGCATGGACAAAACCCAGTTCTCCTTCCTGGCTGAGGTGAAACTGGATGTGATTGCGGTAGTGCCAGGGATCCGGAGATGGCACGATGGGCTGGATGAGTGGGTTTTCGATGTGGGCGATGCGCTGGAACTGGTCTCTGAGGAGGTCTTCTTTGAGGGCCAACTGATTCGCATAGTCAATGTGCTGGTATTGACAGCCCCCGCAAATCCCAAAATGGATACAGCGCGGGCTGATTCGCTCGGGCGAACTTTGCAAGATCTCGACGGGTCTGGCATGGGCATAGCGCTTTTTTTCTTCCACCAGTTCCACCTGTACGACCTCACCGGGCAGAACGAAGGGGACAAAGACAGCCCGCCCATCGGGCAGTCTGCCCAGGCAATCTCCCCCGTAGACTTGTTTTTCCATCTTGATCGTAAAAATTTCTGTCATCAATTTGGACCCATACCAGCCGGGAGAAGACTTTGCAAAGAATGCTTCTCCCGCTGGCGATAAAATATCAGATACGATTTGCCGGGGTAACCCTGGCGTGTTTATTTCTTCGCAAGAAAAGCATCGATGGCTTCCAGCAGTTCATCGATGTGATGCATTTGGGTCTCACCCATGTGGGCGATGCGGAAGGTTTTATTTTTCAATTCGCCGTAGCCATTGGATAAACGCATCCCTTTTGTGAGCAGATACTTGTTCAATTCCGCGATATCCATCTCGCGGGTGTTTTTAATCGTGGAGACGGTTCTGGAGCGGTATCCTTCAGCTGCTAAAGGTTCCATACCCTGATCGAAAGACCATGATTGTACCCTGGATGCCATCGCTGCATGACGGGCATAGCGGTTTTCCAAACCTTCTTTCAGCATATGATCAAGCTGGACATCAAGCGCCCAAATTAATGACATGGTGGGCGTCATCGCGGTTGAATCTTTGACGCGATGCTTTTCCATGCGCAGCAGATCAAAATACCAGCCGCGATTCTTCACTGTTTCGGCTTTTGCCAGGCTGCGATCGGATACGGCAGCAAAAGCCATGCCGGGCGGAAGCGCCATACACTTTTGCGAAGATGTCAGAAGAAAGTCGATCCCCCATACATCGGTTTCAATTTTCACACCCCCGACGGATGATACCGCATCCACCAGGATCAGCGTGTCCGGGCTGATATCATGGACAACGGCAGCCAGTTCCTTGATGGAGCTTTCGACGCCCGTGGAGGTTTCATTATGGACAATGGTGACGGCTTCATAGGATTTTTTCTTAACTGCGTCTGCCAGCAGGTCCGGCGTAATCGCCTCACCCCATGGCACGTCCAGACGCTCAGCCTGTTTTCCATTGCTAATTGCAACCTGATACCAGCGTTCTGCGAAGGCGCCGTTGATGCAGGAAAGAACATCATTCTGCACCAGGTTTCGCACGCCGGCTTCTTGCATGCCGGTGCCACTGGATGGGGGTTGAAATACTCGTGTTTCTGTTAGAAAAACTTTTTTAAGTTTTGCTTCCGTTTCACGAAAGATTTTTTCAAAATCAGCAGACCGATGTGGAACCATTGGTTTTGTTTGGGCTTGGAGAACGTCAGGGTCAACATCTACCGGACCGGGGATAAACATGTGAGACATTATTTACTCCTTTTATGAATAAAGAAAGACAATAGTAATGTGTACTACATAATAGTAGCACCCGCACCAGTCGGAATCAAGATTTTACCCGACGGTCTCGATGCTTTTGAGCGCAATGAAGTTCGGGGATCACGATAGACACTCAATTATCCGGCAAGAATTTTGTTATTTTGATATGATACAATGCTGTAAATTGGTATGATACAAACACGAAGCGATTTCTGAAATGTGCTTTTTTAGTGCGATCAATCATTACTTACACGCCTGGAGATTCTATGGAAGCAGCGCTTGAAGTGAAGGACCTCAGTAAAAAATATGATTCTGTGATTGCCCTGGCAAAGAGTAATTTCAGGGTTTTTCCAGGGGAGATCGCCATTCTTGCAGGACCCAATGGTTCAGGAAAAACGACACTGCTTTCCTGCATTACCGGGCTGATCCGTCCAACAAGCGGTAGGGTCAACGTGGGGGAATATGATTTTGATCGTCATGAGGTCGAATTTCATCGACGCCTGGCTTTTGTGCCCGATGTTCCCCGTTTCTATGTGGAATTGACAGCCTGGGAACATTTGCGCTTCATCGCAATGGCAAATCGCGTTTTGGAGGGGTTTGATGGCAAAGCAGAAAGGATATTGTCTGATTTTGGTTTGTGGGAATATCGAGATCTTTTTCCACACCATTATTCTCGCGGAATGCAATTGAAGTTAGGGCTTGCGCTTGCTTTTATTCGACCTTTTCAGGTTTTGTTGCTGGATGAACCCACATCAGCCCTCGACCAGGAAAGTGTGGATGTTTTGATCGATTACCTGAAAAACCTGAGGGCAAATCAAGCCAGTGTTCTGCTCTCTTCCCATGACCCGCATCTCGCAGATCGACTGGGTGATCGAAAAATGCACATGAAACAAGGTGTGGTCACAGAAGTTTCTGATGATGTTCAGCGTTAATTGGCTTCGATCCCGACAGGAAAAGCAGGAAATTGCTTTTTGGGTATCTTTCGCCTATGACACCAGGGATAGGTCCTTAAGCAATCGACTGTATTTGATCTACCTGATACTATTTTTCAGCATCTGGTGGTTCATTGTTCTGGTGTTTTTTGCTGAACAAGGCGCTTCTGTGCTTGGTTTACTGGCGCCAACTGACCCTGCCAGGGCAGCGTTGGCAATTTTTGTTTTAATCCTGACGACCTGGTGGATAGCGATTGCATTGAAAGCGATTTGGCGCAGCCCGGTTGTTTTTTCTGAGGAGGATGCGCACTTAATCTGTCAGATGCCGATCAACCCTCGCCAACTTGTGATTCGCTGGATGTTGCTGCCCTGGATCAAAAACTTTATCCCTGTGGCGTTGTTATCGATCACCCTGGGCTTTTCCCTGGCGGAAACGCTGTTTGCCCCAACGAGCTTTTCCTCCGAGATGTTCATAAATTATCTGCAGTCCGGTTTTCAGATTCTGTTGATCGTCATGCCCATCCATTTAGCCTTGTTTTCACTCACCTGGGTGGTCGGGATTAATTGCCTGTACAAACAGCGAAATACAATATCTGTCATTCTTGCTCTGTTCGTATCCATTATTACCGCCATGCTCCTGATCGCATCGCCATTCCTTCCCTTAATTGAGAATATCTCAGACATATTGCAGGGTTTGATCAGGGGGATCGCGGATATCTTTTTGGCCGGATTTGGGAGGGGGCAGTGGGGCAGGGCTTTGCTTCATGCCTGGATTTTTGCCCTGATTTCGGTGATCGGATTGGCCATCATTTCCATCCGGTTCAGCCCCAGCCGTTCTGCAGAGGAGACGAGGTTTGGAGCCAGGGTGCGCGCATTGATGCGTTTTGGGTTTGTGACCGAGGCAAAAGAAATGAAGGAAAAGAAACGGCTGTCCGGCAGGACGCGCTTGGCCTGGACTCCATCCTGGGAGAATGAAATGGCGCTGGTCTGGAAGGACATTATCCAAAATTTTCGGATGATCAGACTGTCCAATGTCTGGGAATGGTTTTTAATCCTGTCTACCATGGCCAGCCTTATTTTCATGAGGGATATCAGAGCACGTTTGCCCGTGATTGCGATCTGGACGATTCGGGTCGGGAAGATAACATCCGAACGGATAAGGAATGATTTGTCACGCTGGGTGATTTTCAAACAACTTCCATTTGCCCCTCCAAAACGGCTGTTCTACGACAGCCTTTTGGCCTTCCTTTTGGTGTTGATCAGCAGTCTGGCGGGAATAATCACCGGTGGTTTGCTGGCGAAAACGCTGCCGATCAGCGAGGCACTTCTGCTTCCGGGAATGATTGCCATGAGCGCCGGGATCTCATGGTTTGAAATTTTTAAGCGATCTCGCAGCAGCCTGCTGATTAAAGGACAGGCACCTCAGTTAAGCGAATGGGGGAAAATCGGGAGTGTGATCGTTGTGTGTATCCCATGGCTGATCAGTGCATTCGTCCCGGGCATCCTTGGGGGCGGCTTATCACTTTTGAGTAGTGTGTTACTGGGTGGGCTTTCCATCAGGCTGGCAGTTAATGCTTTCCGCATGATTGGTAATGATGAATAAGCACATGCTTATAAGAAAAACTAACAGACTTTTTTATTCAGCACATCTCCCTCAGTATGTCGTTTAGGTTGGCAGCCCTTTTTTTCTAGGCACCCCATGAAAAATTGCTTGCATTTTCGGCTTGAGCACTGTATAATGCATAGACCCTCGGGTGGTTAGCTCAGTTGGTTAGAGCGTCGCGTTGACATCGCGGAGGCCGTAGGTTCGAGCCCTATACCACCCACAAAGCACCTGTTTTTGCAGGTGTTTTTTTGTTTATGGCGCTGATTGCGCGCTGTCGAGCATATTTTGAAGCGACATTCCTGCCGGACGCATGGAAACGTCCTGGATATTGGGCGGTAGCAGTCGAGGCAGACAGAAAGGTCTCGGATCCTGCCAGGCAGCAAAATTTTGTGAAAGCGGCTTTGTACTGCCGCCCCAGGCGAGCGTGATGCCGATTTGTTCAAGGGATTCCGGGTAAGGGCTGCAGGTTTCAAAGGGCCACGCAAGCGTATAGACCTGGATTCCCGTATTTTCCAGGATCGCCTGCTTCGATCTTTCCAAATCCAAAATTCCCTCTTCAAGGCTGATCTGCCCAAAATCGCGATGGGTGGTTGAATGGGAGCCAAAGCTGAAATAGCCGCTGGCATTGACTGTGTTGATCGTATCCCAGCAAGTGTTATCCGCGCATTCTCCTGCGTTCATCGCGCCCGTCCAGATGAAGGCGAGCATGTGCACGTTGTAACCGTATTTTTCAGCCAGTTCAGAAAAGGCAGCCGAAATGGAGGTCAGCGATTCGACGTGCAGGTCGCTGATGTCGGTGGTGAGGATCACAGACCGGGCGGGCAGTTCCAGCCAGTCGTAAACAAAGCCCTCTGCTTCATGCATTGTGACAAAATGGTAATCGTTCGCCATCATCAGGTCGATTTGGTTTTTGAAAGTTTCTGGCGTCATGGTGTAGCCGCCATCGTACATGTCATAATCATCGCCGTGATATTCCAGGGTGAGGATGTTTTGCGCAACGCCGTAGGCTTCGATGCGTGCGGTCAGCTTTTGCCAGTAAAGATCGGAAAGCTGGGTTTCTTCAATGACGCCGTAGGATTGCATCCGACTGAGAATCTGATCACGGGATTCACTGTAAACGGGCAAAGGTGTTGAGGTCGGGGTGGCGGAGGGAATGGGTGAGGGCGTAGGACTGGGCGTGATCTGGGATTGAACCAGAACCGCGAGGGCTGTTTCAAACGCCGCAGTGTGCGCTTGCTCCACTACCGGATTCGGTGAGGTTGTGGATGTGCAGGCATGAATCAATATCATGAATACAATGATGATCATAATCCCCGGCTTTTTTGAATTAAATAAATCTCTCATCCTGTTGCGACCTTCACTTGGAGGGTGTTGAAAAACAAATGATTTTTATTTATTACGATTGCCATTAATATTATGTCAACCTGTAAGGGCAACCCTTGCGAAACACTTCCTGTACCCTGAAAGGGTATTGAGCAGTGGTTGCCTTGCCCAAAGGGTACCTTCGGGTTGGGCGGATCTCTGTGTCCGCCCTACTTTGATCTGAATAACGAACTGACCAGTTTTTAACACCCTCATACAATCAAAATTCTTATTTAGATTTATCGTACCGTGTAGATCACTACAATGTGTTAATAATTTCTTCCGGTGCTGATCATGTGCGATCATCGTTCACAATTCAAACAGCCAGTGGCTATTGAAAAAATCACATTGAAATTCAAACGGTCTGGCTTTAGAGCGGTTGGCAAGTGGGACAGGTATAAACACTGCCACCCATGTAAGCCTCTTTTTGGATCGGCGTGCCGCAATCAGGACAGGGTTTATCCTTGTTGTCAGCACACATCACCACCGAATAACCACCCGAATTGCCAAAGAGATCCTTTTCGGTACTGCGACCGCCCAAACGCGTCATTTCAGCCAAAATCTGTTTGAGATTTGTAAAGAGTCTGGATTGTTCATCTTCTGTGAGGGTCGTCACCTTGCGCTTTGGATTGAGTTTGGCATGCCAGAGGATATCTTGCAAACAGCCATTGCCCAACCCGGGGATGCGCTGCTCAGTGGCAAGTGCGGCTTTCAGGCTCAATTTCTGCACCGCTTCAGGTGCAAAAAGCCGGTTGAAATAATCCGCATCAAAGGCGTCTTTGAGCGGCGTAGGTTTCGATTTGGCAACTTCGTAGTAGATGTTGTCAAACTCGACCTCTTTTTCCCAGCAAAAAAGCCCACCATACATTGATACGGAAGCAGATAGGAAAGTGCCATCGTTGAAGCCCAACAAAAGTTGATGCTTTCCAGGAATTTGTTCTCTAACTGGATGAAAGCGCAATCTGACGCCATCGCTGAAAAGCAAAATAGCTTTCGACAGGTTGATTTCAACGAACATGCCGATTCCCCGTGCAGAGAGGATTTCTGCTTCTAACAATCGTTGATGATATTTCGCCGGGTCATCATAATACCAGGCAAATTTGTGCGGTGTGGATGCAGGGATCACAGAAATGATTGTTTTGCCCACCAGCGTTTCGGTTATTTGTTGCGCAAGGGTGATTGCTTCTGGAATTTCATTCAACTTGATTTCCTCGACCTTACATGACCGTTTGATTGAATTTTATAACTTTGAAACGGAGATAAGAAAAGGTGTCAGGGTAATTTTACATCTAAAAAATAATCCTTGCAATTTGCTTTGGAAAAGAGTATATTCTTGTTAAGAAATACGCGACGACGCGGGACGAGTAGGATAGTATTTGACCAACAGGGAAGCGCCAGTTAGTGGAAAGGCGCCTGGCAGACCAGCCGAAAACCACCCGCCAGCATGAACCTGAAAGGATTGATATTATCCGATTAAGGTGAACGGATGCTCCGTTATCAGCACAAAGAGATGCCTGAAGGTTTCTTTCAGGTAATCTGGGTGGAACCGCGTGAGAATGCTCTCGCCCCAGTGGGCGAGGGTTTTTTTGTTTAAAGTGTGGGTGACAGGTTGGAGAGTTGATCTTTTCTTGCCTGTGAAAGAAGGATGATTCTGAAGGAGGATCATGATGGAAGAAAAATATGAAGAATCAAAGCTTTACCGTTTACGACATTCTGCGGCGCATGTGATGGCGCAGGCTGTATTGGAGAAATTTCCGGAGGGCAAAGTCGCAATTGGGCCGCCGATTGAGGATGGCTTTTATTATGATTTTGACCTTCCACGCCCATTGACCCCTGAGGACCTGAATGAAATTGAAGCGCGCATGCGAGAGATCATCAAAAGCAACAGTCCATTCATCCGGCAGGAGGTCTCTGCTGAAGAGGCACAGGAACTATTTAAAGAACAGCCTTATAAACTGGAATTGATCGAAGGTCTGGAACAGGGAGATGTCGATGAACATGGGAATCCGGTGGATGAGAAACCGGTGATCTCGATTTATAAAAGCGACCAGTTTGTTGACCTTTGCCGGGGTCCGCACCTGCAAACAACGGGAGAGATCAACCCCAAAGCAATCAAGCTGATGAGTGTGGCGGGCGCATATTGGCGCGGGGATGAAAAAAACCCGATGCTCCAGCGTGTTTATGGAACGGCTTGGCTAACACCCGATGATCTCAAGCAATATCTCTGGCGCTTGGAGGAGGCAAAGAAGCGAGATCACAGAAAGTTGGGACGCGATCTGGATCTTTACAGCATCAGTGACAACGTGGGTTCTGGTCTGGTGCTCTGGCATCCTGACGGCGCCAAAGTTCGCTTCCTTGCAGAGCGATATTGGGAAGATCAGCACATCAAGAACGGCTATGATTTTGTCTATACACCGCATATCGGTAAGGCGGACCTGTGGGAAAAAAGTGGGCACCTGGGATTTTACGCTGAAAATATGTATGCCCCCATCGAAATTGAGGAGCAGAAGTATTACCTCAAGCCAATGAACTGCCCCTTCCATATTGAGATCTACAAATCGGGTATTCGTTCCTATCGCGATCTTCCCCTCCGTTATGCCGAAAAAGGCACGGTTTATCGTTATGAACGCAGCGGCGTGCTACACGGGTTGATGCGCGTGCGTGGCTTTACCCAGGATGATGCCCACCATTTCTGTGCGCCCAGCCAGATGCCAGCAGAGATTGATTTCGTGCTGGATTTCAGCTTGAAGATCTTACGTGCCTTTGGGTTTGACCAGATCAACGCCTACCTGAGCACGAGGCCTGAGAAGGCTGTGGGAGATCCGGAACGCTGGCGAGATGCTGAGGCAGCCTTGAAAGCATCCTTGGAGCGTGCAGAACTGCCCTATAAATTGGATGAGGGCGGCGGCGCATTTTATGGCCCCAAAATTGACCTGAAGATCAATGATGCCATTGGGCGTGAGTGGCAGCTTTCGACGATCCAATTTGATTTCAATGAACCGGATCGTTTCGATATGACCTTTATCGATGAAGACGGTCAGGCTTACCGTCCTTATATGATCCACAGGGCATTGCTTGGCAGTATTGAACGCTTCTTTGGCATATTAATTGAGCACTATGGCGGGGCATTTCCCGTCTGGCTTTCACCGGTGCAGGCAGTCATCATTCCGATTGCTGATCGACATGTGGATTTTGCAAGGAAAGTCGCCGCTGAATTGAGCGAAGCTGATCTTCGCGTGGATGTGGACGAGCGCAGCGATCGGATGAATGCCAAGATTCGTGATGCAGAAAAGCGCAAGATTCCATATATGCTGGTGGTGGGTGACCGTGAGATGGAACAAGGTCAGGTGGATATCCGCCGGCGAAGTGGGGAGCGACTTGGTGCGTTGAAGGTTGACGAATTTATGTTGCTGGCTTTGAAAGATGTGGAGGAGAAGGTCGCTGGTTAAGCTGATTGGCGGGGTGGATGTTTATCTCGCTGGTGAGACACCAGCGAAAATAACATACTTGATCCCATTGGTGTCCTCACCGATGGGAAGTATCAACCTACATTGATTGGTGGGATGGGTATCTACCTCGCTGGTGAGACACCAGCGAGAACGGTAGAGAGTGGAGAGCAGAAGCGAGAACGGACGAGAGGTATGGGACACAAGCGAGAATAACACGGCTGATCCCATTGGTGTCCTCACCAA
>LSQX01094295.1_pt1 | contig 14333 bp, 9 predicted proteins | sample 654561 | NCBI WGS metagenome assembly LSQX01 (sample SAMN04489861, study PRJNA283612) | anaerobic digester metagenome | isolation source: 4 biogas reactors fed with cattle manure at either 37C or 55C with and... | place: Denmark: Kongens Lyngby | collected 2014
TTCCCTCCCTCTTCGTTACATCGGCGGCGAATGGCTATTAGTCGCGACGCGGAGGCAAGCAGGGCTGTCGCGGCGAAGTACCTCGGTGAACCGGTCAACATTCAACGCGCAGTAACGGAGGATCGCATGATGCAGAAAGTGTTCGTGATAGTCACTGCCGCGCTGGTGATGGCGGCACCGCTCTTTGCCCAGCAGGTCAACCAGGAAATGATCGATCAGGTCGCCGCAGGCGAGATCGCGGAGGCCAGAGCCTCATGGTGGGGCTTCAATCCGGAGGACTCGACCGAGGCGCTGCAGGCCGCGATCAACTCCGGGGCCGCAAAGCTCATCGTTGAGGACATGGGCTCTCCGTGGATCGTCACGCCGATCAAGCTGGCGAGCGACCAGGAGATCATCTTTGAGGAGGGCTGCGAGATCCTCGCAAAGCGCGGCGAGTTCAAGGGCCGCAACGACACCCTCTTCACCGCCAGTGGCGTGGAGAACGTGACGCTTCGTGGCTACGGCGCCACGTGGCGCATGTGGCGCGAGGACTACGACAACCCGGAGCTTTACGAGAAGGCCGAGTGGCGGCATTGCCTCACGCTTCGTAACACCGACAACATCAACGTTTACGGCCTGACGCTCACCGAGAGCGGCGGCGACGGCATCTACTTCGGCGCAGGCGGCGATGGCAACATCAACATTCACATCAAGGACCTTGTCTGCGACAGAAACTACCGCCAGGGCATCTCGGTCATCACCGGTGAGAACGTGCTCATCGAGGACACCATCATGTCCAACACCGGCGGCACCCCACCTGCCGCGGGCATCGACTTCGAACCTAACTGGCCCAGCGAGCGGCTCGTGAACTTCGTCATGCGCAACTGCCTGACCGAGAACAACGAGGGCGACGGCTACGAGTTCTACCTCCCCAACATGCACGCGGAGACGCCGGATGTCTCCGTTCGCATCGAGAACTGCCGGTCGGTCAACGACCGCACCGCCGTACGCGTCATCACCGGGAACGCGCCGGAGCTTACGGTAGGCGGCTTCATCGAGTTCGCCGACTGCGAGTTCGTAAACTCCGACGGTCCGGCCATCTCCGTTGGCGACAAGCCGGTTGAGGGCCTGAGGCTCACCTTCGATAACTGCGTGGTCGAGTCACCCGCCTCCGAGCGCGTGGAGACCAGCCCGATCGCCTTCGCCACCCGGCAGCGCGCTGTGCGTGACGTCGGCGGCGTGGACTTCGGCGAGCTTGTGCTGCGCGACGACATCGAGCGCCAGCCGCTGTCGTTTGCGAGCATGGCTCTCGGCACCAACCTGACCGATGTCACCGGCACGATCGTGCTGGTGCGCAATGGCGAGCGGATGGAGATCGAGCTTACCGAGGAGCTTCTCGCCGAATGGGCCCCGCGCTCGGAGGTGCCCGCGATCCCGCTGGTGAGCCTTGAGGGCTGCGACTTCGTTCCGGTGGTAGCCGATCCGCCTGCCGATGCCGTCAATGCGCCGGCGACGATCAGGCTCCGTAAGGCCAGCACCGTGCTGCTCTACGCCGAGGAGGGCGATGAGGTGAGCGTCACCGCCTACTTCGGCCAGGTAGGCACCAGCCCCGCGACGGAGGCGCCGATCGTGGTCGTCTCGCCGGCGGGTGAAGAGATCGCCACCGCCCGCATACCCTTCGAGGAGGAGGGCGAGGTGACATTCACCGCGCCCGAGACGGGCCTGTATCAGCTCCAGGCGAAGCCTGGCAGTAAGTACATCAGCTACCGTGCCAGCAGCCACCCGATCAACCTTACCACTGAGGGCGCGCCGGTCGGTCTGATCGCCGGTGGCGGGACGCTCTACGTCTGGGTACCCGAGGGCGTGCAGGAGTTCGGCATCGTCGCGACCGGCGAGGGCGCGGGCGAGGGCATCAAGGTCGCGCTCTACGATCCGGAGGGCGAGCTTGTGCAGGAGGAGGACGACGTGGCCGCCGCGGTGCTTCTACACGCCCGCCTCGACGCCCCCTCTCAGGGCGAGGCATGGCGGATCGATGTGTCGCGGGCGAGCGAACTCTACTTTGAGGACCACTCGCTGCTGGTGCGCGGCGTACCGCCGCTGCTGGCGCCGTCGCCCGAGGCGCTGCTGAGGGTGCGGTAGCGAGCCGGAGAGGAGTGGAGTGCGCAGGAGTGAGCTCTTTCACGCTAGCGGCCGTTGGCCGGTGGAGGGGCCGCACGAGTGCAGGTTGCGAAGCAAGCTGCACGAGGTCGGCCCATTCGGTTGTTCGGTGCACCGCCATTGAGACGACCATAGAGGGCCGACCTCAGCCCTCGCAAACGACGCTCAGGCTTCGTGCGGCCCCTCCACTGCAACCCAGGCGCGAAGCGACGACGTCGTGCCATGACTGCAACGGCACAGGCCGGCGCGGGGGCCGGCCTCTCCAACGGCAACGCCTCCGACAGCAGCACTGCTGCCACCCGCAGGCGACCCCACCCCTCGCGGCGAAATGAGTCACTACCGACAAGCGCGTACTACGTGCAGTACCGGAGGATCGCATTATGCACCGACCGCTACCCCTGATCTTCATCACGCTACTGATGGCGCTGCCGCTTGCCGCTCAGCAGGTCAACGAGGAGATGATCGCGCGAGTCGCCGCCGGTGAGATCACCGAAGCGCGCGCCTCATGGTGGGGCTTCGATGAGGAGGACTCGACCGCTGCTCTGCAGGCCGCGATCAACTGCGGCGCGCCGAAGCTCATCGTGGAGAACATGGGCAAGCCGTGGATCGTAAGCCCGCTCTTTTTCGCCAGCAACCAGGAGATCATCTTCGAGGACGGCTGCGAGATCCTCGCGAAGCGTGGCGACTACCTGGAGCGCAAAGAGGCGATGATCAACCTCATCGGCGTGGAGAACGTGACGCTCAGCGGCTACGGCGCCACTATGCGCATGTGGCGCGATGACTACGATGATCCCGAGCAATACACGAAGGCTGAGTGGCGCCATGTCATCAACATGCTCGGCTCGACTAACATCAACATCTTCGGCCTGCTGCTCACTGAGAGCGGCGGCGACGGCATCTACCTCGGCCGGGGCCCCGACGGGCAGACGAACCTCAACGTGCACATCAAGGACGTAGTGTGCGACCGCAACTACCGTCAGGGCATCAGCGTCATCACCGCCGAGAACCTGCTGATCGAGGACACGGTGATGAGCAACACCGCCGGAACGCCTCCGCAGGCCGGGATCGACTATGAGCCGAACGGTGCGAGCGAGAAGCTGGTCAACGTTGTCATGCGCAACTGCCTCACGGAGAACAACATGGGCGGCGGCTATGTCGCCTACATCCCCAACCTGCACGCTTCCTCAGACGATGTGTCGATGCGCTTTGAGAACTGCCGCTCGGTGAATGACCGAGGGGCCGGAATGCACATCACCACCGGCAATACCGAGGAGCGCGCGGTCGGTGGGCTGATCGAGTTCGTCGGCTGCGAGTTTGTTGACGGGCAGAGCCACGGGCTGCTTATCCGTGACAAACCCATCGCCGGGCTGCGGCTGCGCTTTGAGGACTGCTCGATCATCAACCCGGCGGTTGAGCGCGCGAACATCTCGCCGATCACATTTGTCGCCCGGCCCGACACTACGCGCGACGTCGGCGGCGTGGAGTTCGACAACGTGCTGATCCGCGACGAAATCGATCGCAACCCCATGAGCCGTGAGAGCCACGAGCTTGGCATCAACGTGCGCGACATCACCGGTACGCTGATCCTCGAGCGCGGCGGTGAACGCGCTACGCTCCCCCTGACGGAGGAACTGGTTGCCTCGTGGATGCCGATCCACGAGGTGCCGCGCGTCCCGGAAGTCTCACTGGCGGGCCTGTCGCTCACGCCCGTACAGCCTGGCGCGCCGGCGGAGGCATATCCCTTCACGGGGCTGCGCATCAGGCGCGACGTAACGCCGATCGTGTATGCCAAGGCCGGCGACGAGGTCCGCATCACAATCAGCTACCAGCAGGTCGCGCGGCTGACCGGGACGACACTGCCGGTGACTTTCGTAGCCCCCTCGGGCGCGGAGACCGCGGCGGGCGAGGTGCCCTTCGAGCAGGAGTGCGAAGTGGCGTTCACCGCTCCCGAGACGGGCGTCTATCGCATGGTCGTCAGACCTGAGGGCAATCAGATGCTCATCACGGCCAGCACCCATCCGGTCAGCCTATCCACCGAGGAGAAGCCGCTGCAGCTCTACCTCAGCACCGGCGAGCTGTTCTTCTATGTGCCCGCGGGCACAGAGGAGTTCGGCGTGGTGGTCGCGGGTGCAGGCTCGAGCGAGGCGATCAGGATCGCGCTGTACGACCCCGCGGGCGAGCTGGTCGAGGAGCGGGACAATGTCACGGCGGCACAGATGCTGCACGTGGCGCTTGATGAGCCCTCCCCCGGCGCGGCGTGGAAGATCGTGCTGTCGAGGCCGACGGACGTGGCGTGGGAGGACTACACACTCGAACTGCGTGGGGTACCGCCGCTGCTTGGCCCCTCGCTGGAGGCCCTGCTGAGGCCGGGGGAGTAGGGCGAAGCGACGATGTAGTGCAACGACTGCCCCTCCCCGTAGCTCGCGGTGCGAGCACATGGTGGGAGAGTGCGCCGAAGACGCCGTTGCCGTTCATGTGGCATCCCGCCTTCGGGCGGGACCCGTGCGTCGTCCCGAACGACCGCGCATCCGCGGAACGACCCACGGGCGAGGGCGCCCGTGGCACATGTGATGCGGGTGTTGTTGCTCTGGCGCGAAATGTTCGCGCTATCGAACGGCTCCTCTCCCGCCTCACTTCGCGCAGCGAGGTGCAGGGGGAGGGGGTTGCCGTAAGGAGGGGCCGCCCGAGCGTCCGCTGTCGTTTAGCGGCGCGAGGGTCCCGCGAAGCGGGAGGTTCCACCCCGGCCCCCAGAACGAACACAGCGTAGCCTCCGCAGGCAACACCCGTTGTCGCGGCGAAATGAGTCTTGTCTCAGGATCGCACTTAACGCGCAGTACCGGAGGGTCGCATCATGGCCCGGTCACTTTCCCTGATCTTCATCGCGCTGCTGATGGCGGTGCCGCTTTGTGCCCAGCAGGTTAACCAGGAAATGATCGATCAGGTCGCCGCCGGCGAGATCACCGAGGCGCGCGCCTCGTGGTGGGGCTTCAATGAGGAGGACTCGACGGAGGCCCTCCAGGCGGCGATCAACTCCGGCGCGCAGAAACTCATCGTCGAGAACATGGGCAAGCCGTGGATCGTGCGGCCTATGTCGCTCGCCAGCAACCAGGAGATCATCTTCGAGGAGGGCTGCGAAGTCCTCGCGAAGCGGGGCGAGTTCGAGGGCCGCAATGACACCCTCTTCACCGCCCGCGGCGTGGAGAACGTGACGATCCGCGGCTACGGCGCAACGTGGCGCATGTGGCGCGAGGACTACGACAACCCGGAGCTTTATGAGAAGGCCGAGTGGCGGCACTGCCTCGCCCTGCGCGGGGTGGATGGCGTGAACGTCTACGGCCTGACGCTCCGCGAGAGCGGCGGCGATGGCATCTACTTCGGCGCGGGCGGCGTCACGAACTTCAACGTGCATATCAAAGACGTCATCTGCGACAGCAATTACCGGCAGGGGATCTCCGTCATCACCGCAGAGAATCTGTTGATCGAAGACACGATCATGCGCAATACCAGCGGGACGCCTCCGCAGGCGGGCATTGACTTCGAACCCAACAACCCCGAGGAGCGCCTTGTCAACATCGTCATGCGTAACTGCCTCACCGAGAACAACAACTCCACCGGCTACACCTTCTACCTGCGCCCGATGGACGCGACTTCGCTGCCGGTCTCGGTGCGCTTCGAGAACTGCCGCTCAGTCGGCGACGGCGGCTACGGCACTCGCGTCGTCACCGACACCACGCTGGAGAACTCGGTGGACGGCTTGATCGAGTATGTTGATTGTGTCTTCGAGAGCAGCGCGCGGCCCGGCATCGGCATCTCCAAGCCCGCCGAGCGCGGCACGGTGCGCTTCGTCAACTGCAAGGTCATCAACACCGGCGGCGAGGACACCACCGTCTCCCCGATCATGTTCAACAGCCGCATGGGCGCCGATGTCCCCGTGGGCGGCGTCGAGTTCGTGGACCTCGAACTGCATGACGCGCCCGACCGCAACCCGATCAGCTACGTCGATCAGGGCGGCGGGATCCCCATCGCCGATGTGTCGGGCAACCTGATCCTCGTGGATGAGCAGGGCGAGCGAGAGAACCTGCAACTCACCGATGAACTGCTGGCCGAGTGGATGCCGATCATGGCGATCAAGAACATCCCGCGGCTGAGCCTCGACGACATGACGCTGGTGCCGCTGGTGCTTGATTCGCCCGCTGTGGTCACGGCTATCAACTGGCCGGTGATCCGCAGGGATGGCAGCTATGTCCTCTACGCCGGCGAGGGTGATGAGGTCAGCTTCACCGTGGAGTACACGCAGGTAGGCCGGAATGCGGGCCGCGAGATGCCCGTGCGCGTCATCGCGCCCTCAGGCGAGGCGGCCTGCGAGGTAGCCGCGGTCTTCCAGGCGGAGACCGAGGTCCGCTTCACCGCACCCGAGACCGGCATCTACACCATCGCACTCACCGCCGGCAGCAACCGCTTCGCGCTGAAGGACCCGTCGCACCCGCTGAACCTGAGCGGCGCGAGCGGGCCGATCAAATTCATCGGCATGAACAAGGACCTGACCTTCTTCGTGCCGGTGGGGACCATGGAGTTCGGCGTGCGCGTCTTCGGTGAGGGCGCGGGCGAGGCCGTGGCGGCGAAGCTCATCAACCCGTTCGGTGAGGTCGTCGGAGAGGTGGACAACCAGTTCGAGATGCACCAGTTCCACGTGGAGCTTGAGCAGCCCAGCGCGGGCGAGATCTGGACGCTGCAGATCCGCAAGCCGTCGGATACCACGTGGGAGGATCACTTCCTCGACCTGCGCGGCGTGCCGCCGCTGGTGGCGCCCGCCGGAGCAACATTGCTCGTGCCGCAGGGATAGCGAAATCTTTCAATGAGTAGGACAGGGCTTTCCAGCCTGTCAAAGGAGACACGACTTTGCATCCGACCGCCGATGAACTTGCCGCACTTCGCGCCGAACTTGAGGAACTGATCGAGGGCCGCAGCATCGTGCTGATGGGCGTGGGCAACAAGCTCCGCGGCGATGACGCATTCGGTGTGCTGCTGGGAGAGAAGATTGAGCACGATGTGGGCGTGCGGGTCTTTGTCGCGCACGATCTGCCCGAGGACTACGCGGTGAAGGCCGCGGACCTGCGCCCGGACGTGCTGCTCATCATTGACGCGGCGGACTTCGGCGGCGAGCCGGGGCAGATGCGGCTGATCCGCGCGCAGGACATCCCGCCCACGCCGGGCGTCACGCACCGGCCGTCGCTGGAGATGATGGCGCGCTTCCTCGAAGTGGACGCGGGGGCCGAGACGTGGGTGCTGGGCGTGCAGCCCGACCTGACGCGCCTTGACCTCGGCCTGCCCCTGTGCGAAGCGGTCGAGCACGCGCTGGAGGAGCTGGCGCGCCTGCTGGTGGAGATGCTGCCGGCGCAGAAGTAGATCCGCTCCATCCCGGAGGCACCGACTTGACGCGCACCACCTGGATTCCCGCGACGGATGACGTCCGCGTCGGTCGCCACGGCGACTGGCTGCAGACCTCCCATCGCTACGCCGACTGCGAGCACCTCATGACGCTCGCCGATGGCGCCGCGCTAACACTCAGCTTCGCCGGCCGCGACCTGTGGCTTCGCCTCGCGCAGCATGCCGTGCCCGCGTACGGCCCGCCCAGCGCAGGCGCACTCGCGATCAGCATTGACGGCGGGCCCGAGCGCCTCATCCACCCTCTCGGCGAGGCGAGGGAGATCGTCCTCGCGCGTGGTCTGCCACCCGGCGAGCATTCGGTGCGCATCGTCCATCGCGCGACCGGCAGCGGCGCTGGTGCGCGCATCGAGGCCTTCGGCACAAGCGACTCTGCCACCGGCGAGGTGGCCTTCACGCTCACCGGCGAGCACAACGCGTGGTTCGTGGATGCGCGGGCGCTGCTGATGCGCGGCGATGAAGTGATCGCCGACCGCCTCGTGCGCAACTGGCTGACCGGGCAGTGCCGCCTCGCGGGCCTCCCGCCGGGGGAGGGCTACCGCCTGCAGATCAGCGCCATCGGCTGGCAGCCGACCGTGATCGAGGGCGTCGGCATAGAGGCCGGGCGTGAGACGCTTCTGCCGCCGATCCACCTCGCTGCCGATCCGGCCACGGTCGCGCGAGGCTGGCGTTTCCCGCGCCTCGGCAGGCAGACGGTGCGGCGCCGTGGCGAGAGCTTCCGCGCGCGATTGCAGGCTCGTGACGCTGACATAGTCGCTGCGCGCATCGAGCGCACCGTTGGCCCGGCGATCATCTCCCGCGTGCTGGCGATGGACGAAGACGAGGCGGCGGCGTTCTACTACGACCGCGAGTTCGTCGCCACGCTACCGGAGGACACGCCGCCCGGCCTCTACGACCTCGTCATGGAAGTTCGCTGGCCGGAGCGCGACGTGGAGCAGGTCCTGCGCTCTCCGCGCTCAGTGATGGTGCTGGCGGAGTATCCGGCCGATCCGGTCTTCGCGACGTGGGGGCACCTCGACACCCACGCGCAATACCAGGCGGAGTATCTGCGCGAACTGGCGGCGATCGCCAACCTCGCCGGCGCGGACATGGTGCTGATGGCGACCGCCAGCAACCCGGCATACGTGGCGGGCGCGCTAGCGGGGCTGCAGATCCCGCACGTCGTGAACTTCGGCAACCATCAGTTCCCCGGCTTCGAGCAGTGGTTCGGCCCGCAGGAGGGCGTGGTTGACCTCGGCCCGGAGCTGTGCGTGCTCAACCGCTCGCTGCCGTGGCATGAGGGCGTCGCGGGGGCCGATGCGCTGCTTTCGGCTCGCCCTGATGCGCGCATCAAGGTCATCAACGCCTTCGAGCCGAACGCGCCGGTGGAGCTGCTCGACCGCCATTGCGTCGCGCTGGTGCATGACGGCCATGGCCCCGGTGCGCGGGTGATGGAGATGGGCGACACGCCGACGCTGCGGGTCGGCAAGAGCAACTCCGAGAGCTTCCGCCTCATTCGCTTTAAAGGCGGGCGCGTCTCTTCCTGCACCTATGAGGGCGACGCGACAGCGCCGATCCCCTTCCCGCGCGGGGCAACTCCGCCGCTGCGCGTGGAGGTTGCGCCTGCTGCCGACGGCACCGAGGCCGAGGTCACCGCTATGATCGTCAACGATCTGCGCGAGGCGATGCCGAACTGCCGCGTCACGCTGGTGATGCCGGCGGGTGAGTATGCCTGCGCGGGCGGGCGGATCGAGAGCGCGGTCGCGAGCGACTGCGGGCGCTTCGTGGTGCTGACACTGCGCGCGGATGTGCCCGCTGAGGCCGAGGCGGCGCTGACCGTCGTGCCATTGCAGGGCGAGAAGTCATGCCGCGCTTTGGCGTGAGCAAGCCGTCGCCGTTGCCGTTGTCGTCACCTGTCAGCCGTTACCTGTGTCGTTCCTGTTGGCGGCAAAGCCGCCATCCTGTCCGGCGCCGTGGCGCCGGAATCCTGTTCAAATAGCCGTTGCCGTCGCCGCTATCTGAGGAGGCAATCGAAATGATCGCTCGCGTGCTGATGGTAACTCTCATGACTGCCGCCGCATCTTTTGCGCAGGCTCCGCAGCCGGAAATCCCGCTCAACAACCCGGGCTTCGAGAGCGATGAGGGCTGGGGCATTCACTTCCCCGACTTCACCGCGTACGATGATGCGCAAGCCCGCACAGGAGACCGCTCTCTGCGCATCTCTGACCCCGATGGGCAGAAGGCTCCGTTCGCGTCGCAGGTCGTGACGGAGCTTGAGGGCGGCGCCACCTACACCTTCACCGTCTGGTATCGCGGGACCGCCGAGGACGTTGGCCCGGGCTGGCGCGCGGCGCTGAAGATGGAATACTACAATGATGAGGGTGAGAACACCTACGGTAAGTATGCGCAGGGGAACGAACACACCTCCGGTGAGTGGCGGCAGATTGAGCTGACCGCCGAGGCGCCGCCGGATACCACGCGGGTGACGCTGCTGGTCCGGCTCTTCGGAGCCGGCACCGTCTGGTTCGATGACGCCGCCTTCGCGCTGGCCGCTCCCCCGCCGGTGGTATCGCTCGCGCCACAGCGGCATCTGCTGGAGCCGGGGGAGAATACCGTCAGCTTCACCGCCCGCGTGCTTGAGCCACTGGACGCTGAGGCCGCGCCGATCCGCATCATGGTCTACGAGGACGAGGGCGAGCAGATCGAGGCCGACGTGGCGCTTGAGCAGCGCGAGGATGGCCTCTGGACCGTCACGCTCACGCTTCCAGAGCTTGCGCAGGGCACCTACCGCGTCGAGTCAAACCTCGGCCAGACGCCGGGGCAGATGGCGTATCTCTTCGTGCCGCTGACGGATCGCAAGCCGGAGGGGCTGAGCGATACCGGGACCATCCTCGTGGAGGGCGAACCCTTCTTCCCCATCGGCCTCTATCATGTCTCCGTCAGCCACTACCCGATGCTCGCCGAAGCGGGCTTCAACTGCGTGCAGGGCGTCAGTCCGAACAACCTTGAGGCATTCGGCGCGGCACTGGATGCTTGCCTGGAGAACGGCCTGACGATGGACGTGCCGCTCTACGGTGGCATGAAGGTGCAGGAAAACATGGAAGCGTCGCTGGCGGGTATCGCGGCCTACGCGGACCACCCGGCGGTGATGTGCTGGAAGATCATTGACGAGCCCGACCTGCGGCCGGGGATGCCGAAGGAGGTCGCTGAGGCCTACATCACGCTCAAGGAGGCCGACCCGGTCAATCCGATCGAGCTGACGCTCTGCCAGCCGCCGGGCTTCGGCTACTGGGCGAACTTCTGCGACATCATGCAGGTGGACCCGTACCCGATCCCCAACCAGCCGCTCACGATGGTCTCGGACTGGGTGGACACCGCCATGGCGGGGCTGGAGCCGTGGCAGAACCTGACAGCGGTGCTGCAGAGCGGCTGGAAGCATACGCCGTTCAACCAGCCCACGCCGGAGCAGGCGCGCAGCATGGTCTACCTGGCGCTGATCCACGGCGCGAAGGGCATCTTCTGGTACTCATTCCGAGATCCGGGGTGGGAGCTTGACAAGACGCCGCTGTGGGAGCATTTCCCGGCGATCAATGCCGAGACGATGGCGCTGTCGATGCCGGTGATGCTCGGCGAGGCGGATGAGCGTGTGACGGTGGCATCGGCTGATGATGTAGTCCACTGGCGCGCGTGGGAGTATGACGGGAAGACGTGGCTGATGATGACGAACCCGCTGGAGGAGCCGGTGACTGCCACGGTGGACGCAGGTGGACTCTGCACGGTCTGCGACCTGCACGGGGAGGGGCTTGAGGAGATTGACGGTACCATCAGCGTCGACCTGCCCGGCTACGGGTCTGAGACGCGGGTGCTGACGCGGCGGTAGGGGCGGGCCCGGTGTGGGCGAGGGAACGGCAACGGCTTCTTTAACAGGCCGGCGCTGTCGCGCCGCACAGGTGGCGGCTTCGCCGCCAACAGGCAACGGCACAGGTAACGGGAACGGCTGTGCGACACCGTAAAGCGGACGTCCGCTCCACTCGATCAACAAGTGCCTGAACCTCGTGAGTGAGGCCACTTCTACCGCGCAGAGAGGAATCTGCCGGCGGCCGGAGCATAGCCGGAGTGCCTGACGGCTCGTGCGGCCATCTCGGTCAGAGGGGATCTCTCATGATGAACCTGCGCAAAGCTCTGCCTCTGATGCTTCTGCTTCTCCTCGCCGTCGCCATTGCGGGCGCCGACGAACTCGCTCCCGCTCCCGAGGGTTCCTTCACAGTGGTGGTCATTCCCGACACGCAGGCCTACCGCGGCCGCGGCACCAAGTCGCAGCCCGACAGCCAGGAACCTGTCACCAATCCGCTCTTTGCGGCCGCCACTCCGTGGATCCTCGAGCACCTCGAGTCACAGCGGGTCGTCTTTGTCACGCATTCGGGCGACATCGTGGATAAGAACATCCACGACCAGTGGCAGATTGCCCGCCAGTGCATGGACCGGCTGCACGGGGTGGTGCCCTACGGCATCTCCGTCGGCAACCACGACATGACCTCAAAGGGCGACTCCTCGCTCTTCCAGGAGTACTTTGGCGCCGAACGCTTCCAGGAGTTCGACTGGTACGGCGGCTGCTACCCCGGCAATCCCGAAGTGGGCCCGACCGTCTCAGGCAACAACGCCAACAGCTACCAGCTTGTCTCCGCCGAGGGGATGGACCTGATCTTTCTGCACCTCGAGTGCAACGCTCCCGACGATGTGCTGGAGTGGGCATCGCAAGTGCTGGAGGAGCACCGCGACCGGCAAGCGATCGTTACATGCCACATGTATCTCGGGCCGCTGGAGCCCCCGCAGACCGCCGAGGGCTGGTTCAACGACCCCAAGGGCCGCATGCTCTGGAAGAAGATCCACGGTGAGCGCGGCAACACCGGGCAAGAGCTCTGGGACGAGTTCTTCAGCCGGCACGAGAACATCGTGATGGTGCTGGCGGGCGATCAGAGCCGCACTCAGGCGATGCGGATGCACTCGGAGGGCGTTCACGGCAACATGGTGCATCAGCTTATGTTCGACAACGGCGGCGGGCGGAACATCCGCCTGCTGCGCTTCATGCCGCAGGAGAATCGCATCGAAGCGATCACTTGGGACATCCAGGAGGCGAAGCTGGTCGAGGGGACCAGCCGCGTTCCTGAGCGCGATCAGTGGCAGTTCATCATGAAGCACGACTTCGGCCTCTCCGGGGAGAGCAACTCTGATCAGCGGCATCTTCGCCCACATCCGGCGCTCAAGTGGTTCGGGCGGCCGATGTTCGGCCTGGGAACAGCATTGGCCGGGGCGGCCTGATCGGAAGCGCGGTGGTTAAGCCAGATCTTTCTGTAGAGCGGGCGCCCTCGCCCGCTCACTGAACAGGCGGGGCCTTCGTCGGACCGCCGAACAGGTTGCGGCAGTCAATATGCCGTCGAAGACACTCTCGTGACGGTTCGAGGCATGGTCTGTGGTGCGTTGCGCGAGCGGGCGGGGGCGCCCGCTCTACCTGACACTTTGGCTCATTAGAAACGACCGGGAGGCAATGTAATGCTCCCCTCCAAACGACTGGGCAACGACTCTGCTTTGCGCGCGACGGGCTGCGCCACTGCCGTAGCCGTTCCCTCTCCCGCCCTTGCGCCGCAGGCGCAACAGGGGGAGGGGAAGGAGCTTGCGTCAGCAAGCTACGGGGAGGGGCAGCCGTCAGCCGCTATCGCCTGTCCCGCCCGGAGGGCGTGCATTGTGGCCCCGACGCCCTCGCCCGGTCGCCGAAGGCGTCAGGCGTTCGTCGAACCCGGGCAAGTTGCGGCAGGCGCTTTGCTGTCGAAGACGTTGAGGCTCGTGCCGGCAATATGTTTGTCAGATCGGAGACCAGTCATGACCTCGCATGAACGCGTAGTGCGCGCCGTCACCTTCCAGGGACCCGACCGCATCCCCTACAACCTCCCCGCGCCGTGGGGCAGCGACTTGCGCGGCTGCGGAGCGGGCGCCGACCCGAACTGGCAGCCGGCGGTGAACACCGAGACCGAGCGCGAGGACGAGTTCCATTGCATCTGGCGTAAGCTCCCGGGCGATAAGACGATGGGCCAGGTCATCGGCCACCCGCTGAAGGACTACGCGATGCTCGACGACTTCGAGTGGCCGGACTATACCCTCGAAGCGCGCTATGAGGGAGCCCGCAACGCCTGCGCCGATAACCCCGAGGAGAAGTTCCTGCTCGGCAGCATCCCCATGAGCCTCATTCATCGCCTGGAGTACCTCCGCGGGCATGTTGAGGCGTGGACGGACCCGTACGAGCACCCGGAGGAGTTGCGTCGGCTGCTCAACATACTGGCGGATATCGCCATTCAGGCGACTGACCGCCTCGCAAACGCCGGGGCGCATGCCATCATGTCCTGCGACGACTGGGGGCTGCAGGATCGGCCGATGCTCTCCCCGGCCGTCTTCGCCGAGTTCTTCAAGCCGGTCTACCACCGCGTATACCACCACGCCCACGAGCGCGGGCTACTGACCTTCCTGCACAGTTGCGGCCACATCACCGACCTGCTCGAGCACTTCATCGAGGCCGAACTGGACGTGATCCAGCAGGATCAGCAGGAGAACATGGGCGTGGAGGAGCTTGCGCGGCGCTTCGGCGGGCGGCTGTGCTTCTGGTGCCCCGTGGACATCCAGCAGACGATGGTCCATGGCAGCGTCGAGGATGTTCGCGCCTACGCTCGGAAGCTCATTGACAACTTCGGCCGCTTCAACGGCGGCTTCATCGCGCAGTGGTA
>LSQX01098902.1_pt1 | contig 14333 bp, 15 predicted proteins | sample 654561 | NCBI WGS metagenome assembly LSQX01 (sample SAMN04489861, study PRJNA283612) | anaerobic digester metagenome | isolation source: 4 biogas reactors fed with cattle manure at either 37C or 55C with and... | place: Denmark: Kongens Lyngby | collected 2014
GCGTGCGCGGTCCGCCGCCCGGGCGCTGACCGCGTCGGCCACGGTTCTAGGGGAAATGCGCATCGTGACGTCGCCTCACTCTGCCTCGAGCACCATGCCATCGTAACCGAACACGACTCCCTCGGGCAGCAGATGGCGATGCACCTCCGGATCGATGTCGTGGGCGATGTGGGTAAGGACGCACCGACGGGGGGCCAGATCCTCCACGTAGGCCAGGCTCTCCTCCAGCGATAGGTGGCTGGCGTGCAACCGAAGCCGCAGGCAGTTGAGCACCAGCAGGTCCAGGTTCTGAAGGAGTTCCAGGGAGGCGGGAGGAATCCGCTTGACATCGGGGATGTAGGCCACCTGCCCCACCCGGTAGCCCTGGCAGCCGTTGAGCGCGCCGTGCTCCACCGGGATCGGGATCACCGTACTGCCCAGGAGCGGGAGAGGCGTGTCGAGCGTGTGGGGCGCCAACACGGGGATGCCGCCCCCCACAAACTCGGGGGGCTGAAAGACATAGTCGAACGCCTTGCGCAGGACATCCATGGTCTCCTGCGAGCCATACACGTCGATGGCGTCCCCCTGCTGCCGGCAGTAGGAGCGAATGTCTGGCAGGCCGTAGATATGGTCGGCGTGGGCGTGGGTGTAGAGGACCGCATCGATCCGCTGCACGCGCCATTCGAACACCTGCTGGTAAAAGTCCTGCGAGGTATCGATCAGAACGCTGGCGCCCGGCCACTCGAGGAGCGCCGAGGTGCGGGTTCGGCGGAGCGAGCGGTCGGCCAGGGCGCGGCGGCAGACCCCGGTCGGACACCCGCCAAAGCCGTTGATCATACAGTCTATCGTCGGCACGCCATGGGAGGTGCCGGTTCCGAGCAAGGTGATGCGCATGGTGTCTATCGCATTCCGGATGGTATGGTGCAGACGGGACCTTTCGCAGCATTATAGTCCGGCGCATCGTCAGGGGCCAGGCTGCGCTCCCCCTGCTTGCAGGGGCGCAGGGCGCGAGGGTATCATAGGGTCCAGGACGGTACGCTTGGTCCATGTGGAGGTGATTGTGGAGTACGCTGAGGTGATCAGGAGCCGCTACAGCGCGCGCAGCTACCGCGCCGTCGAGGTCCCGGAGGACGTCCTGCAGCGGGTGCTGGAAGCCTTTGTTCTGGCGCCCACCGCGGCCAATCGCCAGGCGCTGGGGCTGGTGGTCGTGCGGACGGACGGCCGTGAGGATGACCTGCGGCGGATCTACCGAGCGGACTGGTTCGCCAAGGAGCCGCCGCTGATCGTGGCCGTCTGCGCCGTGCTGGATCGCTGCTGGATGCGCAAGGACGGCAAGTGCTATGCCGACGTCGACGCGGCGATCGCGATGGATCACCTGATTCTGGCGGCCGCCAACGAGGGCCTCGGCACCTGCTGGATCGGCGCGTTTGACGCCGAAGCGGCCAGGGAAGTGTTGGGGCTCCCCGAAGGCGTCGAGCCCATCGCGCTGACGCCCCTGGGGTACGCGGCGGATTCGCCCAAGCCCAAGGTGCGCAAGCCCCTGGAGAGCCTGGTCCACTATGAGCAGTGGTAGGCTGCCATAACACACCGCGAGGGGAGGCCCGTTGTGGGCCTCCCCTCGCTAGAAAAGCAGAGTCTCGAGTGACCTCTGACATCCGCCGTCCGTCTCGCTCGTCGACGCTTGCTCAAACACCGTGTCAGGACCTCTACTAGCACCCTGACCAAGTACTCGGACCTACGTCGGGCTCTTGCTCCGACGCTCATCTCAGCGCGGGGTCACCGGTTGGAACGCGGTGCCACCAGAGATGCTCTGCGCGTCTTCGATTGTGACGTCCTTGGGTGTCGTCTAATCTCTCAAGACTCTGCACAAGTATCGTACCATAAGGCAGACCGGTTGTCAAGTGTTTTGCCCAAGATTTTCTTCGATCCGCTGGCCTTGACGACGTCTGCACCGCCCGCTACCATGGGGGGTGCTGCCGAAATTCCCACCACCTCAAAGGAGGCTCCCATGGCTACCGTCGACAGGGCCACCCGCCAGGCCTGGAGCAGCAGCCCGCGCAAGTGGGTGGACCTCATCATCCATGTCTCCGGTGACGTATCCGAGCGCGCGGGCGCCCTCGAGCAGCGCGGATGCAAGGTCACCCGCACGTTCCGCCTCACGCGCACGCTGGGCATCCGCTGCACGGGCCGCATGGCCCTGGAGCTGCTGGACAAGCCTTGGGTGACCAGGGTGGAGCCCGATAGCTCCGTCCGGGCACTGGGGAGGTAGCAGCGTGGCAGACGCCCGGCCCAAGCTCACCCGCGGGCTCTTGCAGAGTCTCTCGGCCACCGAGGGGCGCGAGGAGCCCCTGCCGATCATCGTCCGGTTCCACGAACGCCGCCGCGTCACGCGTGGGATGACCGCCATCCGGGGTCTGCAGACAGGGTATCAGTTCCACCTGCAACCGTTTGCCCAGATGCGGGCCACCCCCGGCGCCATCATGCGCCTGGAGAACGAGCCCGAGATCGTACGTATCTACCAGGACCTCCCCGTACACGCCTGCCTGGATGTCTCCGTGCCGCACATCCAGGTGCCACGCGTCTGGGAGGAAGGGGCGACGGGCGAAGGGATACGCCTCGCCGTGGTGGATACGGGCATCGACCAGGAGCACCCAGACGTGGCGGGGCGGATTATGTCCACCTGCGATTTCACCGGGGAGGGTATCCAGGACCTGAACGGCCACGGCACCCACTGCGCCAGTATCGCCGCCGGCACGGGCGCTGGCTCGGGGGGCAAGTATCGGGGGGTGGCCCCCGACGCCAGCCTGTACATCGCCAAGGCCCTCGATGGCGCCGGCAACGGGCGGATGAGCAACGTGATGGCCGGCATCGAGTGGGCGGTGGACGAGGGCGTGCAGGTGATCAGCCTCTCGCTGGGCGGCAGCGGCCCCTGCGACGGTACGGACGCCCTCAGCGAGATGTGTGACGCCGCCGTGGCCGAGGGCGTGGTGGTCTGCGCGGCGGCGGGCAACGAGGGGCCGGAACCGTACACCGTCGGGTCGCCGGGATGCGCCCGGGAGGTCATCACCATCGGCGCCGCCAGCGACCTGGACCGCATCGCCACCTTTTCGTCGCGCGGACCTACCCGCGACGGCCGCCTCAAGCCGGACGTCGTGCTGCCCGGCGTCGAGATCGTCGCGGCCCGCGCCCAGGGCACCCGCATGGGCACTCCCATCGACGATCACTATACGACGGCGTCGGGCACCAGTATGGCGACGCCGCACGCTGCGGGCGTCTGTGCGCTGCTCCTGCAGGCCGAGCCCGACCTGACGCCGGAAGAGATCAAAGAGCGTTTGGTGCGCACGGCGATCGCCGTGGGGGCCGATGCCTACGCCCAGGGATACGGCCGGGTGGACGCCTGGCGCGCCCTGCGCAACGAGCTGAGCCCCGAGCTCCCCCTGCCCGAGCCGCCGCCCACAGCGCCGCCCGTCGGCGCACCGGGCTGCCTCGGCACGCTGGTGGGCTGGTTCCCGAGGCGACGCTGATTGCCGCCCGGCGCACGCGGTCGCCACATGCAGGCGGCGGGCCCCCGTGGGAGCCCGCCGCCCGTGCGTTGAGGTAGTGTATTGATCAGCCGCGTCGAAGCGCCCGGACGATGGCCAGCAGGACCACCGCACCGAGCACTGCGGCCAGGAATCCCCAAAGGTTCCAGCCGAAAGCGACATCCGCGCGGGTGAGAAGGTTGACGAGGAATCCACCGATAAAGGCTCCCACCACCCCGATGACGACGTTGGCCAGGCAGCCCTGACGTTGGTTGGTGCCCATGATCACGCTGGCCAGCCAGCCCGCCAGCGCGCCGAGGACGATCCACGACACCAAGCCCCAGATCAAACCCATCTCCGACCTCCTCTCTTATGGCAAGTGCCACGCTCCCATTATGCACGACTCCGGGCGCCGCTGCCAGGTCCGGCGCTTGACGGAGGACGTCGCTCGCCCCTAACATGGAGGCATCCACGCGCCGCTCGCCCGGGTATGCGGGAGCGGCCCAGCACACGGCCCCGCACGACCGGGGCAGAGACGGAGGGTGGGCATGCTGAACGAACTCGAGCGCGAGGCCCAGCGACTGGGCAAGGAAACATGGCGCCCGATGCTCCGCTACGTAGCGGAGCTCCACGGGCGGAGCATCCATCCCCCCCGCTTTCCCTTCTCCCGGCCCTGGGAGGAGATCGGGCCGGGCTACTGCTATTCGCCGGCGTTCGGCCACTGGGACCTGATCCACCAGGTGCTGGACACCCTGCCGGCCGAGCCCGAACACGCCCGGGCCCAGATCCTGAACGACCTGGAGAACCAGCAGGAGGACGGCCTCGTGCCCGGGAGCATCTGGATGCGCGACGAGAGGCCGCGCTTTAGCACCACCGTCAGCCACCCGCCGGTCTGGGTGGTGGCGGTGAACGACTATTGCGAGCAGGTCGGCAACGACGACCTGCTGCGCACGGTGTTCGAGCCCCTGGTGCGCCAGATCGGCTGGTTCGAGGAGCACCGCAAGGCGGAGGCCGAGGGGTATTTCTACACCGACATCGTCAACCATTCCTGGGAGAGCGGCATCGACGAGGGCGTGCGTTTTGACGACGTGCCCACGGGCCGGTATGCCTGCGTGGACGCCACGTCCCACGTCTTTCAGATGTACGACGTGGCGGCGGACTGGGCGCGGCGCCTGGGCGAGCCTTCGACGGCGTTCGCTGCGCGGGCCGGGGCATTACGGGTGTTCATCGAGGAGCAGTTGTTCGACGAGGAGACGGGGTTCTTTCACGACGTCTGGGCGGTGGAGAACCCGAGCGCCCGCCGGCTGGCGATCGAGGGGATCTTTCCCATGGTGGTGGGAGCCGCCAGCGAGGAGCAGGCGGAGCGGGTGATCGAAGAGAACCTGCTGAACCCGGAGCGCTTTTTCGCGCCGCACCCGGTCACCAGCGTCGGCCTGAGCGACCCGCGCTTTACCCTGAGGATGTGGCGAGGCCCCACGTGGAACAGCATGACGATGTGGGCGGCGCGGGGCTGCATCGCCTACGACCGGCCCGACGCGGCGCATCGGCTCGCCGAGGCGGCACTCGACGCCGTCGCCAGCGTGTTCGACCGCACGGGCACCGTCTGGGAGTTCTACCATCCCCACGGCGAGGACCCCACCACTCTGCAGCGCAAGCCACAGACGCCCTACAACGCGCCGTGCCGCGACTATTTGGGGCACAACCCCCTCATGGCCCTGGCTCGCATCTGGGAGGCCACGGCATAGTAGCAGGCTGGCCCCGCGGCGAGGGGTCTCGCCGCGGGGCGTACCTCGTCAAGCCTCAGGGCTTGAGGATCACTTTGATCGACTCATCCCCCTGATGGGCGATGTCGATGGCCTCGGCGTATTGCTCGAGGGGCAGAACGTGGCTCACCAGCGCTTTGCCGTCGATCACCCCGTTGCGCAGGTACTCGATGGCCAGCGGGTACGAGTAGGGGCCCAGGTGTGAGCCGTGGATATTCAGCTCCTTGACGTCGCCGATGATGGACCAATCCACCGTGGCGGGCTGGGCATGGACGCTGAACTCCACAAAGGTGCCCAACCTCCGCAGCATCTGCAGGCCCTGGTTCACGGCGGGGGCGGCGCCCGTGGCTTCGATGTACACGTCGCAGCCATAGCCGTCCGTCAGGTCCATCACCCGCTCGATGGCGTCCCCCTCGCGGATGTCGATGGCGAGGTCGGCGCCGAGCCGCCGAGCCAGTTCCAGGCGTTTGGGCTTCATGTCCAGGGCGATCACCCGGGCGGGACCCTTTTGCTTGGCCACCTGCACCATGCCCAGGCCGATCGGGCCCATCCCGGCGATCACCACGGTGTCGCCGAGCTGGATCTCGCCGCGCTGCACGGCGTGCACCGCGCAGGCCATCGGCTCGACGAGCGCGGCCTCCTCGATGGTCAAGTCCTTGGGGATGCGGTGGTTCACCGAGCCGGCCGGAAACACCATGTACTCGGCCCAGGAACCCTCGGCGCGATCCTTGATGAACCCATAGATGTCGTGGCGCTGGCACATCCAATAGTCGCCTTGCCGGCAAAAGCGGCACTCCCAACAGGGCACGATCTGCTCGGAGACCGCCCAGTCGCCGATCTGGAGCCCGTGCTTTTCGGCGGCGCCCTCACCGAGGGCCACGACCTCGCCCACGAACTCGTGTCCGGGGGTGACGGGCGGCTGGATGTACGGCGCGATCTCGTCGGAGCCCCACACGCGTGCGCCGATGTACGTCTTGACGTCGCTGGCGCAGACGCCGCTGGCCAGCACGCGCACCAGCACTTCGCCGGGCCCCACCTCCGGGACCGGCACCTCCTCCATGCGATAGTCCTCAACGCCGTGGATGCGCACGGCCCTCATGGTCTTGGGTATAGACATGCCTCGCTCCTTGATGCTGTTGCCGGCGCATCGGGCGCCGCGGGGTTGTCGGTCGGGCCCATTATAGCCGCCTGGGCCCGTGCCATCCACCCGGACTCGCTTGCCACGCGGGCGACTGTGGGGCAAGATGGTCGCGCGGGCGGACAGGGAAAGGAGAACACCATGCAGCAAGAAACGTCCTACGCGAAGGCCATCGGGCGCAAGTACCCGGAGGCCGTTGTCATCGCCGTCGCCAGGGATCCGCAGGGTTACTGTAACCCCATCACCCTGGGCTGGTCGATGATCGTCTCCGGGGAACCGCCGATGCTGGCCGTCGCCATCAACGCCGGGGCCCACAGCGTAGGTGCCATTCGCCACTCGCGCGCATTTGTCCTGGCGTTCCCGTCTGCCGCCCAGGCCGAGGAGGCACTCTTTTACGGCACGCGCTCGGGGCGAGACGTGCACAAGCTGGAGGCGTACGGCGCCGCCACACAGCCCGCCACCGCGGTCGACGGCGTTCTCCTGAGCGATGCGGTGGCCAACTTTGAGTGCGTGCTGGAATCCGAGACGCCGGCGGGCGACCACATCGTGTTCGTGGGCCGCGTGGTCGCCAGCCACGCCCACTCGGATCCGTCGCTAGAGCGGCTGTACAGCCTGGGGGGCGGCGCCCTGGGTCCCGCGCTCCCAGGCAACACCCTTGCCCAACGCTAGTCCCATAGAGGAGACGGAATGCCAAACGCCTACGTGCTTGCCGCAGAGCAGGCCAACATCGTCGACTATGCCTGGGGCCAGTTGCGCTGGTACGCCGGGCGCAGCCTGGGAAACTCCCAGGAGATGACCGTGGGGGAGTGCATCATCCACCCCGGCCAAGAGAACCCCGCGCACTCGCACCCGAACTGCGAAGAGGTCCTGCACTTGATCTCCGGCCACATCACCCACACGGCCGGAGAAGAGGTCTACACGCTGCACCCCGGGGATACGATCACCATCCCCCGCGGCGTGCGACACAACGCCCGGAACATCGGCGACGTCGACGCGGTGATGTCCATCGCGTACTCATCCGCCGACCGGCAGATGGATCCCGCCTGACGGGACTCGCCCCTGGCGCCGGGTCTCCAGCCCGTTACCTATCTTAACCATTTCTCTAGCCAGGCGTCTCCGGAGGCTGCTACAATGGGGTAGAGCCTTCTTGGATGCATCTTGCCGCCCTGCTGCCCCGGCCCCGACGCGCGGTTCGCTGGACGCGTCGGGGGGCCGCGGCCCCTCCCAGCCCCCTCGCCCATGCCCCACACCCTCTCGATCCCGCTCACAGCGGCCCGCTCACAGCGAACCGCTCACAGCGAACCGCTCACAGCGGCCCGCTGCCAGCGGCTTGCTGCTAGCGGCTTGCTCATCGCGGTCCCGATACGTTCCGGCCTCCGACTCCTGCGCCCCAACAGGAGCCGTGGCCGCCGTCGACGACTCGTCGTGGCAGGGAGGTAAGTGTTATGGCCCCAGTGCAAAGTTCGAGCCGCGCGGCACAGGCCGCCGGGCGTGCGTGCATCCTATGCACAGGATGCCCCGAGAACCGCATCGACGGCGCGGAGATGCGCGAACTGCTCCTCGCCGAGTCATGGGAGATGACGGACGACCACCGGGAGGCCGATTTCGTCATCTATGTCTCGTGTGCGCTGACCAGCCGCAACGAGGAGCTGTCGCTCGACACGGTCCGCAGGCTGCAGCGCGAGATGCGATCGGACGCGCGGCTCGTCGTGTGTGGGTGCCTGGACAAGATCAACCCCGCCCGCCTCCGCGAGGTGTACGAAGGGCCCATCTTTGGCTCCGACGAGATCTCGGTCCTGGCCGACATGATCGGAGCCCGCGGCGATGGCTACCGGGCCAACTACCTCCTGCCGCGGGCATCACTGGTGGGTGGCATGGAACGGGCTCTCTCCTCGTATCGGGCCGCGGGCCTGCGCTTTGGCCTGACGGCGGTGCTCGACCGCCTGTATACGCGTCGCTTGAACGCCGCTACCACCGAGTCGCGGGACGACGCGTACTGCATCAAGGTCTCCACGGGCTGCGACAATACCTGCGCGTACTGTGCGGTGCGGCTGTCGCGGGGCATGGTGCGCAGCAAACCAATCGCCGCGGTGGCGCAAGAGTTCGACGACGGCCTCCGACAGGGCCATCGGCACATTGCGCTGATCGGCACCGATCTAGGATCGTATGGACACGACCGGGGCAAGAGCCTGACGGACCTCCTCCACGAGCTATTGCAGCGAGATGGCGATTATGACCTGCGCCTGAGGAACGTCCACCCGCGCTACATCATTCGCGATCTTCCGGCGCTGTGCGACATCGTGCGCAGTGGACGGATCAGCCACCTGTCCACCGCCGTGCAATCCGGAAGCGACGAGGTCCTCGCGCGGATGCGGCGCGGGTACCGAGCAGCCGAGTTCGGCGAGGCGCTGGAGGTGCTTCGCGGGGTCTGCCCGGGCCTGGAGCTGCGGACACAGGTCCTCATCGGGTTCCCGGGCGAAACCGAGGAGCAGTTCGAGGACACGCTGCGGTTCATCGACGCCGCGCCGTTCGACTATACCGAGGTGTACCTGTTCGAGCCCCGCCCCGGCACCCTGGCCGAGACGATGCCCCGCCAGATCCCCCGGCACGTGGCCGCGCGGCGGCGCAACCGGATGTACCTCCACGCCCTGTGGCGATCGGTCCGCAACCGGGTGCGGCACCCGGAGCCGCGGCTCGACACGCCCCAAACGGGCACCGAGCGGGAGGGATTCGCCGCGACCGAGTAGGCAGCGGCCGACGGCAGCTGACCGGCGGCCCTGCGGTTGCCCCGGGGCCGCGCGCTCGGGTATCATGGGGCGCGAGACCTTTCGCCACCTACGCCCGAGGAGCGCGCCATGTCCGACAAGCAACTGACCATCCTCTTCACCGGCATGGTGCCGGTGCCGGGCACGCTGGCCCTGGCCCGCGAGATGCTGCCCGGCGTCCGCGTCGTGAGCATCGTCGACGACAGCCTGCTGGACGACGTGATCGCCGCCGGCCACCTGACCCAAGACGTCACCCGGCGCGTGTGCCAGTACGCCCTGGCGGCGGAGGATGGCGGGGCGGACCTGATCCTCTCTCAGTGTTCCTCGGTGGGCGAGGCGATCGACGTCGCCCGCCTCCTCGTGCGCACCCCGATCCTCAAGATCGACGAGCCAATGGCCGAGGAAGCGGTCCGGTGCGGCCCGCGGATCGCGGTGGCCGCCACGCTCCCCACCACCCTGGCCCCCACCTGCCGGCTGATCGAGCGGTCCGCCGCGGAGGCCGGCCGAGCGGTGCAGATCACCCAGGTGCTGGCTGAGGGGGCCTTTGACGTGCTCAAGGCAGGCGACCAGACACGCCACAACGAGATGGTGCTGGCCGCCCTCCGCCCCTATCGCGATGCGGCCGACGTCATCGTGCTGGCCCAGGGCTCCATGGCCGTTCTCCTCCCGCGACTCGAGGGCTGGGGGATACCCGTCCTCACCAGCCCCCGGGCGGGGATGCAGCGCGTGGCCGAGCGGATGGCCGCTTTGTAGCACACCGGGCCAAGACACCAGAGCATCACCGGAGGGCATCATGAATCGACTGGCCATCGAGGGGGGCACTCCCGTCCGCACGGCGCCCTTTCCGCCGCGGGTGGTGATCGGCGAGGAGGAGATCGACGCGGTGCACGCGCTCCTGGAAAAGGAGCGCACCCGCGGCGGCGGGCTCGATCGGTACGGCGGCGAGCACGTGGACGCCTACGAGCGCGAGTTTGCCGCGTACCACGGCGTGCCCTTTAGCACCGCCGTGAGTTCGGGCACCGCCGCGGTGCATGCGGCGCTCTCGGCCCTGCGGCTGGATATCGCCCAGGAGGTCATCTCTTCCCCGATCACCGACCCCGGCGGCGTCGCGCCGATCCTCTGGAACAACTGCATCCCGATTTTTGCCGACGCCGACCCCGAGACGATGAACGTCTCCCACGCGTCGATTGCCGAGCGTATCACCGACCGCACCCGGGCGATCATCGTCACGCACCTTGCCGGGCAGCCGGCGGACATGGACCCCATCCTAGAGATTGCGCGCGCCCACGGGCTGGCCGTCATCGAGGATTGCAGCCAGGCCCACGGCGCGCTCTACAAGGGGCGACTGGTGGGCACCATGGGCGATATCGCCGCGTTCAGCCTGATGGGCGGCAAGCACCACACCTCCGGTGGCCAGGGCGGGATGGTGATCACCCGGGATGAGGGGCTGTACTGGCAGGCCAAGCGGTTTGCCGACCGCGGCAAGCCCTTTGGCTCCGACGAGGCGACGAACCTCTTTCTCGGGCTGAACTACCGGATGAGCGAGCTGGAGGCCGTCATCGGCCGCACCCAGTTGCGCAGGCTGGACGACGTCCTGGCGGGGCGCCGGGCGCTGGTGGCGGCGCTGGCCGAGCGGATCGCCGACCTCTCGGCGATCCGTCTGGGCCGGGTGATCGATGGCGCGGTGTCGTCGTACTGGTTCATCCTGCTGCGGGTGGACGAGCGGCGCCTCACCGCGGACAAGGCGACGGTCGCCCGGGCCCTGGCCGCCGAGGGCGCACCGGTCGACGCCGCGTACGACCACATCGTGGCCGAGCAGGGCTGGATCCGCAACCGCGCCACCTATGGGACATCCGGCTGCCCGTGGACGTGTCCGTTGTACGGGCGGGAGGTGCGCTACGAAGGGACGCTCCCCGGGGCGCGACAGGCCATCGACCGGCACATGGTCCTGCGCCTTCACGAGGGCTGCGGCGCCGAAGAGGTTCGCGACGTCGCCGATGCGCTGCACCGCGTAGAAGAGGCCTATTTGCGTGGGAGCGCCGAGGGCGCTTGACGCCCTGCCCCCGCCGCCCTACACTCGTCGCCATACGTTCGCCGGACCCGGGCTCTACCACAGTGAGGATGAACGATGCGCTTCCCAAGCACGTCAATCGAGCACCTCGAGATCTCCCGCATGATGGTCGGCACGAACTGGTTCCTCGGGTACTCGCACCAGTCGGCGGCCAAGAGTCGCTGGATCAAGGAATACATGGACCTCGACCGGATCGTCGAGATCATGTGCGTCTTTGCCCGCGAGGGGATCAACGCCGTCATGGGCCCCCTCAACCCCGCCCTGCAGGAGGCGATCCATCGGGTCGAGGTGGAGACGGGCGTGCATATGATCTGGGCCTGCACGCCGAGTGGCGAGGGGATCGATGACCTCCTCCCCGGCATCGAGCAGACGGCCGAGCTGGGCGCCGAGATCTGTATGCCCCACCAGCACTGGACCGACGGCAACCTGGTGGCGAACGAAAAGCGGATCATCGGCCTGGAGCGCGCCACCGAGCGGATCCGCGAGCTGGGCATGATCCCCGGCCTCTCCACCCACCGCCCCGAGACGGTGCGGGTGTGCGATACCGCGGGATACGACGTCGCCACCTACATCCAGATCTACAACCCCATCGGCTTTCTCTGCCAGGTGGAGACGGACTGGATCGCCAAGGTGATCAACGGCACGGACAAGCCGATCATGTGCATCAAGCCCCTGGCCGCCGGGCGGGTGCTGCCGACCACGGGCCTCTCGTTCGTCTACCACTCGATCAAGCCGACCGACATCGTCTGCATCGGCACGGTGAGCACGTACGAAGCGGAGGACGACATCCGCATCGCCCGCGACATCCTGGCCCGGCAGCCGCAGTCCGACCGGGAGCTGGACTTTTCCCGGAGCAAGCTCGGCCTGGTGTAGCCCTGGCCTAGAGGCAGAAGGATCGACAAGGAGCAGACCATGGAGCGCGTCCAAGTACCCTACGACTATCAACTGAGCAAGACCTTGGCCCGCCTGGCCAACCCGGGTCTGCTGCTGGTGGGCACCAAGACCAGCGGCGAGAGCAACGTGATGACCATCGGCTGGGGCACCGTCGGCATCGTGTGGGGTAAGCAGGTCTTTACCGTGCTGGTGCGGCCCTCGCGGTACACCTACGAGTTCATCGAAGAGTCCGGCGCCTTTACGGTGAACGTACCCACCGACGAGATGCGCGCCTGGACGGCGTTCTGTGGCACCAAGTCGGGGCGTGAGGTGGACAAGTTCGCCTCCCACGGCATGACGGTGACGCCCTGTGATGGCCTTGCCGCGGCGACCATCGACGCCGCTCCGATGGTCTACGAGTGTCGAGTGGTCCACCACAACGACGTGATTCCCGCGCACCTGGCCCCGGATATCGAGGCTCGCTCCTACGGCGGGTCCGACTACCATCGCCTGTACTATGGCGAGATCCTCGCCGCCCGGGCGGCAGAGGGATACTAGAACACACCCAGCGCCTCACCACACCGACACCGGCGCCCGATCGGGCGCCGGTGTCGGCTGTCTTGACCGGTTGGGCAGAGTCGGCGGTTCAGGCTATAATGGGGGGCCGTCTGTCGCGCGGATCCGATGCGCGGCGGAGCACCCTAGTAGCCAGTACACTTTTGTGCGCCGCAGCGAGGATCGGCATGTTCGCAGGAATAGACTTTGGCACCAGCAACTCATCGTTGGCCCTCTACGGCGACGGCGGCCTTCGCTTTTTCACCCTGGATCACCGGCACCTGAACCCGCGGGTGTTGCCCTCCTTTACCTATGTCACGCGCCATCACGACACCCAGGTGGGCGTCGCGGCGATCGATGCATACCTCGACGAGGAGACCGGCAGGCGCCCCGTGTGGGAGCGGCGCCACCTGGGCGCCGTAGAGATCACGGTCGGCGGGTCCGGCGGCAGCCCCATCACCTACATGCAGGAGCTGGACGTCGAAGTGGACGTGGGGGCCAACGGCCGACTGCTGCAGTCGATCAAGACGGGGCTTCGCGACGGCACCTACGAGGGCACGCTGATCTTTGACCGGTTCTACAGGATCGAGGAGCTGATTGCCATGCTCCTCCGGGCCCTCCGCGAGCGCTGTGAAGAGGCGGCGGGACGCCCGATCCGCCAGGCGGTCATCGGGCGCCCGGTGAAATACTCGGACGACCCGGCCGTCGACCAGCGCGCGGAGACCAAGATGCGCACGGCGGCCGAGATGGCCGGGTTTGACGAGGTGGTGCTCGAGCTGGAACCCGTCGGCGGCGCCTACCTCTACCACCAATCCGCACCACGGCGCGAACGCATCCTGGTGTTCGATTTTGGCGGCGGCACGCTGGACATGACCACGATCGAGGTGGGGGGCCAGGTGCCCCCGAGGACCATCGCCACCCAGGGCGTCCTCTTGGGCGGCGACGACCTGACCGCCGCCCTGATGCGCACGCTGCACAGACGCTTCGGCGAGGGCTCCATGCTGCCCGATGGGCTGCCCTTTCCGCCACACGTGTTCGAGATGCTGGAGAACTGGCAGAGCATCGTGGAGCTCAGCCGGCCCAGGTACTGGTCGCTCTTTGACCGAGGCAAGCGGGGCAGCGATCGCCAGGGCATCAAGCGGCTGGAGGCGCTGGCCACGCGGCAGTTGGGCTTTGAGCTGTTCCAGGCGCTGGAGCGCACCAAGATGCTGCTGTCATCCCAGGACCTGGCGCGGCTGGAGTTCGTGCGCGACGACCTGCGCCTGACCGAGTGGTTCTCGCGCGCCGGGTTCGAGGCGCTGATCCAGGATCAGATCCAGCGCGTGGACACCGCCCTGGACGAGTTGCTGTGCAAGAGCAGCCTGCGGGAGGAGGACATCTCCGGGGTCCTGCGCACCGGGGGCTCGTCCGAGATTCCCGCCTTTGTGGACCTGCTCGCCCGACGCTTTGGGCGGGAACGCATCCGCGAGATCGACCCCTTTACGACGATCGTGGGAGGGTTGGCCCTCAAGGGCCGCGAACTGACCGCGGACGGCGCCTGATCGCGCAGTCCAGGCCCTGAGCGCACGCCCGACCCGATAGCATATGCGAGTGGAGGACCGTGGATACCGTTTCCATTCCGACCGATACATATACCAATCGGCGTACCTTTGCCATCATCTCGCACCC
>LSQX01267382.1_pt1 | contig 14333 bp, 14 predicted proteins | sample 654561 | NCBI WGS metagenome assembly LSQX01 (sample SAMN04489861, study PRJNA283612) | anaerobic digester metagenome | isolation source: 4 biogas reactors fed with cattle manure at either 37C or 55C with and... | place: Denmark: Kongens Lyngby | collected 2014
CCTCGGCTGATACATAAACATAAAACTAGCTGTACTTGAAGCCAAAGAAGCAACAACCAACAAAACTGCTGAAACAATTCCTAATACTTTTCCTTTCATAATAACATCCTCCCCTTATTTTATTTAAACAGAAGAGAAACCATATTTTTAAATATAATTTCCTCCTATTTATTAGAGCCGCTTTTATTGTTAACCATTCCAGCATTAACATCATTTTTCATTGACCTTAATATTTTCTCTAATTCATCATACTTCTTTTCATCAATCAATGTATAAAGATATTCTATATTCTGTATTATTTCGCGTCCGTCCATCTGTCTTTTTTGTTCTTCCTCTTTTTGTATTATTTCGCCCATTTTAAACACACTTCTTACAAGAAAAATAGTAAAAAATATTGTAACAAATACACTTGAAAAAAGAAGTACTTTATCAGTAATTGTTGTAAAAACTTCAATATTTCTTAAAAAGATTATGTAGTTAATCGACATAACACCTAGCGCAAACGTTAACTGTAAAGTCAAAAATCTCATACGCCCGGTTTGAAGCTTGTCCGCTTTTTTATTACTCAAAAAATAAATGCTTATATTATTTGTGTATAAAAAGTAAGTTAATAAAGCTGTAATAGAACAATAAAATGTTAAAACTAAAACTCTTACTTGAAAATTGCTGATAACTTCTTTTTCTGTTATTCCTGTAAAAAGACCTACTATATTAACAATTGTCCCCTGTATAGCTAGAAAAACAACAAATGTTATCAAACTTCCGATTATAGCCTCAAACAAATTCAACCTATAACAACTGTAAATAAGCAATATAAATGCAATTACCTGAGGCACAGTGGCTAAATAATTCTGGTCAAGCAATTCTTTAGTTACAAAAAACATAATCGCTACACTAAATCCAACTACCAAAACATTCCTAAACCTGATTGACTCTCTACGACCAAGAATAACCCATACAAATAGTGCCATCAGAAACTGTTCAGGTAGTGATACAAACAAAAACTCCCAAAAACCTGTCCACATTTCGAACCCTCTCATCCTGTCAAAATTATATTATCACATTATACCACGTAGTTCTATATTAGTATAAAACAAATCATTATTCGACACATTATTCTTATCATTCGACAAATGTGCAACATTCTGTTGCTCTTTCAAAGGATATAATTCATATCGCTGAAAAACATTCGACCAAAGTAGTACTTTCGGCTGTAATAGAAAGATAAACCATATCCTCATATCCCGCTCAACACTTACAGCAATTCACAAAATCTTTAAATAACTCCAAAAACACAACATCTTTTTCCCACATTAATTCCGGGTGCCATTGGACACCTACAGCAAATTTGTTTGACTTATGCTCAATAGACTCAATTACTCCATCTTCACAGGTTGAAGTTGCCGCAAAACCAGGTGCCACGTCCTTTATTGCCTGATGATGAAATGAGTTTACTCTTAAAACAACCTTGCCATGAGATTTATAAATTCTGGAGTCTTTCTCTACAATAACATTGTGCGTAGGATACCATACAGGTGCCTCCTGTAAATGTTTCTGCAAATTATTATTTACGATCTGGGAATAGATGTCCTGATAAATTGTACCTCCAAGTGCAATATTCAATACCTGCACACCTCTGCATATGCCAAAAACAGGCTTGTTCATGTCAACTGCTTCTCTTACTATAAAAAGCTCCATTTCATCCCTAATGGGCGATATCCTGCCATTGAATTTATAATTATACTCGTTCCAATGTTTAGCATCAACATCAGGTCCTCCTGAAATAAGAAAACCATCACATCTTTTAGTCATATCACATAAATAATCACCTCCCTGGGTTACTGGTATAATGATCGGCAACCCTCCCACCATAATTATACTTTCATAATATCCATTGTTAATATAAAGCTTATTTTCATTATAGTCAAACCCCGCAGTTATTCCTATTAATGGCTTTTGGTCTAACATATGTAATTACCCTCCGTATCCTTTCTCTTTTCTTACAATATCTGTACTCTAGTGAAAAAAATCTGCAAATGAACAATATACTATACTATATGACCTATCAAGCATGAACGATACAGTTAAAATACCAATAACAAAAAACTTCGGGACATCGAGTCTGGAAGCCTTTTGACGGATTTCCTTTCAGGAAATGGTCCTAATAAAAAGCGTACCCGAACCAAGGCATAAGCTTATTTCGGGAACGCTATTGTCTCTGAAATTCAGAAATTTTATTAAACTATATTAATTACGATTAATCACAAAAATAATTCTACATTGAAAAAATTAATTTTGGGGATGTTGCAGTAATGTGCAAAAGTATAACTTCCATATAAAGTTATACAAAACTATTGCGTAAAAATCGGTATAATAAACTTACGTTTTGGGATAAACGATATATATCAATTGCATTATTCAAAAGCAAATTAAAGCTTGGCTAACGCTTCTGCCTCTGTATCATAAATCTCTATAAATCTATTGAGTCTTGTTACCTCAAACAATTTTGCAATATCAGGCATAAGATTGCACAATACCATTCTTCCTTTTTTTTCTTTAAACTTCTTATAAGTGTCTATAATAATCCCTAGCCCGGCACTATTCATATATATGACTCCATCCATACTGATTATTATAGTTTTACCCTCGTTCTCTTTTGCAAGATTATCCAATAAATCTTTAAACTCATTCTGTGTAGATATACGTATCTGCCCTGTAAGATTTATGACTTTAATACCCTCCACCTCTTTTTTTTCAACTTTCATATCATTATCCTCCTTAAGGTTTCGTATATTACTATCTTTAATAAAATTTCAATTAAATCCCATTAAATGAATTGTATTGTTTTTGTAAACCATTTTGTGTAAATCACTGACATGCTTTGCACGGAGAAATTGAATTTTCACGATTAACTCTATGAAAAATACAACTTTATACAAAAACTTTCTTGCTTTCAACAAACACTTTGTATCATGATAGACCGAAATACTCAGGGACAAAAAATATTATGCAATACAAACCAAGCTAATAATATTATTTCCTTATGATAAGGCTAAAAATACAGATGACTTAACTGTGAATACATTTTTACAGTTCAATAAATAAAACGACTCAGTAAATATTATATAGTATACAAATGCTTTTTTCAATGATTTTATAAAAATCTCATACCCCTTGAATTGCAAAAAACTTAAGGGGCTTATAGCCCCTCTTGTCATATAACAGTCTGTATAATAATCAGACCTAGCATTAAATCTACTTCACACTTCTTCAAACATATCCTTTGCTACACCGCACACGGGACACACCCAATCATCAGGGATATCTTCAAACGCTGTTCCAGGTGCAACTCCACCATCAGGGTCACCCTGTACCGGGTCGTATATGTATCCGCATACTGTGCATACATATTTATCCATAATATCAACTCCCTATAATATTTTTGTTCCAAACAGTATTATCTTTTTAATATTACCACAACAAGTACAGGTTTTAAACTTCTTTTAAATATTTTGTTCTATAAATTTTATTGCATTTTCAGTTTGTCCTGCTATACTTTCCATTTGAGCTTGTCCATCTAATATTTTGTATTGTATTATATGGAACCATTTGGAAATACAGGAAGAAGCTTGCAAAGAAACACTCCTTTTTAAGGCTTCCTCCATTTAACCTATAATCTATATTTTTGCGTCAATAAGCATGCCGGACAGTGCAGGATTGTTATAAACTTTCCATAAAACATATTTTATACCCATCGAAATCATATCAGCCATTTTCATTACTATACTGAGCCTTGTGTTCTGTAAAATCAAATAGTCCATAAATCCTCCGAAATTCACTATTCCTGTTATGTACATATCACCCACAGGTGCAAGATCTTTTTTTACACCTGAGCCTGGTTTTATTGATCCCTCTCCAATGGTTACAAATCCTATATGATCCATTTTCCCCAAACACGCATCCACAGCAACTACCAAAGGCTTTTCATAGCAACTCGCAACATGCTCCATCACTCTGTCGATGTTTTTTGCATGCACCGGTTCATCAAGGTTTCCATGAACATAAATATTATTGTACCTTAAATCATTCATTTTGTAGCCGATCAAAGGACCCAGACTGTCACCTGTGGATCTGTCAGTCCCAATGCAGACAAACACTATGCACTTATACCCCCTCTTGAGCGAACTGCAAACAAGCTCATACAAGGAATCGGTAAAGGTCTTAAAAGCCTTGTCGCTGTTTATATCAATATTAGTCTGCTTACAAGCTGTTTTTAACAACATATTAACTCCCATTCCATCTGCTTAAAGTTTGCCCTCTTTTATAAAAATTGCAGTTTTTCTTTAATTTGATATAATGCATTGGTATTAGTTCAATTATTTTCTTTAATTAATATATTATAGAAACGGGCACTAATTATATTATTACCGCAAGTAGCAATTTTATTACTTGTTTTTTATATTTTGACCGTACAATTTGTATTGATAATACTACCTTGCTTTGATATTATTTTTATAGGTATATTATCCTGAAAGGATTGTGGAAAATAGTTATGGAAAGCAGTTATAACAAAATATTCAACAGCATGGATTATAAAAACGTTATAGGGTACATTGTTGATGGTATGGATGACTGGGTCAGGGTTATTGATTTAGAAGACAGAATGATCTTTGTCAATGATTCCATGATGAAGGCCTTCAATACTGTTCTTATAGGCAATAAGTGTTATAAGGCTATAGGAAGAGATACCCCATGTGAAAACCGTACCTCTAGGAAAGTAGTACTTTCAGGGGTTCCCCAACTCAAGGAAGAGCTTCTGGGCGATCGTACTCTTTCTGTTATGAGTTCACCTATAAAAAATGACAAGGGAGAAACAATAGCTGTTGTTGAAGTACTCCGCGACATCACAGAAATGAAAAATCTCCAGAAAGAAATTCTTGAACAAAATAAAAAGCTGAAAAGAGAATTGAACATGGCAAGAAAATTACAGTGCAGCCTTCTGCCCAAAGCAATTTTCGAAGACAAATTTGAATTTTCATATATTTATAAGCCCTGCGAAGCATTAGGGGGAGATTTTCTCGATATATTTAAAATTGATGAACACCATACAGGTGTATATATTGCTGACGTTTCTGGTCATGGGCTGGCTGCATCAATGCTTACTGTTTTCCTAAGCTCGTCAATTAACAAATATACCCTGTCGCCTGCGGAAGCTTTAAAACAGCTTTTCATGGATTTCAACCGTGATTACAGCGACCAGGACATGTATATAACAGTTTTTTATGCAATAATTGATACCCGGAATTATTCCATGGTATATTCAAACGCAGGACACAATGTTTCACCTGTATTAATCAACAAAGTGGATAAATTTGAACTTCTAAGAGTCCCCGGCATTCCCATAAGCAACTGGGTAGAATCGCCTGAATACAAGGATGTAGCAGTTTCCCTTGAAAAGCATGATAAAATATTTTTATATACAGATGGCGTTGTTGAACTACGGAATAATGATAATGAGCAGTTCGGTGAAGAAAGGCTTTTAAATATCCTTATGAACGTTAACTCAAATCCTGCGGTAACGCTTGATTTAATAATAGAAAACGTTACCAAATTTGCTTGCATACAAAACTTGAGAGAAATATGCGATGACATCACCATGATTTTACTGGAAGTCAAATAATAGTCACTTTACATATAACGACAGTTAAAGGAACTCGTAAAATATTACTTTGCAAGAGCCCAAAGAGCAGTCAGATTGTCGAAAGAATAGAATTCTCCTGAATGTGAATTCCCAAATCCACCGTAGTATTTTGAATTTTCATCGGTAATCATAAATTCAAGCATACGGTCAAGAAGCTTTTTTGAAAGCTTATCGTCTCCTGATAATTTTGCATATATGGATGCAAGTGCATATACCGCTGTGCTTTCTACTTCTGATATGGGTTCAAGTTTATAGGGATTGTACCAGGCATAAAGCCTTCCGTCTTTCATTTCATCTTCAAGCCATTCTCTTAAAAGTCCTTTATCCACACCCGCTTGTGCCATATTTATCGAGGTAATCAGGGTATAAGTAACGCACACACCTTTATTCTTGTCATACTCTTCATCCAAAGAATACTTGTCGCTTTCATAGTGATAATACTTATTGTAGAAAGGGGAATTTCCTATTTTACCCCCTTTTATTATTCCCATACTTTTATCAAAAACCCTTTTCCATCTGGTGTCAAATGTACTTATTTTGTGAATTGTATATAAATCAAGATAGCAAAGTGGAGTTGACGGCCTGCTTGTCTCGTATTTCCAATCATGCACCTCATGCAAGCCATTTTCTATTACCTGTGTTTCAAGAATGTTCTTCGAAATAACATGTGCTTTATGCAGATACTCCTTTTCGCCCCATCTTTCATAGGCATTTATAAATGCCCTTACAACCCTTAAATCGTCTATTGAAGCATTACAGGTTATTTCACTTCCGGTCTTCCATTTTACTTTATTGCCCTCTGTTAGGAGATTATCATTAAGAAAGCTTGCCTCAAGGTCAAATAGGTCTTTCCTTCCGCTTATAACTGCATAATTCATTAATAAGCCGACAGATTCGCAAAGTGTATCATAATCTACATTGCCGGTCATTGTATTTGTTATTATACCCCCATCAAGACCTAATAATTGCCTATCAATATAATTGAACAACAGCATTTCTTTTTCCTTGTAGATGCTTTTTTTGCTGTCCTGCTCTGTATAAATACCTGAGGCGGAAAAAAATCCAAACTGTTCATTTTCCATTCTTCCAATTAAAAAACATCTCTCCAGTAATACAAAAGCAAATATAATTACTAAAGCTGCTGAGGTGGTATAAAAATATCTTTTCATCGTTGACCCTCCTTACTTGAATTTATGATAAAAAAAGAGAATGTATTCAAGTAGAAGGAGCAATAACATTATAAAAAAAAGTGGGGAGGGCTAAAAAGCCCTCTTGGGTATATGTTAAAGATGAAAAACTCCAAAAGCAAAATTACCTGTGAAGTTTTTCATCTGTGGTATCTGCATTTAGTAATTATACTTGCAGATAGTTGTAAATAACAATTATAGCATCGGCTCTTGACAATTTATCCTGCGGTCTGAAATAATCTCCATGACCGTTTACTATCTTAAGTCCGTTGGCAATTACTACATAACCTATAAGCTCTGGAGTTATCTCATCCTTGTCATTGAAAGTGCAGTTGAAAATATTGCTCAGATCCGCTATTTTATCATATTTTAATGCTCTTATAAGAAATTTGACACTTTCTTCTCTTGTTATAGGTGCTTCTGGATTCTTTTCATCCTGCTTTACTATGCCTTCTCTCATGAGCAAATCATATAAATCCTGTATCTCAGTGTCATTAGTGACTGCTGTCTTACCAAAAAACTGATAGCCGCTGTCTATTACCTGCGATACAAGAAGCAGGAAATCCTTTTGATTAATCTCTTCACCAGGTCGGAATGCCGGACCTTCCAAAGCAATACCACTCTCCGCTAGAACCCTTATTTCCTGTTCTGCATAGTGCCCTGAAATATCATTGTATTCTACCTGTTTTTTCTCCTTATATGGATTGCCGTCATAGTCAAGCACAATTCCGGTAAATGCATCAAACCTAATAGGCTTGCCACTGTCGGTGTTAATGCCATATACAAGTTTTATTTCTTTACTGCCGTCTGAACCTATATCAGGCATTTTAAAAGGGATACTGTCATTGCTTGCTATATTGTACTGAAGCCTTAGTCCTAACTCGCTGAAAAGTCTTTCATATGCTTTCTCCAAAGTCAGAGCATTCTCAACCGATGGAAACTCAACATCACTGAGCCAAGTCAAATTAAAACTGGCTACTTTTCCGGTTACAGCGTCGAACGTTGCAGTTATGCCGTTATCCGGGAACTGAACCCCATTCACTTTTCTTACATATCTGAAGGTGTAAGACCTGGGTGCTTCTTCTTCGGAACTTCTTACAATTTCATCCACTAGAGGCTCCTCATATTCAACCTCCAAAAATCTTTCAGGCTGTAAATCTTTTATAACCTTTTCCACAGCTTCTTTGGAAGTTTCCTTATCATACTTCGGCTTATCGTTCATGTCACTTCGATAGTCATTGTAGAAAGCTGTTATTTCACCGGTCTTTGCATCTATCGAAACGTTTATAAGCCTGTATTCCATTTTTGCTGCCTCTGCTTCTTCAGCACTGGTAATATCAATATCCTTTGTTTCTTTTACAAAGGCTAAGCTCCATATATAATCCTTTTTAGAAGGCCAATTTGGGCTAAGCCTTGCACTGTTTACAACAAAACCTTCGTCAAGCTCCAACAGCTCAAAATCTCTTGCGATTTTCTCAGCCTCTTGCTGGCTTAACAAATTTGAAACTTCATCAATAGCTTTTATTTCCTCCGGAGATAAGACAACTCCTGCTCCTCTGTCGCCGACTTTTAGATTCTCCAAAGAACCAGACTCATCCATATATACACTGTAATACTTGCTACCGAGATTAACCCTCTCCCCGGTAAAAGCATCAATATAGTAGTTGGAATTATAAACCGGAACATATACGGCATAAACCTTCATGTCTTCTTTATCGACTGCAAGATTATAGGTAAGCTTCAACCCAAGGTTTTTCTTAAAAGCTTCCTGTGCTTCCTCTATGCTTATAGCCTTATCTGCGGTAGGAAAACTCGCGTCGTCATTCCATTCCTTATTATAGCTTTGCAGCTTCCCTGTCTGTCGGTTTATAGCCACACTGACACTGTTAGCTGGAAATACAATTCCGTTATATGTCCTGACATAGCTGAAATGGTAAGTCTGATCATTTATTGATGATACAGCTTGCTCATATTGCTTCAGGTTGTTAAAAATACCCGGGTTTACTCTGTTTATTATTTCTTCGCCAATTTCCTGTGCCTCTTGCTTACTTATCTTAGGAAGCCTTTTAATTTCGCCTCTGTCTATGTATTTGTAATAGTTGTAGCTTATAACTTCTCCATTGCTGTCAACTCTTGCAGAAATACTCCCTCCATCCATTTCCTTAGAGTTCCAGTTAAGAACCCATATTTTCCTGTCTCCATTATTATTTGCACTATAGCTGAAGTCCTTCAAATTATCCGGAACCTCAAAAAACGTTTTGACACTTTTTATAGCATTTTCAAGCTCCGCATCTTGCGCTCCCCATGTATAAACAGGCATAAGTGCTGTAAAAAGCAGTAATGCAGTTAGAATAATTGCTAGTTTTGCCTTCATATTTATCCTCTCCTTTATGTGATATTGTTTTATATATTATTAGAGCGTTATAATGATAAAAAAGTTCCACACAAATGAAAATAATAAAATTTTTAATACTGTCTTTGAGGTTTTTTACATACAATTCTATATATACCAATCACGAAAATGATTCTACATTGAAAAAATTAATTTTCGTGATGTTGCATTAAGGAAATTGAAGTGCGATTTAAAATCTTTATCGCATTCAATATATACCAATCACGTATAAGGAGCAATACTATGTATGTATTTCTTGCTTTAAAAAAGTCATTTGTTATAGGGGTTGCATTTATAATTATTATTTGCTTTTTCAGCCTGACTTTATATAGTTCCAATCAAGGCGTATCGGGCGTATGTATAGACGAAAAGCATACGGAGCTTATTGAAAAAATTCTTGAAATAAGGAATAAAGCCTTTCTTGAAAAAAATATAAATACCATTGAAAGCCTTTATAACAAAAACACAAAACTCGGAACTTGGGCATATGAGCACCAGGTTAAGAAAATGAAATATCTGCATCAGTGGGCTGACAAACAAGGCATTACTTTCTGCACTATCAAGTCAAAAATCAGGATACGGTACATTAAGGAAAGGAGTTCAGGGTACTTGTACAACTTTATAGCATCAACAGAATACAAATATACCTACGAAAATGACCCGGAAACAGTTAATATGTTCCGTATTGGAACATATCATTCTATGAATCTTGATGAAATAGAAGATGGCTGTCTCATATCAAAAGAATGGTATACCGACCCTTTTGCAGATTCTTTGAATCTTGACAACATAAAAATAGAAGAGTTTAAACAGCAGATTCTTTCCTTTAGTCCAAGGGATTTTGCAACTCTTAATAAAAAAAGACTTTCCGCTGTAGAATATGCAGACCGTTACTGCGGAGCTGCTGCAAATGAGGAATATGGTTACAGCTACAATAAAAAGTACAAAGACTATAACCCTTTAGGAGGCGATTGTGCAAATTTTGCTTCCCAAGTTCTTTTTGAAGGAGGAAATTTCAAAAAAACTTATAGCTGGAAATATGAAAAGGACGGTAGCAAAGCATGGGTCAATGCGCAGGCATTTACCGATAATATTCTCTACAGCGGCAGAGGTTCTTTAATTGCACGTGGAAGCTACAATAAAGTATTTAAAGAGTCTTTTAAGCTTCTTCCCGGAGATTTTGTCGCTTATGAAAAGAAAGGTAAAATAACGCATGTTTCCGTTGTAACGGGAGCGGATTCAAAAGGTTATAGCCTTGTTAACTGTCACAACACCGACAGGTACAGAGTCCCATGGGATTTAGGCTGGAGCAATAAAAATATAAGATTCTGGTTTGTCCGCATGAATTATTAATTGCTAATATGAATTGTTAATTGCTTAAAAGAAAAACGTACAATTAAAATTGAGTACCAATCGAAGGTACTCAATTTTATTCATTTTACTCCAAGAGATCCAAAATAAGAAGACTTAAGCTCTCGCCGAAGTCTTCTTTTAAAATCCAAATAATAACTTTCTTAAACTAAACTAACTCAAATAATCTTTCTTAGAACTTCTAAAAATACACCTTCAATTATAATTTCACTTTTGAACTTTTTTGTTCCAAATAAGCCCTGCGAAAAAATCCGAAGTTATATTTCAACTATTCCTTATCAACAATTCCAAATCTCTTTTTAAACTTATCAACACGTCCACCAGTATCAACAAGTTTTTGCTTGCCGGTAAAGAAAGGATGACAATTCGAGCAAATTTCAACACGCACATCTTTCTTTGTGGAACCTGTTTCATAAGTCGCTCCACAAGCACACTTTATAAGTGTCTGTTCATATTTTGGATGAATTCCTTCTTTCAACTTTTTCACCTTCTTTCACATAAGCCTTTATAAGAAAATACAATCACGATGCTTGTCTATAATAATATATCAAATTTTTACATCATAATAATTCACAATGCAGAAAATATTGTAGCACAAATCCCGTTTATAAGCAAGAACTATTTTTCTGCAAATGCCACATTTATACCATTTACAAAATCGACATTAGTCTTAGTCTGTACCAGACGGTTTATAAGCATTTCGGTTACTTCTGAATTTCCCATATTGCTCATAGCCTTTCTTATTGCCCAAACGCTTTCAAGTTCCTTCTGATCAAGGAGCAATTCTTCTCTTCTTGTGCCTGATCTGTTTACATCTATAGCCGGGAATATTCTTCTTTCAGATAATTTCCTATCCAAATGAAGTTCCATATTACCTGTTCCCTTGAACTCTTCAAATATAACATCATCCATTCTGCTACCTGTTTCAATAAGTGCTGTAGCCATAATAGTAAGACTGCCGCCGTTTTCAATATTCCTTGCTGCTCCAAAAAATCTTTTTGGTTTATGGAGTGCACCAGGGTCAAGACCTCCCGAAAGAGTCCTTCCTGTTGGCGGTATTGTAAGGTTATACGCCCTGGCCAGCCTGGTTATGCTGTCTAATAGTATAACAACATCCTTCCTTTGCTCAACAAGCCTTTGTGCTCTTTCCAGCACCATTTCTGCAACCTTTATATGGTGCTCGGGAACTTCATCAAAAGTAGAATAAATTACTTCTCCCTTAATGGAACGTTGCATATCAGTTACTTCCTCAGGTCTTTCATCGATAAGTAGAACTATGAGCTCCATTTCAGGATAGTTAGTGGTTATAGCATTTGCAACTTTCTTTAATAGAATAGTCTTACCTGCTTTAGGAGGTGAAACAATCATACCTCTCTGACCTTTACCCACTGGTGCGATTAAATCTATCAACCTTGTAGATAACTCTCTTGGTGAAGTTTCGAGAGTAATTCTCTTGTCAGGATAAATAGGAGTCAAATATTCAAAAGCAACTCTTTTTGTGGCAACCTCAGGAGGATCACCGTTAACTGTTTGAACATATAGTAACGCCTGAAACTTTTCCCCTTCTTTAGGTATTCTGCCTTTACCCTTTATTTTGTCACCGGTTTTCAAATTGAAACGCCTGATTTGTGAAGGAGAAACATATACATCCTTGTTACCGGATAAATAGTTGTCGCTTCTCAAAAAACCATAGCCATCAGGCAACACTTCCAAAACTCCCTCAACCGGGTCGTCACTTTCAATTTTCTCAAATCCGCTCTGCTGTGACTGGTTATCAGTATCCCTCTTTTGTTCATAGGTTCTTCTTTCGGGTTTGGGTTTGTCAGTTTCGCCTTGGACCTTATTATCAGGTCTTTGTTCGGGTTTTTGTTCCGATCTTTGCTCAGGTTTTTTCTCTTCTCTTTGCAATGTATAGCTTTGTGTCGTAGATTCATCGGTTTTAGGTTTTTTTCTATAATGGTCATGAACTTTATCAGATTTTTCTTCTTTTTCCGGTTCAGCATTTTCTTTTGGTTTTGCCTTCGCTTCAGGCTTTGCCTTTTCTTCAGACTTTACCTTCTCTTTTAGCATGACAAGTCTATCTTCCTGCTCAGACTTCTGTTCCTGCTGTTTTTCCTTAATAGGCTCCTCTAACACCTTGTTTGATTTCGGCCTTCCTCTTTTGGACTTCCTCAGAACAACACCACTATCTTCCGATTGTCCAGAGCTTTGAGCATTTGCAGTATCATTTTGCAAATCTTTCTCATTGGTTGCCTTTTTATTCAATTTCTCTGAACTTTCCATTGAGGGTTTTTCGGTTTTTTCGGCTATAACACCATCATTTACGGTTCCTTGCCCATTTTCATATATTTTTTCAATAAGCTCACTTTTTTTATACCTGGTAATATTTTTTAATCCCATCATCTTGGCTATATACCGTAAATCTTCAAGCGTCTTGCCCTTTAGATTAATATCCTCCATATTACACCACCTTACTTATACATAATATATATTTCCATTTAATAGGGAGTTCATTCAATCAGATAATGTTAGTAAAACCTTTATAATAAGAAAGGTTAATACTTTGAGGAGAATCATCGAATATCTCTATAAGCAATAGCTATTATATCAGCATAATGCTTTCCTGTCAATCATAATTTTTACAAAAAGTATTGATATTAAGCTTATTAAGCGGTCTTGTATTTTTATAAGCTATTTACTTTTTGCAAGGATTTTGATGAAGTATAGGTCAGAAATGATTGCATTATTCAAAATAACTGTATCGTTTTTATATTGATTTCCCCATTCAAACATTAACTTACAAATAGTATTTTTTGCACCCTATAAACTCATACTAAAAGATTTTCTTTCCGTCTCTTTTTTTTATCAAAGGCTCTGGGTCATCTTTATCCCCGGTCTTACTCTCATCTAAAAGCAGTATATGTTTTATTAATAAATTATCTTTTAAATGTTCATTTGATGCTGCATAGATAATTTTGTTGCCGGGACACTTTTTACACCTTAAGTAAATTTTATCAGAAAGTAATAATAATTCAATATCTTTATTACCACATTCACAAAATAAATTGCTTTTTTCCGCAATGTCGTGTAATATATTTACAGTATCAAACATTACCTGGGTGTTTTGGAAATAGTTATCATACCCAAACATATTGATAAGTTCATCAAACTCTTTCTCCAAATTGTCTATTTTTTTTCTTACATCAAGATCATTGCCGATAAAGCACTGTTGCATACCTGTTTTCGGGCAATAAAGCACATTTATATCTGTTTTTACAATCCCCTTCCTGTCCAGAAGATACGTATGGCTCGTATCACAACCGATACAGGGTATTTTAATCTTATAGTTGACCGGGCCTTCCTTGGTTATAACCAGCGCTGACCCATTGCATCTGCACAAAAAGCAGGTTTCTTCACTGTAAGAGAGCTGAAAAAGCGATACATTGGTAAATTGAAATGTTCCACAGGATGAACACTTATAAGCAATGGTTGTACTGGTATCAACTATCATTTTACCCACCTCTATATAATATAATTCGTTGGGAAACTAAAAAAATCCTCCTTTTTACTTTTATTTTATTAATTTAACTTTCATCTTCATAATATAGCATTCCACCTTCTTGATCTATAAACTTCCAGCTTTGAATCTTTGCAAACTCATCTAATACGTTCTCATTCCCTC
>LSQX01177488.1_pt1 | contig 14332 bp, 10 predicted proteins | sample 654561 | NCBI WGS metagenome assembly LSQX01 (sample SAMN04489861, study PRJNA283612) | anaerobic digester metagenome | isolation source: 4 biogas reactors fed with cattle manure at either 37C or 55C with and... | place: Denmark: Kongens Lyngby | collected 2014
ATACAGGCACAGAAACATTTATATTTTGTATTTTGTCGATGATACAGAGCTGAAAAAGACTGCGCTGCTTTATGAGCAGACAAGGCCGGATGTTATTCTGATTTCGGTTGACGGAATAGATGAGCTTTCAAAAAGCTACCGCGAGGGTGAGCTTGCGGAGATTAGCTCAGGCGTTGAAAAAATGATTGAGGACTGGGTTGCCGATTATTCCGGAATTCTCAGAAAGGTTTCCAGTGACCGCTTTATAATAATTACTGAAGAGCAGAACCTTTCAAAAATGATTGAAAAACGGTTCAGTATTCTTGATAATGTAAGAGGGTATACATACAAGGAAAAATCCGTTGGTGTTACCCTTTCAATAGGAGTCGGCTGCGGTGAAAATATGGTCGAGAGTGAGGCTAATTCCCGCCAGGCACTCGAAATGGCATTAGGCAGGGGAGGCGACCAGGCAGCCGTTAAAAAAAGAGATTTATCCTATGAGTTTTTCGGCGGTGTTTCCAAAAGCGTTGAGAAAAAGACAAAGATTAAAGCTCGCATGGCTGCTACTGCAATAACTGAAATAATCAATTCCTCACGAATTGTTTACATTATGGGGCACAGGTTTTCTGACCTTGACGCCCTTGGTTCTTCGATTGCTTTGTGTTCTGCGGTCAGGGCTTTGGGCAAACCCTGCAATATTGTATTAGATAAGGAAAAAACTCTGGCGGATACTCTTATCCAGCGGCTTAGGCGTGAAGGGCTTGGTGATATGCTCATCGAACCCGCTGAGGCTTTAGAAACAATCAATTCCGATTCAACTGTTATTATTGTTGATACTCACATAGCTGAATTTACGGAAGCGATAGAGGTTTATGAAAAGGCTGCCTCAGTTATAGTAATTGACCACCATAGGCTTGTAGTTAACCACATAAATGATGCCGTTGTTTTTTACCACGACCCAAGTACATCCTCCACATCCGAAATGGTGACGGAAATTTTGCAGTATATGTCGTCCATGCCTCTTATAGGTAAGCTTGAGGCAGATGCGCTTTTATCGGGAATAATGCTTGATACACGCAATTTCGTTCTTAGAGCAGGGGTCAGAACATTTGAGGCAGCCGCATATCTGAGGAGCCTCGGGGCAGATACTGTCAAAGTCAAGGCGCTGTTCTCCAGCAGCCTTGACAGCTTCAAGCTTAAAAGCAGGGTAATAAGCAATTTTCAGACATATTGCGGCTGCGCAATTTCTGTTGCGGATTTTGAATCTCCCGATTTAAGAATAATCTGTGCACAGGCTGCGGATGAAATGCTTAATATTGAAGATATTGAAGCGTCATTCGTGATTTTTGAAAACAGAGGACAGATAAATATTTCAGCAAGGTCATACGGCTCGGTAAATGTCCAGATAATCATGGAAGCATTCGGCGGCGGCGGCCATCAGACTATGGCTGCGGCTCAGATAAGCTCGGCCGATACAACGCCCGAAGCTGTTGCCGCTAAGCTCAGAGTCTATATCAATGAGTTTTTTGCAGGCAAGGAGGCAGACTAAATATATTGGAGGTATTAAGATGAAAGTGGTATTAAAGCAGGATGTCAAGGGGCTTGGCAAAAAGGGTGAAATGGTCAATGCTTCTGACGGATATGCCAGAAATTATCTTTTTCCTAGAGGGCTTGCGGTTCAAGCCAATGCACAGGTACTTAACGAGCTAAAAAACAGAGAAGCAGCGCAAAAACATAGACTGGAAGTCGAAAAGGAGCAGGCAAAACAGGCCGCTGAGAAGCTTGAGGGCAAAACAATCAAAATCGTCGCAAATGCGGGTGAAAACGGACGCCTTTTCGGCTCTGTTACGGCAAAAGAGATTGCCGAGCAAATTGCAAAGGATTTTGACATTCAGGTTGATAAAAGAAAAATAACCGTTGAAGAAATAAAACAATACGGCACTTTCAGCGTAGAGGTTAAAGTTTATCAGGGGATTTCAGCGAATCTATATGTTCTTGTCGGGGAATAATCACACCATCGGGGGAATTTTAATTGGATAATTTAAATAATTATCAGGATTTTGATAATGTAAATATGCCGTTCAGCCTTGATGCGGAGCAAGCTGTACTCGGCTCTGTTCTGATTGACCCGTTGTGCATGTCACAGGTGCAGTTATATCTGCGCCCTGAGCACTTTTATCTTCCCCAGCACAGGTCAATTTTCGGAGCTATGGTCAGCATTGAGTCAGTCGGGGGCAGAATAGACCCGCTTCTGGTGCTGGATCATCTGAAGAAAGAAAATGTATATGATGATGCCGGAGGGAGAAATTATTTATTCCAGCTCGCTCAAATTGTGCCTTCAACGGCAAATGTTGAAGCTTATGCAAAAATAGTTCGTGAAAAATACTACATTCGAACCTTAATTAATGTTTCTAAAAATATAATAACAAGTGCCGCTCAGGAGGAGGAGAGTGCCGACAACCTTCTTGATTCCGCAGAGCAGAAAATATATGACATCCGGCAAGGTAAAACGACCACGGGGCCTTCAAAAATTAGCGATATTATCATTAATGATGTTTATGACCGTTTACATAAGCTGAGTTCACCGGATAAAGAGCTTTATAAAGGCTACCCAACAGGGTATTCGGATTTGGATTCAGTCATAACAGGGCTTAATAAATCGGATTTCATCCTCATTGGTGCAAGGCCGGCAATGGGAAAGACAAGCTTTGCCTTGAACATTGCCAGAAATGTATCTCTGCTGGGCAAACGGAAGGTTCTGTTTTTCTCATTGGAGATGACAAAGGAACAGCTTGCCCAGCGTGTGCTTTCAACAGAGGCTCGTGTTCAGGGTAATAAAATGAGGACAGGCGATTTTGAGCCAGACGACTGGACAAGATTAGGTCTTGCTACTGCAGTTCTAAACGATTGTGAACTGTATTTTGACGATTCTTCAGATATTTCCGTGTCTGAAATGAAGGCAAGAACAAGACGACTCAAAAATGTTGACTGTGTATTTATAGATTATCTCGGGCTGATAAAATCAGGGTCAAGAAAAGAGAACAGAGTCCAGGAGGTCACTGGTATTACAAAGGATCTCAAGAATATGGCTAAGGATTTGAATATACCTGTTATCTGTTGCGCTCAGCTCTCCAGAAGCACCGAGGGCAGAGGAAAAGCTCATAGGCCACAGCTTGCGGATTTGCGCGAATCGGGCTCGATTGAGCAGGATGCAGATATTGTATTAATGCTATACAGGGCAGAATACTATAAGGGTGAAACTGAAAAAAGTGATGATGAACAGGACCAAGATAGTTCCGCAAACAAAGTCGAAGTTATTGTTGCAAAAAACAGGCACGGTCCTACTAAAACAGTTGAGCTGATATGGGATTCCGACCACACTCTGTTCGTCAGTATGGAGAGAGTTAGAAATGATATGTAAAGTGATTTCCACAATCGATAAATATAAGATGCTGGAAAATTGCTCTTGTGTTATTGTGGCTGTTTCGGGAGGAGCAGATTCTGTTGCGCTCCTCTCGATTTTGAATTGCTTAAAATCAAGGTATGGTATCAGAGTGATTGCCGCCCATGTCAACCACTGCCTTCGCGGCGAAGAGTCTGACAGGGATGAAAGCTTTGTCAGGGATTTTTGCAATAAGAATTCTATTGAGCTTCATGTTCTCAGAAAAGATATAAAAAAACTGGCAAAACAAACAGGTTTAGGGCTTGAGGAGTGCGGCAGAAATATCAGATATGAGTTTTTCAATTCCATTTCTTACGGAGCCCTAGTCGCAACTGCACACACTTTAAATGACAGGGTTGAAACAATGCTTTTCAATCTTTCTAGAGGCAGCACGCTCAGAGGGCTGTGCAGTATTCCTGCAGTCAGAGGAAATATTATCAGACCTTTAATTGATTGCTCAAGGGAAGAAATTGAAGAATACTGCTCAAATAATAAGATTCAATATGTAACTGATAGCACAAACACCAATACTGAGTTTGCAAGAAACAGAATCCGCCATAATGTAGTATCAGAACTTAAAAAAATCAATCCCGCCCTTGAAGCAGCTGTTTTAAGATGCATCACGAGCATATCAGAAGATGAGGATTTTTTGAGCATAACGGCAGAAAAACTGGTCACAGATTCTCAAAGAAATGATACATTTAATATTAATTCGATTAAAAATGCACATCCTTCTATAAGAAAAAGGGCAATTGCACAAATAATAAAGGACAAAACAGGTAAGGTTTCTCCAAAATATCAAGTTGAACATGTTGAAAGTCTTCTTTTTACAGGCGGAAAAACGCAGGTAATTACGGGAGCATATTTAGAGGTCAAAGGGGATACTCTTTCGTTTCCGAAAGATGAAAATAAAGGTGAAAAATGGTGCTTAAATGTAACGGGTGAATTGCTTGAATTTCCATACGGAACTGCCCGATTCAAAGTTGTTAATAAAAAAGATTTAGAGTATACAAAAAAAATTAACAAAGATATATTGGATAATTGCTTCGATTATGATAGAATAAATGGAAAATTGCATTTTAGAAGCCGAATAGAGGGCGATAAAGTGAAACTCAGTGGGAGGGGCTACACAAAGTCGTTGCGAAAGCTTTTCAATGAATATCATGTTCCCGTTTATGAGCGAAATAAGATTGCGATACTCGCCGATGACAGCGGAATACTATGGATTGAAGGCTTCGGCAGTGCGGAGAGATGCAGGGTGTACGATAGCACAAAAAAAGTAATGATTGTAGATATTGGGAGGATATTGGATGCACAACGATGTTAAAGAGATATTGGTTAATGAAGAAGAGATAAAGCAGATAGTTGCCAGACTGGGCAGCCAGATTACCGAGGATTATAAGGATAAGAACCTTTTATTGTTGAGCATACTCAAAGGCTCAGTGGTGTTCATGGCCGACCTTATCAGGGCAATTAAGATTCCATGCCGGCTTGATTTTATGGCAGTTTCAAGCTACGGCAACAACATCAAATCCAGCGGCGTTGTCAAAATAGTAAAGGATCTTGATATTGCGCTGGAGGGCTATGATTTGCTTATAGTTGAGGATATTCTTGACAGCGGCAAAACCCTGTCCTATCTGAGCGAGATTCTCCTCAAGCGCAACCCGAAAAGCCTGAAAATCTGCACTTTTCTGGATAAACCTGAACGCCGTGAGGCAAACATATGCGCAGATTATACAGGCAAAGCCGTACCCGATAAATTTGTTGTAGGCTACGGGCTTGATTATGACGAAAGATATCGCAATCTTCCTTATATCGGTGTTTTAAAGCCGGAGGTTTACGAAAAATAAAATACACAGTATTATACCTTCCATTAAGGTGACAATAACATTAAGGAGTGATCAGATTCTTGAACAATAAAAAGATTGCAACATTTTTGCCCTACATTCTGATTCCTATTTTAATTATCATAGGCGTAACTTATTATGCAAGCAATCAGACTCAGGATAAAACTGAATACTATGAAATCGTTCAGTATTTTGACCAGGGTAAGGTTACTGAATATACATTGAACCTCAGCAACGGCGAATTAAAATATATTCTTGAAGGCGATAAGGCTGTCAAGACCTTTACCGTTCCCAATGTCAATATGTTCATAGAGGATGTTCATAAGACTGTTCGTGAATGGAACAAGGAGCATCCGAATGATTTGATAAAAGATAAATATGTAACCAGCACAGGCAGTGCGTGGCTCTATAATATTCTTCCTTCACTGTTTTTCGGTGCGCTTGTTGTTGTATTCCTTCTCTATATGTTTAAGCGAATGAATCAAACAATGACAAATGAAACAAACCGTACCCTGAGCTTCGGCAAAGCGAAGATAAAACAGGCAAAGGACGAAAAGCGAAAAACAACCTTTGCTGATGTTGCAGGTGCCGATGAGGAAAAGGAAGAGCTCAGCGAAATAGTTGAATACCTTAAAGACAGCGGAAAATTCCAAACCCTCGGCGCACGCATACCCAAGGGCGTTCTCCTTGTTGGCCCTCCCGGAACAGGTAAAACCTTGCTGGCAAGGGCTGTTGCCGGCGAAGCAAATGTTCCCTTTTTCTCAATTTCGGGCTCTGACTTTGTTGAGATGTATGTTGGTGTCGGTGCTTCACGAGTGCGAGATCTTTTTGACCAGGCCAAAAAGAACTCTCCCTCCATTATTTTTATTGATGAAATTGATGCCGTTGGTCGTCACCGTGGCGCAGGTATGGGCGGCGGTCATGATGAAAGAGAACAGACATTGAATCAGCTGCTCGTTGAAATGGACGGTTTCGGAATTAATGAGGGCGTAATAGTAATTGCCGCGACAAACAGGCCTGATATTCTTGACCCCGCCCTGCTTCGCCCCGGCAGATTTGACAGGCAGATAACAGTCGGCCACCCTGATTCAAAGGGCAGGGAGGAAATTCTTCGTGTTCATGCAAAGGGCAAACCGCTTGCACCTGATGTCGAATTAAGCATTATTGCAAAATCAACTATCGGCTTCACCGGAGCAGACCTTGAGAACCTGCTCAACGAGGCTGCTCTTCTTGCAGCAAGAAGAGATAAAAAAGCAATTACAATGGAAGAAATTGAAGAGGCTACTATTAAGGTAGTTATGGGCACGGAGAAAAAGTCCCATAAAATCAGCGATAAAGAGAAAAGGCTTACCGCTTACCATGAGAGCGGCCACGCCATTGCTACCTACTATCTTGAAGGGCAAGATCCTGTTCATCAGATATCCATTATTCCGAGAGGCATGGCAGGCGGATATACGATGTCCATGCCACAGGAGGATAAGAGCTTTGTTACCAAGAGTGATATGCTTAACGGCATCGTTGTACTTATGGGCGGCCGTGTAGCGGAATCTATCATTATGGGCGATATCTCGACAGGCGCTTCAAACGATATTGAAAGGGCAACGGAGCAGGCAAGAAATATGGTTGTAAAATACGGCATGAGTGAAAATCTTGGCCCGATTTCGTATAGCTCGGGTCACAATGAAGTGTTTTTAGGGCGTGACTATACCCATATGAGAAATTACTCTGAAAGCATTGCATCCGAAATTGACGATGAAGTCAATAAAATCATTAAGAGTTCGTATGAAAGGACACTTAAAATCCTTACTGAGCATATAGATAAGCTGAATTTAGTTGCAGGTGAATTGCTAAAGAGAGAAAAAATTGACGGCGAGGAATTCAAAAAGCTTATGGATTCAAATTATGCTGAGCCTACTGAAAAAACTCCCGCAGAGGCTGAGCAACCATCCGACCAACCATAACATTATTGACTAAGAAAGGGGACAGACATGAAGAGAAACATCACGAGAATACTTTTCGGCATTACCGCACTTTTTATCGGTGGGTATCTTCTTGGCGCAGTTATGGGCTTTTGGGAGCTCAAAAGCTTTGATGGTTGGTGGACATTGTTCATCATTGTGCCTTCTGTTGGCAGCATGATTTCAACGGGCATATCCTTCATGAACTCACTGTTGCTCGGGCTAGGTATATGGCTGTTTGTTTATGAGCAGGATATACTGAGCAGAAGGCAGTTTCAAGTCACAGGTCTTGCAATTCTTTTCATTGCCTTTGGCCTTTGGTTAATTATCAGCTCAATAAAGAAAAAGAAAATCCCCGAAAATTTTAGTAATGCAGCAGGCAATTATGAGCATAGGAATAATAATTTTGTCAATGCAAAGTTTGATTCCTCCTCAAGGCCCGAATATCTTGCGGTTTTCAGCGGCGGGGAGTACATAAACAACAGCTCTGACCTTTGTGGCGGCTCTGCAACCGCAATTCTGGGTGGGCTTGATATTGACCTATCTAATATCAGAATAAACCGAAATGTCACATTTAATGCAACGGCAATTCTTGGCGGTGTTGACATATTCGTTCCTGCCGGCATGAGAGTCGAGGTTAACGGAGTTGCAATTCTCGGCGGTTGTGATAATCTTGTTCCCAATGTATTTGACGAAAACCTGCCGGTGTTAAGCATAAAATATGTTGCAATACTCGGCGGAGTAGATGTAAAAATCAAATAGTTTTACTTACTACATTAAGGATGATTATAAATGGCAAAAAAGAATCGCTACGGAAACGAAAGCATTGTCAAGCTCGAAGGGGCAGACAGAGTAAGGAAACGCCCCGCCGTTATCTTCGGTTCTGATGGGCTTGAAGGCTGCCAGCATTCCGCATTTGAGATTATTTCAAATTCAATAGATGAAGCACGTGAAGGCTACGGAGATAGGATTATTGTTACCCGCTTTCTTGATAATTCTATTGAAGTCCAGGACTTCGGAAGGGGCATACCGGTTGATTATAACCAAAAGGAAAAATGTTATAACTGGGAGCTTGTTTTCTGTGAGCTTTATGCCGGCGGCAAATATAACACAAACAGCGGCGGCAGCTACGAATACTCTCTCGGTTTAAACGGGCTTGGTCTCTGCGCCACTCAATATGCATCCGAATATATGGAGGCTGAAATTCATGCCGATGGATTCAAATACACTATTAATTTCAAGCATGGTCATCCTTCCGGCCAGCTGAATAAAGAGCCATACAAAAAGAGAGATACAGGCACCAGAATCAAATGGCTTCCTGATTTGCAGGTGTTCACCGAAATTGCAATACCTCTAGAATACTTTAAAGATACTCTTAAACGCCAGTCGGTAATAAATTCCGGCGTAAGATTTATTTTAAAAAATCAGACAGACAAGAATTCCTTTGAAACCTTTGAGTTTTTCTCTGAAAACGGAATCAAGGACTATATAAAGGAAATTGCTGCAGGCAATGCCATGACAGATGTTCAATTCTGGCAGGCAGAAAGAGTTGGGAGAGACAGGAAGGACCAAAAAGATTATAAAGTTAAGCTCAACGCCGCTTTGTGTTTCTCAAACAAAAACCAGCTAAAGGAATTCTATCATAATTCCAGCTGGCTCGAATATGGCGGTGCGCCCGAAAAGGCAACAAAAAGTGCTTTCGTTTCGCAGATTGATTCATATCTGAAGCAAAACGGCAAGTACCTTAAAAGCGACCCAAAAATCAGCTTTCAGGATATTGAGGATTGCCTGATTCTTGTCATTTCATCGTTTTCCACTCAGACATCTTATGAGAACCAGACTAAGAAGGCAATTACAAACAAGTTTATTCAGGAAGCGATGACGGAATTTCTGCGCCATCAGATTGAAGTTTATTTCATTGAAAATAAGGCGGATGCCGATAAAATCTGTGACCAGATTCTGATAAATATGAGAAGCCGAATAAAAGCCGAAAACACACGCCAGAACCTAAAAAAAACTCTGCAGAGTTCAAATGATTTAACAAACAGAGTTCAGAAATTTGTTGACTGCAGAAGCAAGGATGTCAACGAAAGGGAATTATATATTGTTGAGGGTGATTCGGCTTTGGGTGCCTGCAAGCAGGCAAGGAATTCGGAGTTTCAGGCGATTATTCCCGTCCGTGGTAAAATTCTCAATTGCCTTAAATCCGAGTTTAACAGAATATTTAAGAATGATATTATAACTGACCTTATTAAGGTGTTGGGCTGCGGGGTTGAGGTTAAAAGCAAAGCCTCAAAGGATCTCTCCTCCTTCAACATTGACCTTCTGCGCTGGAGCAAGGTTATCATCTGCACGGATGCCGATGTTGACGGCTTTCAGATTAGAACACTGATTCTGACAATGATATACAGGCTTATGCCCACTCTTATTGAAGAGGGGGTAGTTTTCATCGCCGAGTCCCCGCTGTATGAAATAACCTGCAAAAATGAAACATGGTTTGCATATAACGAAACAGAAAAAACTCAGGCGCTCGCCGAAATAGGGGATAATAAATTCACCATTCAGCGCTCAAAGGGGCTTGGTGAAAACGATGCGGATATGATGTCCTTGACAACTATGAATCCGGCTACGAGAAGGCTGATAAAGGTTGACCCTGCAGATGCTAAGGCAACATCTGATATGTTTGATTTGCTCCTTGGCGATAACCTTTCCGGCAGAAAGGATTTTATAGCAAGTAGCGGCCATTTGTATATTGATATGGCTGATGTTTCTTAAAAATTTTTGAGGAGTTTAGAATGGCAGGCAAAAAGGGTAATAAAAAAGAGAATCAAAATGAGATAATACCTGAAAACGCCCATATTATCGGTGCGGGCGAGGTGGTAAGCCAGCCTATAACGCAGACGCTTGAAACCAACTATATGCCCTATGCAATGAGCGTTATAATGTCAAGAGCAATCCCGGAAATTGATGGCTTCAAGCCTTCTCACAGAAAGATTTTATACACAATGTATAAAATGGGTCTTTTAACAGGTGGTCGCTCCAAATCGGCAAATATTGTTGGGCGCACTATGCAACTCAATCCGCACGGTGATGCTGCTATTTATGAAACAATGGTGAGGCTTTCAAGGGGATATGAGGCTCTTCTTCACCCCTATGTTGACTCCAAGGGCAATTTCGGCAAGTCTTATTCAAGGGATATGCAGTGGGCGGCGTCAAGGTACACGGAGGCTAAGCTTGAAGCTATTTGTGCAGAGCTTTTCAGAGATATTGATAAGGACACTGTTGATTTTGTTGATAACTATGACAATACAATGAAGGAACCGACCCTTCTGCCGGTTACTTTTCCTTCAATTCTTGTCAATGCAAATACAGGTATTGCCGTGGGCATGGCAAGCTCCATCTGCTCATTTAACCTAAGGGAAGTCTGCGAAACCACAATTGCTCTCATTAAGAACACGGAGCATAATGTTACCGACACATTAAAAGCCCCCGATTTTATCGGAGGCGCACAGATTCTTTATGACCGTGACGCAATTGAAGAAATTTTTAAGACCGGCAGGGGCGGAATAAAAATCCGCTCAAAATATGTATATGATAAATCGAACAATTGCATTGATATTACCGAAATTCCGCCTACAACAACGGCTGAAGCAATAATCGATAAGATTGTGGAAAAGGTTAAGAGCGGCTCTGTTAAGGAAATCAATGATATCAGGGATGAAACTGATAGAAACGGCCTGAAAATAACAATTGATTTAAAAAGAGGAACCGATGCGGATAAGCTCATGCAGAAGCTTTTCAGGATGACAGCTCTTGAGGATACCTTTTCCTGCAATTTCAATGTTCTTATTGCCGGAGTACCCAGAGTTCTTGGCGTTTCGGAGCTTTTGCTTGAATGGATTTCATTCAGAACCGAATGTGTGCGCAGGCGTGTTTTCTTTGACCTCACTAAGGCAAAGGAAAGGCTGCATCTGTTAAAAGGGCTTGCAAAGATTCTGCTTGATATAGATAAGGCTATAGCAATAGTCAGGAACACAGAGGAGGAAAATGAGGTTGTTCCAAACCTCATGATAGGTTTCAAAATTGACAAAGTTCAGGCGGAATTTGTTGCCGAGATAAAGCTGCGCCACCTAAACCGTGAGTATATCATTAAGCGCACTCAGGATATTGAGAACCTCAAAAAAAGCGTTGAAGATATGGAGGATATTCTATCTTCAAAGTCCAGAGTTAAAAGAATAATTATATCAGAGCTTAACGATGTTATCCAAAAATACGGCAAACCACGCCGCACAGAGATTGTTTTTGTATCGGAAATTGAGGAAATCGAGGAATTACCTGAGATTCCAGACTATCCCGTTACACTTTTCTTCACAAAGGAAGGCTACTTTAAGAAAATCACTCCGCTTTCGTTGAGAATGAGCGGTGAGCATAAGCTCAAGGATGGGGACAGAATTGAGCAGGTTATTGAATCCACAAATTCCGAAGAGCTGCTGTTTTTCACAAATCTTTGCCAGGTCTATAAATCCAGAGTATCAGATTTTGATGATACAAAGACCAGTGTTCTCGGTGATTATGTTGCATCAAAGCTTGAAATGGACCAGGGCGAAACAGCAATTCAGATGACCGTAACATCGGATTATAAGGGATATATGCTGTTCTTTTTTGAAAACGGAAAAGTGGCAAAAATTGATTTGAGTTCCTATCAGACAAAAACAAACAGAAAAAAATTAATAAAAGCATATTCTGATAAATCGCCTATTGTTGCAATCAAACACATTCAACAAGACTGTGAGCTAGTTATGCAATCATCAGCCGGCAGGCTGCTATTACTGAATACAGGTGCTATTGCACCTAAAGCAACGAAGGATACCGTCGGAGTATCTGTTATGACTCTGAAAAAAGGTCAGAGATTGTTTCAAGTCAGGGATTATATTGAGGGTGAATTTAAAAAGCCCTACAGATATAAAACAAAAAATCTACCTGCTGCAGGAGCAGTTTTGAGTGCAGGGGATGCAGGTGAACAGATATCAATGGTCAAAGAATAAAAACCGTTTACGCAAGGCTTCCCCGCATAAACGGCCGCGGTGACAAGCCTGCAAACGCATCCTAAGAAGTGGCTTATAGTCCCCGCTGGTTATATAATTACCTTAAGAGGCATTTCAATTCATGGAAATATCTGTTTTTCAATGATAAAAAACTAAAAATAACTTGCAATTCAATTTCTATTATGATAGACTATCGTGGTACTTTGATATTCGGAGGGTTATTTATGCAGGTACATGAAATAATTTTGGGCATAATGCTTATGCTTTGTTCTTCGGTAATAATTATGGTGGTTTTGCTTCAGGAGAGCCACAATGCAGGCTTATCAGGAGCTATCGCAGGCGGTGCAGACACATTTTTCGGTAAGAATAAGGGCAGAACAGCTGAACAGAAGCTTGTCAAAATAACAAAGATTGCCGCCATAGTTTTCTTTGTTCTGACTCTTTTGTGCACGCTTCTCCTTTTGTTTTTAAAATAAGTGTCTGTTTTACATTTAACCCTGCTTATGGCGGGGTTTTTCTTTTGTTATGATTTATTATATCCATTTTTTTGTTCTTTTACACTATAATTATACTTGAAAAGGAATCAAGTATTTTGTATAATTATTTTCAGTTGTGAAAAAGTTTTGGGAGGTATTACATATGTCGGTCAACGCTAATAATAGAGTTAACCTTTCGCTTCTTAATGGTGTAATACAGGAGTATAAAAGTGTTAAGGGCAGTTTGATAACAATTTTGCAGAACGCACAGGATATTTACGGCTATTTGCCTCATGAAGTAATTGAATATATTGCTAAGGAAACCTGCATCCCTGCCGCAAGGGTAATGGGGGTTGCAACATTTTATACTCAGTTTCGTTTTCAACCGGTTGGCAAGCACCTTATTATGCTTTGTCAAGGCACTGCCTGCCATGTCAACGGCTCCAATAAGATTCTTGACGCTATAACCGCTGAATTGGGCATTTCAGACGGGCAGACTACTGAAGACGGTCTTTTTACAATTAAGACAGTCGCCTGCCTCGGCTGCTGCAGCCTTTCACCCGTTATGATGATAAATGAGAAAACATACGGCCGCCTTACCACGGATAAGGCAGTTAAAATAATCAGAGACTTGAGAGGTGAGAAAAAATGAGGATACTTGTAGGCGAGGGCAGCTGCGGCATAGCCGCAGGGGCAGGCAAGGTTTATGATGCACTAAGCGAAAAAATAAACAGTCAGTCGCTGGATGTCAAGCTCAGTGTAACAGGCTGCGTCGGTATGTGTTATCTTGAACCGATTGTTGATATCTATTTGGATAATGGAGAACTGACAAGGCTTGTCAAGGTAGACGAAAAAGCAGTTGATTCGATTATTGAATACATAAAAACCGATGATATCGAAAAGGTAAAAAAGCTGATTGTCAGCGACGAAGATAAAGAATTCCTAAACAAGCAGACAAGAATAGCTCTTCGCCATTGCGGAGTTATAAACCCTGAAAAAATTGATGAATATATAGCCGATGATGGTTATAAGGCGCTCACAAAGATTCTGACTTCTTTGTCACCTGAACAGGTCATTGATGAGATAAAGAAATCCGGCCTTGCGGGCAGAGGCGGTGCAGGCTTCCCGACATGGTTTAAATGGGATGCCGCACGCAAAAGCAAGGGAGAAGAAAAGTACCTTATCTGTAATGCCGACGAAGGGGACCCCGGCGCATTTATGGATAGGGCGGTAATAGAGAGTGACCCTCATAACCTGATAGAAGGTATGCTCATCGGGGCATATGCAATAGGCGCTCATGAAGCAATTGTATATGTCAGGGCGGAATACCCCCTTGCCATTTTAAGGCTCAAGGAGGCTATCAGGCAGTCAAATGAGAGAGGCTATCTCGGCAAAAATATTCTCGGCACTGATTTCTCATGTGTAATGAGAATCAAGGCCGGCGCCGGAGCATTTGTCTGCGGTGAAGAAACTGCACTTATAGAATCCCTTGAGGGTCAGAGAGGTATGCCCAGACTCAAGCCTCCGTTTCCGGCGGAATCCGGCTATTGGCACAAACCCTCAAACATTAACAATGTTGAAACCT
>LSQX01191663.1_pt2 | contig 14331 bp, 8 predicted proteins | sample 654561 | NCBI WGS metagenome assembly LSQX01 (sample SAMN04489861, study PRJNA283612) | anaerobic digester metagenome | isolation source: 4 biogas reactors fed with cattle manure at either 37C or 55C with and... | place: Denmark: Kongens Lyngby | collected 2014
CGAAATAGTCGCGCTGTGCCTGCAGAAGATTCGCCGGAAGACGCTCTGTTCTGTATCCATCAAAGAAGGAAAGAGCCGAGGAGAGGGAGGGCGTGGGAATTCCCATTTCCGTCGCTTTCACAATGACCCGTCTCCAGGCGGCCTGACTGCTTTTTACGATCTCAGCAAAGAAAGGATCCAGCAGAAGGTTCTTCAACTCAGGGTTTTTATCGAAGGCCTCTTTGATTTTGCCCAGAAAAACGGAGCGGATAATACAACCGCCGCGCCACATGAGGGCGATGCCGCCATAATTGAGATGCCATCCGTAGCTGGCTGCCGCGGAGCGCATGAGCTGATAGCCCTGAGCATAAGAGATGATTTTGGAGGCATACAAAGCCTTGCGCAAGTCATCAATAAAGGCACGCTTATCGCCGTCAAAGGGCTTTACCATTCCCGGAAGCATCTTGGCCGCTTCAACACGTTCGTCCTTCAGAGCGGAGAGACAACGGGCGAATACAGCTTCTCCGATGAGTGTGAGGGGCTGTCCTTCATCAAGAGCTGCAACAGCTGTCCATTTCCCCGTGCCTTTCTGACCGGCTGTATCCAGAATCAGATCCACAACTTCATTACCCTCTTCGTCTTTATATCCGAGAATGTCCCGCGTGATCTCAATGAGATAAGAATCGAGTTCGCCCTCATTCCATTCAGCAAAGACTTCGTGCATCTCCTGATTCGACATTCCCAGACCGGCACGCATGAGATGGTAGCTTTCGCAGATCATCTGCATATCACCGTATTCAATGCCATTATGGACCATTTTCACAAAATGACCGGCGCCATCTTCGCCCACCCAATCACAGCAGGCTTCCCCTTCGTCCGTCTGGGCACAAATGGTCTGGAAAATTTCTTTCACTTCCGGCCAGGCGCTGGGGGTACCGCCGGGCATCATGGAGGGCCCGAGAAGAGCCCCTTCTTCTCCACCTGATACACCCGTTCCGATATAGCGAAGGCCTTTGCTTTCCACATAGGCCGTTCGACGGATGGTATCAGGGAAATGACTGTTTCCACCATCAATAATGATGTCCCCTTCTTCCAGATGCGGAATAATCTGTTCAATGAAATCGTCCACAGGTGCCCCGGCTTTCACAAGCATCATCACTTTTCTGGGACGTTTCAGACTCGCACAAAGCTCTTCAATGGAGTGGCATCCCTTGAAGTTTTTTCCTGCACCGCGACCCTGAATAAAAGCATCCACTTTCTCAACAGTACGGTTGAAAACAGCGACGGAGAAGCCTTTGCTCTCCATATTTAAAACGAGGTTTTCGCCCATCACAGCGAGACCGATGAGACCGATATCCATTTTTTCCATCTTTTTTTTCCTTTGAAACTGATTCGAAAAACTGACTTCTGACGACTATTCTACAGGTGAGAATTTACAGATATCATCATAACAAATGAGATAGTGAAAAAACGAATGACCCGCTTAATTCCTGATTTCCGGGAATTTTTACTTTCAACCTGTATTTTGGTGTAAAATAGTGTGGGGACATTGTGTGCTTCCTCCGTTGTTTTCTTTAGAAAACTTCCCTTTCAAAGTGAGCCACAATGTCTCCTCTTTTACAATGCAGAGGCTTGCCATTCACACTGGAGCTTCGCCTGTCCGATAATTCGGAATTCCTTTTATCTGAATCGGGTTATAGTATAGTAGTGTTTGACTCTGATTGTCTCTAAACTTTTCTTTTATTTTCTCAGCACAACGGGACAGAAATTCACTTTCCTGTCCATTTTCGGAGAAACGATCATGACCGACGAAGCCGCCCAAGACGCCAACAATTGTGACAGTTGTAGCAAAGAGGATTGTGCTGCAAAATCCCGCCTGCATCATGAATCCGATCAGGAGTTCAAGGATCGACAAGCGTTGATGGAACGGATGTGTCATATCAAGCATAAAATCCTGGTTTTATCCGGCAAGGGCGGTGTGGGAAAAAGTACTGTGTCAGTCAACCTCGCCGTTTCACTGGCTTTATCCGGCAAATGCGTGGGGCTTCTGGACGTGGATATCCATGGTCCCAGTGTTCCGAAAATGCTGGGGCTTGAAGGCGAACTCGTTACCAACAATGAAGGCCTTATCGTCCCTGTGGAACTGGGTGACATGAAGGTGGTCTCCATAGGCTTCTTTCTGCGCAATGCTGATGATGCTGTTATCTGGCGCGGGCCCATGAAAATAGGAGTCATCAAACAGTTTCTGAAGGATGTGGAATGGGGTGAATTGGATTATCTTGTTGTGGACTCCCCTCCTGGAACAGGGGATGAACCCCTTTCCGTCTGTCAATATCTGCCCGATGCGGACGGAGCCGTTATTGTAACCACGCCTCAGGATGTCTCCGTGGCTGATGTGCGCAAGTCCATCAACTTCTGCAAACAGATGCATATGCCCATCATCGGTGTCGTCGAGAATATGAGCGGATTCATCTGTCCGGGATGCGGTGAACGTCACGACATCTTCAAATCCGGTGGGGGAGAGCGCATGGCCAATGATATGGGGGTTCCCTTTTTGGGGAGCATTCCCATTGATCCCGATATGGGCCGTGCCGGAGACGACGGTATCGCTTATACGAAAGCCTTTGCAGACTCAGCTGGTGCTCAGGCTTTCAAAGACATTGTTGCAGCCATTACGGGCGAAGAATAATTCTGGTGTACCCGGATTAAGGGACAGCTGTGAACGATTCCATCGATATTTCTGTGCTCTGTGACAACCGTGCGCTGTCCAGCGAATTCGCGGCGGAACATGGTCTTTCCTTTTACATCAACACCCCTGTGGGGAAAATTCTCTTTGACACGGGACAGAGCGATGTTTTCTTGCGAAACGCAAAACAACTTTCCTGTCCATTGCATAAAGTGCAGGCTGTTGTTCTGAGTCATGGTCATTATGATCATACGGGCGGTCTTGCACTGGCCGGTGAGATCCTGAGTCAGGCCCTTCACTGTTTCCATCCCCAGGCCCTGCAAAAGCGCTATCGGCCTCTGGAGGATGGAAGTGTCAAAAACATAGGCATGCCCGAACCGACACGGGTTCATCTGTCCCGTCCGGAAATTCGCTGTCGGCATACCATAGAGCCTGTTGAAATCCTTCCAAAGGTCTGGGTTACGGGAACAGTGCCCCGGATCCATGATTTTGAGGACAGAGGCGGCCCCTTCTATATGGATCCTGAATGCACTGTCACAGATGAGATTTATGACGACCAGGCCTTGTGGATTGAAAGCTCTCAGGGTCTTGTGATTCTTATGGGCTGTGCCCATGCAGGGACGATCAATACGCTGGACTATATAAGCCGTGTGAGCGAAAAGAGAAAGATTCACGCCCTCCTCGGAGGCATGCATTTGAAAAGCGCCTCAGAGCGGCGTCTGGATGAAACTTTTGCCGCTCTGAGACGCTATGATATTGATTTTCTGGCTCCCTGTCACTGTACAGGGGATGAAGTCATTGAAAGACTGGCAAAGGTCTTTCCCGAGTCTTTCCGACATTGTGTCGCAGGAAGCCGCTTCTCTTTTGCAATTTGAGCCTGTTTATTTTTTCCGAAGCCCTTCCAACTCGTAAGCCGGCAGTTTCTTGTCCGCGAAAATGGGTTCAAAGCGGGTAAGCCGCTGACGACCGTTGATTATGGGAGTACTGGGCCAGTCTTCGCCAATGAGCGGTTTGGCATAGGCAACAAAATCATCGGTCACATCCGTTCTTGAATCTGTGATCCAGGCATCGGGGAAAGTGCGCTCAGAGTTGGCCACCAGTTCCAGAGGCACTTTGTCATAGCGGACATTGTAAATGGGCCCTGGCTCACGGAGAATGGTCGCCATCCAGCCATTCTCGCCGGATACTGCAATGAGAGCCGCCTGCTGTCCCACCTTGTAGGCCTCGTCCAGATCGACGATGGAGGCATAAGCCGTTGTGCCGCGCTGATCTGTCCCGGGCACCTGACCTCGGGCACTTCCCGCGGCGGGCAAACCATTCTGATTCAGGAGATTCACTACTTTCTGGGCCACAGTCATTTGTGAAGAGCCGAAGCTGGTATGGCCGAAACTGTCATGGACTTCGCCCAGCTCACCCGCATCAAAGCCTTCACTCACGACTACAAGACAACGGCCATCTTTTCTGACCTGGTCATTGACACGATCACAGAGTTCCTGAGCGCTCACTTTGGATTCCGCCATGTAAATCTGCAGAGGCATGGCCCGTTCCGGGTCGGCCAGACGTGCCGCCGCGGGAATATAGCCTATGCGCCGTCCCATGGCCTGCAAGACCAGCACAGGATCGGCCGGGGAGGAACCGGCATTCTCTTCATTGGCATTCTGTACCATGGCCATCCAATAGCGGGCGACACTTCCATATCCGGGAGTATGGTCAATGAGTTTGAATTCAGAGTCGCCCACATCGTTGTCAATGGTCTTGGGCACTCCCACAGACACAAGGTCCATTCCCTGTTCAATGGCAATCTGCGCCACCTTATGGGCTGTGTCCATGGAATCATTGCCGCCGTTATAGAAAAAATAGCCGATATTATGGGCCTTCAAAACTTCAATAACCCGCTGAAAATCTTCCTGCTGACTTGTTTTCAATTTATACCGGCAGGTGCCAATGGCTCCGGCTGCAGGGGTATAACGAAGAAGCGCGATTTCTTCTTCCGCCTGGGCACTGAGGTTCAGCAGTTCCTCTTTGAGAACCCCTTCAATCCCATGCCAGCCGGCATAAATGGTACCGAAAGTATCGGGATACATTTTGCAGGTATCCACAACGCCCCGCAAGGAGCTGTTGATCACAGGACTGGGGCCGCCGGACTGAGCTACAAGGACATTTTTCTTCATAATTTCATGGCTCCATAGGGTTATTGTTATTCAGCTGGAAATAAAATCACGCTTCTGAACGAAGACGATAGAGAATTTCACCTGCATCAGGGACCAATAATTTTCCCTGCTCTTCCCGATCACGCCAATCGTCTGGATTGATGCTGTCGGGATCACGATAGCCCAGATTGATGGCCAGGCATTCAGCTTCGGGGATGGCTGTTGCCAGTGTCACCTGCACTCTGGGTCGCTCTATGCCATTTTCAAAGGTGCCCATGCCCCGCACATGGGTGGAATGGGCGAGAATACCGCCGGGGATATCCGTAAAGCGATCCATCTGCTTCACGAAATAATCCCGGACATGATATCCGATTCGGGCAATGAGTTTCCCATGGGTCACACTCACAGCCTTCACGTGTTTCCCGTAAATGATCAGTTCGCCGCCATCAGCCACAACGGGCTCAAGTTTGTACATGCATTTGCCCGCCACCCACAAATCATCATACATGGGCGGCGCCAGAGCCAGTACACTTTGAAAAGGCTTCTCTTTATATACGATATGGGTTTCTTTGCTCAGATCCGCAGCGGCACTCCAGGCCTCTTCGGGAGATCCGAAAAACAGTGCCTTCGTATCCTTGCCAACAACAGTGAGACAGAAGCAGTGTTTCTCCACGGGAATCATGGAAGCGGAACGGTTGATCACATCTCGGACAGCCGTGTCTTTGGTGCCGTTGATGGCATAATTGGTGAGCAAGGCACCCAGCCAGTGAAAAAGATTCAGAATCTCCGCGCCGGAGATGCCCGGATAAAAATATTTATTGCCGCCGCTGAAACCCACCACTTCATGGGGGAAAACAGGGCCCACGACAATGAGTTGGTCATAGTCCAGAATACGCTTGTTGATGGTGACTTTGGCTGATTCGTTGAGCAGGCCGCCCGAGAGCTCTGATATTTCCTCCGCGCTGATTTCGCCCAGACAGGTCAGTGCATCCTGATTCTGCCATTCATGATTGAAAATACCGACATCGGCAAAACGGGTCTTTCTTTCTTCCGAAGTGATGCCCAGATGCTTTTCAATCATGGACTCCGAAAGGGGAGGATGGGTACCCAGGGCAATGAGAAAGTCCATCTGCGCAACACGATCATGAAGGGCTTCATGAACAGCCCGGAACATGGCCGGCATGGGCATGCTGCGGGTCTGATCGGGAATGATGAATAGCAGCCGCTTCCCGTCCGCCGGAAAATCAGCCAGGGTTTCGAGCACAAACTGACGGATTTCTTCATCCTGGAGAAAGGCATTCTCTTTCACAATACTTTTGATCATCGTGTGATACCTCAATGGAAAAACAGGGTGCAGTATTTTGATTCTTTCCTGCGCTTTCTTCGGAAAAACGCAGGTATGGGGATGGTTTATCCATCATACCACAGCAAAGCCGATGCCTGATAAAGAGCGTGCCAGCTTTTCAGATGGACTTTTCAAGACGGCACGGGTATTGTGAAATTCACGACGTACAGGATATTGTTTGCGCAGAAGATCAAAATGCGCACCCACCTGATCGGGCGGGAGATCAAGTATTTCACGCATGCGTCTGTCGTCACCGGGAAAATCGTAAACCCCGGTGACAGCCTTCAGAAGACTGTGTTCTTCATCAGGATCAACAGTCACTTCAGGGCATGGAGGCGGGGGCATGACCTTTGAGGCGGCCCACCGGGATGCTCTTCCGGCATGCGCACACAAGGCCTCATATATCTGTGTCGTGCCATTCACCTTGCCATCAAAGGAATAGCCGGCTATATGAGGAGTACCAAAAAACACCAGCTTCAACAAGTCCTGATCAATGGTCGGTTCATTTTCCCATACATCGAGAACGGCCGCGCGAATTTTCTTTGCAACCAGCTTTTCTTTCAGAAGCATATTGTCCACTACAGCACCGCGGGCCGTGTTGAGGAGTATTGTCCCGGGGCGCAGTTTTTCAAAAAAATTTTCGTCGGCCAGATGCCAGGTGGGCCAGCGACCGTCGCGGATCAGAGGCGTATGAAAGGTGATGATGTCGCAATCATGGATTTCTTCCATTGGCCTGTATAGGCTGTCACCGGTCTTTTCGGCCAGAGGCGGATCGTTGAGAACACAGTGCATGCCCAGAGCCTGTGCTTTCGCTGCAACGCGGGAGCCTACATTACCAACGCCGACCACACCCAGGCTCATTTGATCCAGGGAAAGGTTGTATTCTTTTTCGAGAAGGAGCAGTGCGGCCGTCATATAATCGGCTACGCTGGTGGCATTGCAACCGGGAGCACTGGAAAAAGCGATACCTTCTTTTGACAACCATTCTTTATCAATATGATCTTCGCCTATGGTACAGGTGCCGACAAAACGCACAGCACTCCCGGTCAGCAAGGCCTCATCAACGCGGGTGATGCTTCTTACGATGAGTGCATCGGCATTGCTGAGCATGGACGGTGAAACAGCACGTCCCGCTGAGAGCTGGACAGAACCCAATGTCCCGAAGGCTTCCTGTCCATAAGGGATATTTTCATCCACCACTATTTTCATGGCGCTTTACTTTCTTGCGTGATGTTCAAGGAGAGGATAAAACTCGCTCAGTCTTTGCGCGACTCTTTCAATGCCTGTCTGAAGCCTTCCATTGCATCCAGATGGAGGATGCTCAGCGCGGCAATACCGAAGCCATCCTGAACAGGGGCGAGCTTCCTGCGGAAATTCGAGTGTTCACCAGTTCCCTGAAACTTCAGTACATGTTTTCCGGCGTCAAGCCTGTGTGTGTCCAGACAGAGCCATTCATGGTCAAAGCCTACAGCACCGAAGTCAAGAGGACGACCCAGCGGCTCCTCATCCAGAAAGGCCTGATAGACACCGCTCATGAGGGAATGGACAAAGAGCCCATCAAGCCTGTAGAAGCCTTTTTCAGCTATTTCAAAGGTGAAACTGATTTCCCCTTTTTCCACCATGGGCAGATAAAGAAGAGCCGGGGGGAGAGGCATGATCACCAGAGGGGGATCGGCTTTGAAGTCCAGATCACTGGCGGCAATGATCTGATAAGGCGGCATGCGTTCCTCAAAAGACGGAAATGCCTCTGAAGCTCCCACAGCCGGAGCCTGATACCAGAAAGCGACGGAGCTGTACCAGTCCTGGCGTTCCAGAAAACCACCCACTTCAAAGCTCGCAAGCGAAGCGTCATTATCGAAAATGCTGCCTCTGTGTTCTATTTCAAAGTGCAGTGATTCTTTAAAGGGGATGGGATCGGGTATATGCCAGCGATAGGCCGTCACCCGGTCACCGAGCACAACCCCTTCATAAAGACTCACCCCGTGATAGGGGCTGCAAAATTCACGGAAGCCCCAGGCATCGTTGAAATAATCTTCCGTGCCTGTTCCGCGCAATTGAGGTTCTTCAGCACCGTCTATATAGAAGAAATCATCCCCTTCGCCGAACCAGCCGCTTTCCATCTGATGAGCGGACAGGACCGTTCCCACATAATGGCCTTTCCCTTCCGTGTCCAGTACAGTATAGTTGCCGGGTCGGGCGGGATGCTCCTGTCTGTAACGACTGTGAAAATACAGGGTGTCTTCCGGCAATTCATCAACTTTGTGCCAGTCCACATAGAAATAAAAGGAATCTGTTTTGATTTCCGGGTGCTCATTGGTCACCGTCATGCGGATGGACTTGCGAAAAGGAATCTTCCAATAGCAGACCTTTGAGCGTCCCAGGGAAGACACAGAGACGGGAAAAGAAGTCAGATCTTTCTGGGCTCCATGACCTACAGCAAAGAAATCTCCCAGAGGCACCTCCACAGAGGGGAAGTCCAGACCGTCATAATAAATTCGGATTATCAGAGAGCGGTTGTAAAAGGGATCATGAGTGCCCACGGTATTCCAGAAGTGATTAATGACGCCGGGTCCTTCCGCTTCAAGCAGGGTAAGAGTCTCCCCTGCAGGGATGGGACGCGCATCGCCATTGCGATTGAGATCCTTATGACAGCTGCTGGATCGTTGCGCTATGGCATTGATCTCGCGGGTAAGCTGGTCCATGGCAACAGTGCTGTCTTCCACGATATCGCCGGAAAAGGAAGGCACCGATGCGATCAGTAGCAGTAAAAAGAGTGTCAAAATTGTTTTAGGGTGCATGATAAAGTGATTTCCCTGAGAGTTCGTGGTGATTTAAAGAAGAGATTCCAGTTCATTGACCAGACTGTCGAATTTTTTCATGGCATCACACACAGCATCGGGCCTTGTGAGATCCACACCGGCTCTTTTCAGGGTCATCAGGGGCGGACGTGACCCTCCCGCACTGAGGAAAGTCAGATAGCGATTGCGTTCTTTTTCTCCGCCGGAAAGCACTTTCTGTGAAAGAGCAATGGCCGCTGAAAGACCTGTGGCGTATTTGAAGACATAAAAGGCACGGTAAAAATGGGGGATACGCAGGCATTCCAGTTCCAATACCTCATCTATAACGAAGTCTTCACCGAAGTAGGCATCAAGGAGACTGCGGTAGATGGCCCGGAAAGTTTCCACCGTCAGGGGCATTCCGCTTTCCGCCTGCTCATGGATGATGGCCTCAAACTCGGCAAACATGGTCTGACGAATGATGGTGCCCCTGATCTCATCAATCTGTTTATTGATCAGGAAAGCCCGCTCTTTTTTGCTTTTTGCCCTTTCCAGAAGATGGGCACCCAAAAGCTGCTCGTTGAAGGTGGAAGCGATTTCCGCCAGGAAAATGGGATAGGAAGCATAGTGATAGGGTTGACTGTTCATGCTGCAATAAGAATGCATGGAATGGCCCGCCTCATGAGCCAGCGTGAACATGCTGTTCAACACTTTCTCTTCGTAATTCATGAGTATATAAGGCGGGCATCCGAAGACGCCATAAGAAAAGGCGCCGCTCATTTTCCCTTCATTTTCATAGCGGTCCACCCAGCGGCCAGTAGTCAGGCCTTTTCTAAGCGTCTTCACATAGTCCTCACCCAGAACTTCCACGGAATTGCAAATCGTGTCCACAGCCTCGTCATAATCCACAGCGCGGTTCATCCCTGACACAATGGGCTGATAGGTGTCATAAAAGTGGATATCCTTCACACGCATCAGGTCTTTACGCAGTGCATAATAACGATGAACGGAAGGCAAGCCGTCACGGACAGCAGTGATCAGCGAGTCATAGACAGCAACCGGTATTCTGTCAGCGAAAAGTGCCGCTTCCCTGGCTGAAGGAAAGTTGCGTGCCCGGGCATAATAAATATCCTGCAGGACAGAGGCATTCAGCATGGACGATACGCTGTATTGATGGTCCTCTAAAACCTCGTAATATTTTTCAAAGGCTTCTTTGCGTACGTTTCTTCGCGGCGATTCCAGAAAGGTTATGAAACTGCTCTGGGTCAGGGCACGGACTGTTCCTGTTTCATCCTTCACCGTACCGAATTTCAGATCACCGTCGGTAAGCTGGTCGAAAATTTTTGACGGTCCTTCACTCACTTCCCCCTGCATGGCAAGGAGACGCTCTTCGGCTGGGCTCAGAATATGGGGCCTGTACCGGAGCAAGTCCTGAAGGAGCACCTTGTATTCAGCCAGTATCTCTTCTTTCAGAAATTCTGCCATCTTCTTTCTCGGAATGGCCTGAATTTCAGGATTGATATGACTCAACCCTTCACTGACCAGCATGGCCAGACGTGAAAAACGGGCCACCATTCCCTGATAAGAAGGATTCGTCAGATCTTCGGCATATTTCAGTTGGGCATAGGCACCGAGTTTTTCCAATTCCAAACGAAGTGTATTGGAAAAAATGCAACACTCATGGATGGTTTTGGCCGATCGATGCAGCTTCCCTTTGAATTTGCTCACAGTCGGCAATTGCGCCTCCAGGGCTTTGAAGGCTTTTTCCCAGGCTGCATCACTTTTAAAAATGGGCCGCAGGTCCCAGGTGTGTTCTTTCAATACATCTTTGCGGGGCTGAGGTGAAGCTGGATTGCTCATCATTATCTCCAATGGTGAATTCTTATCAGGAAAATATGAAGGTTGAATCGCTGAATTGTACAGGATCAGCGCTTATTCCACAGAAAAACGATACACGGTTTTACTGCTGTATTTTTCGCCGGGACGCAACAGAGTGGACGGGAACGAGGGGGTATTGGGCGAATTGGGGAAATGCTGCGTTTCCAGACAGAAGGCGTTTCTATGCTCATAGACTGCGCCACCTTTACCGATATCGGAGCCGTCGAGGAAATTACCGCAATAGAGCTGTACGCCCGGCTCTGTGGTCCAGCATTCCAGGACTCGGCCACTGGAAGGAGAAAAGGCACGGGCCGCCCGTTTCATCCGTCCCTGCGGAGCTTTTTCCACGACAAAGTTATGGTCATAGCCTTTTCCAAAGAGCAATTGTTCGTCATCGGCATCAATACGCGCGCCGATAGCCACGGGCTGACGGAAGTCGAAGTCCGTACCCGCTACAGGGCGCAACTCGCCTGTGGGGATGAGGGTACTGTCCACAGGCGTCATATGTTCAGCAAAGATGGCCAATTCATGATTCAGAATATCCCCCGAGTCATGACCATTCAGATTGAAATAGCAGTGATTGGTCAGGTTTACAGGGGTTGCCTCATCGGTCACAGCCTCATATTCGATTTCGAGACTCTTGTCAGCAGTGACCCAATAGGTTACTGTACAATCCAGATTTCCCGGATAGCCTTCATCTCCGGCCGGGCTGCGATGGGTCAGGCGAAGACCCACGGCATCACTGCGTTCCAGTGCTTCCGCTTTCCAGACTGCTTTGTCAAAGCCGACCACACCGCCATGCAAATGATTTTCACCATCATTTTGTGCCAGCGTATAGGCTTGGCCATCAATTTCAAAACGACCCCGGGCGATCCTGTTGCCATAACGTCCCACGAGAGCACCAAAATAAGGGTGTTTCCCCTCGTACTTATCCAACGTGTCAAAACCCAGAGAAAGATCAGCCATTACGCCTTCTTTATCAGGTGCCCAGAGCGACACGATAATGCCGCCGAAATTCGTGATCTCCACTTTAAAATCGTCAGCAGCTGTAAGCGTGTAGATATCAACACTTTCTCCGGAAGCCGTTTTACCGAACACACGTTTTTCAATATTCATGGATGCTTCTTTCTTCTCTTTCGGCAATGCAAGCAAAGCCAGGTCTATAAACTGACCACCACCATAATGCTGGCGCACATGGGCCGCCAGAATATTATCTCCAGTTTTGATGGCCGAAGCCACCTGCTCTGTCAGGTCAAAAGATTCATAGCCATTATTCCACCGGCCCTGACTCAAAATTTCTTTTCCATTCAGATAAAGCTCCACGTCGTCGTCATGATGCATGATGACCAGAGCACGCTCCAGATCTTTACCATCAAAGGCGAAGCTCGTACGCAGCCAGATATCATCGCTGTCCCACAGGGTGCGGATATATTGTTCACTGCCCTCTTTTCTGCCGAAGCCACCGGGTCCGGAGTTCCAGCCACTGTCATCAAAAGACGGTTTTGTCCAGCCTTTACCCGGTTTTTCAAAGCTGTATTTCCATTCCTGAGCCTTATCCCGGTCCACGGCCGCACCCACAAGGATCTCATAGGCTGCATCACCTTTTTCAACTTTCAAAGGAGGATCCAGTTCATAGGCCGCTTTTTGCAGATTCGCTGCACGGATGGGCTCCAGATCAAACTTCAATTGACGATTGTAATCATAGATACCGTTCTGCTCCTGCTCAATATCCGTCAGTTGCGTATAACAGAAAGCGAAGCAATAGCGGTTGTTCAACAGGGCCGTCGTCAGGCCGTGATAGCGTTCATAAAACTCCTCCAGACTCTTCGGCGTATTGCCATATCCCCAGGCGCCCGAATCAACATTCCAGCCGATCCCGCCATATTCACTGACAAAAAATGGAAGGGACACAGAGCTGCCTCCGTAACGTTGAGGCAGCCCGTCACCTTGCAATCGCGCTGTCCACCGCGCTTCAAAAGTCTCCGGATTCTGATCGTAATCATGAGCATCCAGCAGCTGGGGCGAAGGATAACCGTGGGTGTAACCGCTCGTTTCCAGTACGGGCCGCGTCGTATCAATTCGTTTGGTGAGATTCACAACCTGAATTTGCAGAGGAATATCATCAGCCGTTGTTTCATTGAAAGGACACCAGCCGATTATGGAGGGGTGGTTGAAATCCCGTTCCACAATAGATTGCCATTCACGCAACACAGTGGGAAAGGCCTCTTCTTTACCGGCCTGGAGACCCCAGTTCGGATATTCGCCCCAGACCAGATAGCCGAGTTTATCGGCCCAGTAAAGAAAACGGGGCTCAAACACTTTCTGATGCAGTCTTGCGCCGTTGAATCCTGCAGCCAGGGACAATTCAATATCTTTCTTCAAGGCTTCTTCACTGGGTGCCGTCCAAATGCCGTCAGGATAAAAACCCTGATCCAAAACGAGCCGTTGAAAAATCGCCTCGCCATTCACCAGATAAGAACGGCCTTTCAGCTCAACAGTCCGCAATCCGAAATAACCTTTGAGCTCATCACAGAGCGAAGCATCATCAAAAAGGGAGAGTTTCAGATCATAGAGAAAAGGATCTTCAGGCATCCACCAACGGGGCCGGGGCACTGGAAGAAAGAGGAAAGCTTTGGAGCCTTCGCAAAGCACTGAACTGTCACTGATCATCTTCCCTTCGGCAAAAACCTGCGCAACAACTTTTTGACCCTTGAGGGGCTCAGAAAATCGGATCTCCAGCCTGGCACCCGAATTCTCTCGATCTGTAATGACCTGATAGGAAAGCATATGCAGAGGATTCACAGCTTCAAGCCACACACTCTGCCAGATGCCTGTTGTCCGGGTATACATGCAGCCATAACTTTCAAGTTTCGGGCTTTGTTTGCCACCGGCCTGAAGGCCACTGCGAACATCATCAAAAGCATGAATAATCAGTGTGTTATCGCCTCTTTGGAGAAAGGGGGTGATATCAGCGCGGATGGGGCTGTTCCCTCCTTCATGAACCCGGGCCTTCTGATCATTCACATAAATGGTGGTCCGGAAATCACAGGCGCCTATATGAAGGATGATTGTTTTTTCATCCCAGCTGTCGGGTAAAGAAACAGTTCTTCTGTACCACACGTTGTTGACGAAGGAAGTGCGGCCCAGACCCGAAAGGCTGCTCTCTCTGCAAAAGGGAACCACAATACGGTCCGGATAGGCGGAATCGCCAAGAAAGCTGTCGTCCCCGTCCGTTTCCGCAAACTCCCAGGATCCGTTCAAGCTCATCCAGTCCGTGCGCATCAACTGCGGATCAGGATGCTCACTCCGTGGAATTTCCTTCGCCTGAAGGGGAGAACAGATTCCAAAGAGACAAAATAACAGGCAAATAGCCAAAAAAGCTTTCCATCGTTTCTGATTCATAAGAGCCGCTCCTGAAAATTGTATTGTCGTTTCCAATCAGAGACACAATTGTAACATCCTTATATGCTGCCAGAACAGGTATACCTGAAACCACTGGTGTCCAAATTAAGGACA
>LSQX01360889.1_pt2 | contig 14331 bp, 14 predicted proteins | sample 654561 | NCBI WGS metagenome assembly LSQX01 (sample SAMN04489861, study PRJNA283612) | anaerobic digester metagenome | isolation source: 4 biogas reactors fed with cattle manure at either 37C or 55C with and... | place: Denmark: Kongens Lyngby | collected 2014
TCACTATTATGACACGTTCCCCTGTAGCCATTACTAAAAGTGCTTTCCTACGTCCAGACTCATAGCTTTCTAAAGTTCTGATTATAGCCTCTTTTTGATAATCTCTATTAGTTATTTCATCTCTAATGGAAGGATTTTTCATATCCGTCCTATTGTTTTTCATAGAATTTAGAGACTCTAAGTCTTTCTTGCTGTATATCCCTGAGATCTTTCTTTCTGGATAATCCGCATCGTCCCAGATATAATAGTCTATACCATTGGTGTAAAATATTATGGGTCTAACCCCTGTTTCTATCTCTAAGGCATCTGCATACATTTCAGCCTGAATCTTGCCAAGTTTAGGACTATTGCTGGTTCTTTTTGCCTCTACTACAGCCAAAGGTTTGCCATTGTCACCATATAAGACATAATCGACAAAACCAAAACCTGAAGCATTTTCCATCTGAGAAACTTCTACTTCTTCTAAGCAGTTTCTTCCTATTTCCCATCCTTTTAGTTCCAGATCAAGGTCTATATAGGCCTTTCTAGTTTCTTCTTCAGATAGACTGTCTACTCTATAGTTTCTAGTCTTTTCATGGTTTCTTCTGACCTTTTTATTTTCTTCTCTAAGTCTTTTGTTTTCTTTGATTAGTTCTTCTAAACTCTTATCTTTCTTGGAAAGAACTTCAAAGAATTCTTCTTGCTCCTTAACTGTCTTTTTAAGCTTATCATTATAACCTAAAAAGCTTTCATCAAATTTTCTTTCTTCAAAATATTCTGAGTAACAATAATCTATAAAATGAGTAAAATTAAATAAATTTCTTAAAGAAAGTATCGCCTGATTTCTATCCACACTAATATTGGTGTGGGCGGCTTTATTACCTAATTCTCTAGTGTAGTTTAATGCATTATAAAGCTCAATTCCTACAATGTCTTTAAAATCTGGGCTATTGATAAGAGCTGCAAAAGTATCATTATAGGGAAGCTTTAATGCCTCATCATTAATATATAGCCATCTTACGGCCAACTCCATAGCCCTGCGTGTGAAGGTGGCTGATGCTGAATAAGATACATGCATAAGCTTTTCAGCCTCTATGGAAGCATCAACAAAAGATTCATATTTGTTTTCTTTTTTTAAATATGAAAAGTTGGATTTCATCTATCCACCTCCTAATTAAATAATTGACCTTTAAAAGCTTTGTCCATGATGGATTTGTATTTTTCTTCCATCAGTTCTAATGATTGAGTTAATAATTCTTTTTGTCTTTCTATGGCTTCAACCATATCAGCGAAATCATTTTGTAGAGAAAGTGGCGGAATAGGAATTGTTATATTTTCTAGTAAAAATATTTTTAACTCTGAAAATGTGCTTCCTGAAGATATTTTTTTGAAGTTTATTTTTAAAACATATCCTAACGCTGATTTAACAAAAAAATTATTTATATCCTCCATTTTTAATTCAATCCAAAGAACCCTGCCATCTTTAAAGTAAAATGGCTCATCAGTATCAACCATCCATATATCACCATCTGGACATATTGAAGGCAGTAATAAATCACCTTTTTTAGGTACGCCTCTATTTTTTTTCAATAATTCATAATGCTCAAGATTTATAAATAATTCAGGATGAGGTTCTTTTCCATAACTTAATCTAGAAATTTCTTGACCTCTATAAAAAGGAATACCTTTTTCAACGCATTCTGAGAAATATACCCTACGGCTAGAACCTACTTCTCCCAACATTTTTATTTCCTTAACTTCCCATCCCTTTTGATTCTTTACTGGATCGCCAAACATAGCGTAGAATATAGACTCTATTAACTGGTCTAGTGCTTCTATTTGTTTCTTCCTCTTATCTATAAGAGCTTGTGCCTTGTTTAGAACCTCAACTATCTTTTTTTGAATTTCTATAGATGGAACTGGAATTTTTATTTTTTTGAGATTAGTTCTCGTAATTTGAGGTTGTGCTGAACCAGATATTACCTTTTTAAAATTATAGCTGCTTAGATAGTAATATAAGTAGTTCATATCAACTATTTCATGCTTTAAATGATCAAGAGCCATAGCATTGCCGTTTATATATGCCTTCCCTAAAGATCTATTTATTGTCCCACACGTAGCTCCTCTACAAGTAATCATCACTGTTGGTTCTTCATGAGTATATTTATCATAGAACCCTATAATTCCATTGGCACCATAAACAGGATAACCCTTCTTTTTTAAATCCTTCATAGCTACAGTGCTCCATTGTTTAGGTCTACAAATATCCGTTAAATTCACCCACTCCATCTATCTCACCAACTTCTCTATTTCATCCAAACCCAGAATTATATCTTCTTCTAATTTTCTTATCTTTTCAATAAGAACTATCGGCTCTTCATATTCCACTTCTTCATAAACAATTTCCTTATATCTGTTGATAGAAAGGTCATATCCATTCTCCCTTATTTCCTCTACTGGAACTAGAAATGATTTTTCAGTTCTTTCTCTTTGATCTTCATCCTCTAGGTTCGAAAATCTTTCTATAATATCTTTTATGTCGTTTTCTTCTACCTCTTCTCGCTTATCATCTAGAGATAGACCATCTGCCTCCATATCATAGAACCAAATCTTATCGGTTCCACCAATACCTGTTTTGGTGAAAAGCAATACAGCTGTAGATACTCCTGTATAGGGTTTGAAGACTCCTGAAGGCATGGAAATAACACCCTGAAGTTTGTGCTTATCCTTTATCTCTTTCCTCAAAGATTTGTGGGCATTGCTGGCTCCAAAGAGGACACCATCGGGGACTATAACTCCAGCTCTTCCTCCACTTTTTAAGAGTTCCAAAATAAGCCCTATAAATAAGAGTTCTGTTCTTCCTGTATTGGTAATTCTACTTAAGTCATCAGCTACTGCTTCTTTGTCCAAACTGCCTTTAAATGGAGGGTTTGCTAAGACTAAGGTATATTTTTCTCTTTCTTTATTAGATTTTGAAAGAGAGTCCATATATTGGATTTGCGGATTGTCCACATCATGAAGAAGCATGTTCATGGTTCCTATTCTTAACATCGTAGTATCTATTTCATTACCGTTAAACATCTCATTATTAAAATGTTCTTTCAGTTGTTCTGATGTGAAGATTTCATTTTCATAATTTTTCTTTAAATAATCTGCTACAGAAATTAAAAATCCTGCTGTTCCCTCTCGTGTCAAGCTAATGATAATAAAAAAGACGGAGCTAATGATAATAAAAAAGACGGTAAAAATAATACCGTCCAATTAAAAACTTCTGTTTTATTCTTATTTCCAAACTAATTATCTTTATTTATTTTCAATTTTATAACCTTGCTTTCTTTGTTTTCCTTAGAAGATAAATAACCTTTCGGTAAATTAAGAAGTTCCTCAATTTCATCACTAAAAAGTGATACTGAGGCTTTATTAAAAATCTCCATAATATCTTTTTTTGTATAGTTGTTTTCTAATAGTAAATCTACTGCCATTTTAAATATATTTTCATTCAAAGAATGTGGAAAATCACCTGGCTCTTTAGTTCTCCATCCTTTTTGGCTAACTTGTCTCATTAAATATTGAAACTGATTGTTAGTAATAATCCCTAAATCATTTGATCTATATAACATAGCCTGAATAGAACATCCCCATTTATTCTTCAACCTTAAATAGTATTCTAGTTCCGTTGGAAACTTTTCAGCATCTGTTGCAAAACTATCTTTAGGTAATAAAAATGAACTTGCGAATTTATTTGCTTGCCTTTCTCTTTCTTTAAATTCTTCATTTGAGAGAGTTTCTATATCTTCTGTCCATGGATGAAGAATAATATGTCCCAGTTCATGAGCCAAGTCAAAGTTAATTCTTGCCTTTCCTTTTTTTCCAACAGATAAAACAATAATATATGTTTCATTATTGTCCACTGTTAAGAGCTGACTGTAGGCATCAATTTTTCTATCAGTTACTTTCGACCCAACAACTATTATTCCATTTTCTTCAAAAATATATTGGAGATCTTTTATTGGGCCATTCCCCAAATTCCACCCATCTCTAATTTGACTAGCTATTTGTTCAATTTCAAAATCACCAATATTTCTATTATCAATATTAATTAATGGTAAGTTTAGAGAAGGAAAATCTATATAATTGTACAAAGTTTCATACAATCCCCCTATAAACTCAACTTTTGTTATTTCCGCAGACCTACTCTTTTTAGTTGTAGTTGTAAGCGATCTAAAGTAAGTTGAACCTGAGGTTATTGTAAAATTGTCTTTTTGAAAAAAATAATCAGTCGGGAAATGCAATATTTTTGATAATTTTATTATAGTTGAGAAATCTGGAGTTCCTCTATTATTTTCATAAAGAGAAAGAGTTTGTTTGCTTAAATCGATCGAATCTCCTAATTCAGCTAAAGTCATACTTCGGTATGTTCTTGCTGTTCTCAATCTATCTCCATTAAAATTAGAACGCATTTTTACACTCCCATTATCCTTCTTTCTTTAATACTTCCTCTTTCAAACCCAACTTAACACCCTTCCCTGGTCGAGACTGTTCATTTATAGATTTATCTTGTTCGTCAATTATCTCTTGGGAAGTTGTTAAGTCCATAAAGTCTGGTTTTACTAATTCCATCATACTTGTTTCTTCTGCTATGTTGAAGCCTGAACCTAATAAATACCAATTCATATCTACCACTTTGTTTGATTTAAAGTCATAAGCTACAACATAATAAGTAAATTCATTGAAATTAACATCTAATCCACTTAAAATTTTTTCAAAATCCTCTTCATATACTTCGCTGTCAAATTCTTCAAATCCTTCAAAAGACATCTGTTGATTAGACTTTACCTCTTCGTTCAGACAGTGCAATATTGTTTGCATATAGTGAGGAATTTTTCTACCTTTAACCTTAGGAACATGATTTAAATTTGAAATGCTTGTTATACTAATGAGACTTTTTGTTTCCAAATCAATAATAAATCTACCTTCCCAAGCATATCTGTTAAATTTGTGCACAATATATCTTTCAGAGTTGAACTTCTTTTTTAAATTTGTATTGATAACATCTGATTTCATCATTCCTAAACAGTTTTTCGAATCTAGATCCAGACTATATTTTTTATCTATAAAATCCTGTTCTAATGCTTCTACAATAGTTATGGCGATAGTTTCTTTTAGTTTCTCCAAGGTTTATCCTCCTTTGATTATTTTGTTTAATTATACGCCATATCTCTTTTATTTGTCAATGATTTTTATCATTTTTTTATTTTTGTCCAATTGAGTTGCTTGATTAAGCTCACTTCTTTTTAATCAAAGAGGGCAACTATCAGTCATCCTCTTGATTCTACTGCCATTCAATTTTTAATATTTCATTTCCTCGAACTATTACTTTTTTGACATATTTCTCCATCAGCTCTCTAGTTAATTTTTCTTCTTGGATTTTCTCTTGCTGAATAGCTATTTTTGATTGCTCATTTTTTAAGTCTTCAATTTCATTATCAAACTTTTTCTTTTCTTCTATGAAATCCAGTCTGGTCATTTTTCCAAGCTTATATCTTTCATAGGAAGCGAGCTTTTTAGATTCTAAATCTTTAATTAGCTCATCATGGTTAATGGACTTACTTTCTTGTTTTTTTGTCTCATCTGAGATATCAAACTTAGCTTTTATCGCTTCAAAAACTACTGGTTCAAGTTTATCGACATTTGATCCTATAACTTTTACGCCATCGTTCTTACAATAACGGCATCTAAAGTATCGATGTTCTTTTACTGTGCCATCTTTTCTTTTTCTGCTAGACCTTGTCATGGATAAGATATGGTCACATTCAGGGCAATATACAAAGCCTTGTAATGGAGAGTGTTGATACCATTTATAATCGGTATTCTTACCCTTGAAGGTTTTGCTGGCTTTTAACTCTTGAACCTTATCAAAGACTTCTTTTGAAATAATAGGTTCATGATTATCAAAAATTCTTCCCCAATCCTCTTTAGGGATAGCTTTACCATTTTTCTTTGTGCCATTGACTAAGGACTTGTCAACTCTGCTGTAGACATAAGTTCCTATATAGATTTCATCGTTTAATATGTCAATTACTGAAGAAAAATTCCAAGACGGATTATCTTTAATGGTCTCATGCCTTTTAGAGTAGTCCATCTTCGTTATCTCTAGTTTTCTTTCAGCTGGCGTAATGATTTGATGTTCATTGAGATAGTCATTAATCTTTCTCATGGAAAACCCTTCAAGGTACAAGTCATAAATCTTTTCAATTACCCAGGACGTTTTTTCATCTGGAATAATCTTATACTTGTCTTCTGGGTCTTTCATATAACCATAGGGTGGATTCCAAGATTGAATTTTCCCTTGTTCATTTAAGGTTTTCTTAACTGCCTTAACCTTCGCAGAAGCGTCTTTGGCATAGAAATCATACATTAAGTTCTTAAATTGAACGTCAAGGTCGACGCCATTGCCTGCTTCTTTCGTGCTGTCATAGCCGTCATTAATGGCAATAAACCTTATACCAAGAAAAGGAAAGATATTTTCCAGATAATCGCCTAGGATAATATAGTCTCTTAAAAATCTAGACATATCTTTGACCACGATATTGGTAATTTGACCTGATTTAACATCTTCCAGAAGTCTTTGGTAGGAGGGTCTATTCTCATTAGTTCCTGAATAGCCATCATCTACGTATTCCACTCTTTCTAAATGCTTAAATTCAGCATATTGATCTAGGTAGTCATTTAGATACATCCTTTGACTTATGATACTTTCGCTTTCTTTGTTCTTGATTTGGTCTTCTACAGAAAGCCTGATATAAAGTGCAATCTTACTCACTGGTATCCTCCTTTAGGCTTTCCATATTAAATTTATAGACCACATCAAAATCATGGCTAGCGTAGACAATGACTTTCTCAACTAAACTTTGGACTAGTTCGGTTGGAAGTTTATCTAACTCATTAGCCAAGAAGATATCCTTAATCCACTTAAGAGCCTTTTTCCTATCTTGTTTTAGCTCAAGGATGTTTTCTTCCTGTGCAGACTTTTCTCGTTCAAGAGTAGAAATACGTCCTAGAGCGATATCTCGTTCCAAAAGATAGGTGTCTTTATCAATTTTTCCTAAGCTATAATTTTCATAGCTTTTTTGAAGGGCATATTCTTCCTTTAGAATCATTTCATCATATTGACTTTGCTTATCTTCTATTTCATTTAAGGCTAAGGCATACCTATCTCGAATTCGCTTGCTAAAGCGAGTTTTATTGGTCATTCCTCCGACTGCCTTACTTAGATCAGAAGCAATCCTTTTATCTAAATCAGCTTCCATAATAAATAAGGTGTCTTTTTCCTCAGAACTTCCATCAAAACGTTCGATTTGATAGAGATATTTCAACACTTTCTTTTTCTTTTCAAAGACAATTCGAGTTCTTCGGTAGAGTTTCTCATCTGTCTCATAGGAGAAGATTAAATCTTGAAACCTGTTTTCAGGTTCTCTCTTAAAGTTATGAGGCTTAGCAGAAAAAACTGAGTCTGCTTTTCTCTGCTTTCGTTCCTCTTGAATCTGCATAAAGGTCTCTCTAGGAATAATGGCTTCATGGGTATCTAAGACAACAATATGGTCTTTTTTATCAGCCAGTTTTTGTTCCTTGCCCTCAGCTAAGTATTGGGACTTAATCCCTTGAACCATATCGCCAGCATAGGCTTGATTAATTAATATCTTTCCTATTGAGCCAACATGCCATTCAGGGTCGCCCTCTTCTCGGTAAATTCTTCCCGTTTTGTAATAGACAGTCGGTGTTGCATAACCTACTTCATTTAAATACTTGGTTACTTCTAATTGACTCTTACCTTCGAGAGTAAGTTCAAACATTTTTTCTACAATAAAACGAACCTTTTCGTCTACTTCTAGTCTTTGGCCTTTTTCTTCCTTGATGACCTGATAGCCATAAGGGGGATTTGAGCCTATAAAATAACCATTCTTTGCTCGATTCATCTTAGAAGTTTTAATCTTGACCGAAATGTCTTTGGCGTACATATCATTAATAATATTCTTGATGGTTACTTCAAAAGACTTCTTTGAATCCATTTCTTTAAGCGTATCTAGCTTGTCATTAACCGAGATAAAGCGAACGCCTAAGAAGGGAAATACCTTATCAATGAGTCTCCCCATTTCCAAATACTCACGACCAAGCCTTGATAGGTCTTTAATGATAATACAGTTAATTCTTCGCTCCCTTATGGCTTGCATCATATTTTGGAATTCTGGTCGGTTAAAGTTTGTCCCTGAATATTCATAGTCGGTATAGACATCCACCACTTGAATATTTTCTTTTAGGGCGTATTCTTTACAGGTTAGTGCTTGTGTTTCAATGGAAGAAGACTTATCTCGCCAGCTTTCGGTTCTTTCATTAGAAAGTCTGGTATAAATCCCTGCTCGATATAAAACCTTTGATTTTGTGTCTTCTTTCTTTTTCTCAAATCGTCTGGACGTTCTCGCCATTATCTACCACCTCCTACAGCTACATAGCTTGGAGCTGGTTCTAATCTAGCAAATGCCTGGTGCATGGAAATGGTCTTAGCAGACTTTTTAACAGCCTGAACTTTTTCTTTTTCAGCAATCTTTTCAAGGAGATTAACGGTTTCGATATTGTTGTAATTAAAGATAATCCTTCCATCTTCCAATACTTCAATTTTGTCAATAAAAGTAATGAGCATAGATCGACTGATCTCTTCAATGCTTTCTGATGGAATGATATTGGAGATAAAGCCGTCTTTGTCTTTCAGCCTCTTTTCTAGGTTTCTAACAAGCTCCTTTTTTGTTGAGATTTGTTCATCGACTTGCTTGATTTTTACTAGGTAATTCTTACGATATCGGTCAAACTCTTCTGTAGTAATCAGGTCATCTTCTAAGTCCATATAAAGAGACTGTCTTAAACGCTCATACTTTTCTCTTTCTTTTTCTAAAGAGCCAAAGTCCGCATTAATCGTGATATCCTTTAAATCCAATTTGGAAATCTTTTCTAAAACCAAGCGATATCTTTCAAGGTAGAGATTTAAAGAATCTTTAACCTGATCTTTTATATCCTCTTCTTTAATGGAGTGCCTACTACATTCACCATTTCTATTATAATTGGAACAGATGTAATAGATGTTAACACTCGTTTTGGTCTTCACTTTTCTTCTGACCAAGGCACTGCCACAGTCGGCACAGTAAAGCATACCTGCAAATAGGCTGGGCTTTTCCTTAGAAGTCTTAAGGTCTCTTAGAAGCATTTTATTAGCCAGTGCAAAGGTTGACTTGCTAACAATAGCTTCATGGGCTTCATCGATGACAATCCAGTCATCTTCATGAACCTCAATTTCTTTTTTTGACTTATAGTTAAGCTTGGCAGTCTTTCCTTGCTCTAAGACACCAATATAGACCTTGTTTTCAATAATACGGTTAATCATCTTGGCATCCCATTTAGCTTCTTTTATGACAAAGCCTGTGGCATGTTTCTTGCCTTGATTTTCCTTATGTCCTGCTGGAGTAGTTGCCCCAATTGAATTTAGAAAATCAGCAGTTGCCTTTGATGAATAGCCTTCCAATTTCATCTGAAAGATACGTTTAATCGTATGAGATACTTTTTCATCTACAACCAACTGATGTTTGTTCTCAAGGCTTTTTTTGTAACCAAAAGGAGCGAAAGCCCCGATGAATTCACCGTTCTTTCGCTTAACATCTTTCGCAGATTTTACTTTCATGGAAATGTCTCGACAGTAGCTGTCGTTGATGAAATTTCTAATAGGTAAAATTAAATGGGTATCACTCATATCTGCATTGTCACTATCATAACTATCATTTACAGAAATGAAACGGACACCTTTTTCAGGAAATACTTTTTGAAGATATTTTCCAGATTCAATATAGTCACGACCAAAACGAGAAAGGTCTTTTACGATAATCGTAGAAAACTTGCCTTCCTCTAGGTCTTGAATCATTTTCTTGAATTCTGGACGCTCAAAATTAGAACCACTGTAACCATCATCTACATATTCGTAGGCGATAGTGATGTCGTTCACCTTGGCGTAAGTTTGAATAATTTGTCTTTGATTGGAAATTGAATTACTTTCCATGCTGTCTCCGTCTTCTCTTGATAGACGAAGATACATACATGCTGTAGTCATTGAGATTCCTCCTCATTATTATTTCGGCAAATAGTAACGAGTGAATCTCTACTGCTTTTATTTTACCTTATCCCCTTAGAAAAGTCAGCTTTAAATTCTAATATTCGGGCATAAAAAGAGTTCAAGCATTTCTAATAGGTCAACTCTTGACTCTTCGTTAACCTCCATCGTATAAGGCTTCTCTCGTGTTTCTATTTGCTTTTTATAGTCCTTATTTTTTGTGTTTTTATTTTTATCTATGTAATTTTCATTCATAGTTTTTACCTCTCTTAAATTTAAAATGTAGTTTTATGACATAAACGAGTGCAATGGAATTGCTACATAGGCATCTCACCTCTGCCCCTGTTCTAGATGGGCCAGCGTCAACTGTAGAAGTATCATTATCACCACTTAATTCATCGCTTAAGGTTTCCAGGCCTTAATTAAACTTCATTTATTTATCGCTCACTTCCTTCTATCCTTAGAATCTTCTAGTATTCATTTAAACCGACTTTTCAGCAGGAAGGTCTTGGCGTAAACAAGCTCATGCTCCTTAAGTGGATAACGTCTCGTCTTGGTCTATTCAGTTGTCAAAGATCAATGTTTATGTCAAACATGAGAGGTCTTTTATTAATTGCTTGTTTTGGAATAAAACAAGGGTCAAAATCCCCCTCACTTATATGAGTGAAAAATTGACCCCTAACACAAGGCAGTTTTAAATAATTTCTTCTAAAAATGTTTTTAATTTTTTCAGAATGTGGTTTCTTCTACTTTGGATAGCCTGATAACTGACATTCTTTTCATCAGCAATTTCCGCTAAAGTTCTTTCATCAAAATAAAGTCTTTGAATGATTTCTCTTTCTTCATCATTGAGTTTAGAAAGTGCCAGATGAAGTTCTTCAATCGCTTCCTTTGTCTCAACTAACCTTTCTACATCAACGCTCTTATCTTCCAGACTCTCTTCGAAGTTTCCTTCCTGATCTAGGAAAGAAAAAAGGAGCAACCTGTTTTGTCTATCCAGTCGCTCCAAATATTTTTCTCTATTCGTATGTTTCCAATATGCCTGGTACACTTCTTTACTTACTATTACCTTGTCGCCATTTACTAAAATAAAATATTCTTTCTTTGCCATTTAAAAATCCTCCTTAAATTTCTTTTTGTTTTTGAAATTCAAGGAGGACTGGCGGTGCTCTTGCTTTATTCATTTGTCTTCACCTAATTTTGGGCATAAAAAAGCCACGATAGAATTCGTGGCAATCCCGTTTATATTTAAGGCTAGATTTGCCTTATGATATTAGATTAAATTAGATGAAGTCCCATTACAGTAGCAAGTTGGTCTCAAATGAGTGCCATCTTAGCCCCAATCTAGTCTCAACTAGGTCTCATATGGCTCGTTCATCTCGGCAACCATGGGCAGGTCTTGTATGACCTGCAAAACTTCAATCACCTCTGGCAAGGTATATCCAAAAAGCATATTGCCAAAAGCTTCGGTTGCCTTATTGAGATACCTAAAATAAGTTGACCTGCTCATGTTATGAACATATAGAAGCTCTTCACAAGTTCTCGCTTCTTCTTTAAAATACCTGTTCCATAAGAGTTCAGAGAATAACTCGCCATCATTGGGATAGCGACTTAATCTTTCTAAGGCTAAGTCCATCAACTCCAGTAGGGACATACTGACATTAATGTCAATCAAACTTTCTTCCAGTCTTCTTACATTGACGGTATTATCTACTTCTAAAAAACTAATCACTAAATCTTCTAAATGCTGTCTTCGACTTGCAAAAACTTCTTCATCCTTCATCTGGATTCGATCTTCCACATGAAAGCTGACTTTTCTATAAAGTTGTAATAGAAGTTTTGCATTGTCTTTATAGGATTCATATGAACCCTTCTTTTCTTTTTCTTTTATTTCCTTTTTCAATTTTCCACCTCATTGTTTCACCCTCAATAAATTTTGATAGACGCCATTAAGCGACCAACAAAATCTTTATCCTTATCGGAAAGAGCTTTTGTAATTCTATAGCCATTTTTTCTGACTCTGCTGTCCTTGATGACAATATAGTCATCCTTCTTGTAGTTTGCTTTTCTGTCTATAAACAAGATGCTTTTGTCGGCGATGTCGTGAGGAAGCACACCAACTTTCTCACTGGCGATAGAACAAAAAACATCTTCAGATAACATAAGTCCTGTTATGCCAATCAGTTCATCAAAAACAATTGGCTCATAATCATTGGTAGTCGTATTTGGATTCATGATTACCTCCCATTTTTAACAATATCTTTCTAAAAATGATTGACTTATTAAGTCTTTTAAAGGTATAATAAAGTCATTGAAAGTCTTGCTTGATATTATCTTAAGTCATCAAAAGACTTATGTCAATAGCAAATTCACTTTTTAAGACTCTCAGTGACTAGAAGGAGGAAAAACAATGGACTTCGCCCAAAGACTAAAAGATTTAAGAAACGAAAAAAACTTAACCCAAGAAGAACTAGCACATAAATCTGGTATCTCACTTAAAACTATTTCACGCTATGAACTAGGAGAAACCCTTCCTCGAACCGAAAAATATTATGAAAAACTTTGTAAGGCTTTGGATGTCGAGGAGGATTATTTCTTCTCACAAGAGACGAATTTCTTGCTACATGCCAGAAAAGAATTTGGCTACAAGGGAGCAAAAGACGCCGAAGAATTGGTAAATGGTATGATTGGTTTAATGGCTGGTGGTGAGTTGCCAGAAGAAGATAAAGCGACTATTCTCAATGCCATGCAAGAAGCCTTTTATATGGCTAAATTAGAAAATAAAAAGTATACGCCAAAGAAATATAGGATTGAGGAAGATTAAAAAATGTAAGGAGGGTCAGTGATGAATCAGCAAAGAAAAATGATTTATAAAGACGTTCAAAAATTAATCGCTCATCATGGCACTAGAGACCCTCGTACCATTTTAGAAGAGCGTAATGTTAAGCTAATTCCATTTAAGGAAAGTACAAAACTACTTGGCATGTATAAAGTTTTCAAGAGAAATAAATTCGTCTTCTACAATCCTTTTATTGACGAAAGAATTCTAAATATGGTCTTAGCTCATGAACTTGGACATGATATTTATCATCAAGAACTTGCTAAAAAAGAAGACATCATTGAATACGAACTTTTTAATATCACTACGTCAACAGAGCTGGAAGCCAACCTATTTGCTTCTCACTTACTTATCGATGACGATGAATTAATGGAGTATATCAGAGAAGGTAGGTGTTATGAAGAACTGGCTAGTATTTTCAATGTAAATATTAATTTGATGTTCTTCAAGCTCAACGAGATGTATCGTATGGGCTATCCGATTAATCGCCTTGACGTAACTTGTAATAGCAAGTTCTTTGCAGATATTGATGGTACGGATACATCGAATCATGAAATTTATTAGGTAAAAGATAAGCCTGATTATTTTTCTGAAATATGAATTTTTTGAAACAAAATAGGAAGTTTTTAAAAGTTAATTTTTGATACGATAATAATGACAGCTCAATCCCCAACGCATCAAAAAATAAATATGAAAGGAAGAATCATGATTGACTTAGAATGCATGAAGAAAGAATTAGGCGAAAAAATATTGATGTTTACGTAGAATCATATCTTGAAATTTCAGATCAGCTGAAAACTTACAAGACGAATGGCTTGACGGAAATTTAGAAGAAAGAAAATATAATCAGATTTTAGATATGTATGATTATTTAACAGAAAGTATTACCAGGTATTTTATAAAGACGGAATACAAGAATTTAAATTAAAGATTGTTAAAATCACGAGGTAGGTAAATGAAAGAAGACAACAATGACAAGTTAGATTTAAGAATCAAAAAGATAAGAAAAATATCAGGCATATTGGGAGGTATCGGGTTATTACTCATGGCCTTAGTACTGATATTTGATTTAAGATATCCAAATATTTTATTCTCAATAATACTAACTCCTGCAATAGCTTTAGTTTTTATATCCGCAGGAATGTATATCGCTTCTTGGATTATGGATATGCATTTAGCGTATAAGAGAAAGCAATATATCTCTCTAGCCTTGCTTATACTTTCTGGGATAGTTTTTATCTTTTGGTACTTTTATCATAAATAAATCTGACACTGTCTAATTTAATAAAATGTGATACCGTAGTATTAAGAAAACAGAATATAGCTTAACGCTTTCTACTTGTTTATATTTTAGTAGCAAGCA
>LSQX01312715.1_pt1 | contig 14327 bp, 14 predicted proteins | sample 654561 | NCBI WGS metagenome assembly LSQX01 (sample SAMN04489861, study PRJNA283612) | anaerobic digester metagenome | isolation source: 4 biogas reactors fed with cattle manure at either 37C or 55C with and... | place: Denmark: Kongens Lyngby | collected 2014
TGGGGAGTTATTCAGAGGCTCCTTAGTTTGCGCTCAATAAATTGCCTGCCCTTGTAGTGCCTGCTTGCTATACTGTGCGGCATTCTTTTGCTTACACATCAAGGCGTATTGCTCTATATGTTTAGTTTTTTCCGTAGTTGGCGTGAACGCGGTTGGTCTTCTATTTCTGCTGAGGATTACAGTGCAGCTTGGCATCGTTGGGGTGGCAGCGTGGCTACGCACCCTGATTTTGTCGCGCGCCTGTCTGAGCTTTCCTCTATATCTGTTGCTTACTTGGGCTGGCTAGTGGATGGTGAGTTGCAAGCGGTTATTGCCGTGTGGGGTCGTCACCTTGCTTTGTCTAAGTCGGGCTTAAAACAGCACAATAAAAGACGGTTTTTCGATCTGGGTAATGCCGAGGTGATTATTCCGCAGGCTGCTGGCTCTCAGGTCAGTGTGCGGCACCAAGTGCGTTACGTATCGGAGCTTAATCACGGCCGAATCAGCACGCTTAAACAGCAGCAAGAAGGTTTGGCTTTGGCACGAAAACCAGAAGATTACAGCAAGAAATTTCGTTACAACCAGCGTCGTGAATTGCGTTTACTGGAAGAGCAGGGCGGTAAGATTTTACCTTTTACTGAGTTATCGAGTGCTGAGCAAGCAGCAATGTATATTGACTTGTTTGAAAAGCGTTGGGATTTTGCCGCGCCGGGTAAGGAGCATTTAGCTGAGGTGCTGGAGCAGTTGCGTCCTTTTGTAACGGGTTCTTTTATTTGTATCGATGAGCTGCCAGCGGCCGCTCAAATTCTTTACCGGGTGGAATCGCCTGAGTGGATTAGTGTTGAATATATCAATGGCGGAGTGGATCCGCAGTTTAGTGCGCACAGTCCTGGTAGCGTATTGAGCTTTGTAAATACCCAAGCTGAGTGGGCGTATGCACGGGAGCAGAATAAACCGCTACGTTACTCGTTTGGACGCGCCGATCGTGAGTACAAAGGCCGTTGGTGTAACACTGCCCCTGTCTACGAGGTGCGCTAATGCAGAGCTCTTAGCAGCCGGTATTTCTTAAACAGTTCTCCCGCTGCTACCCTGCATCCTTTATCTCCGCTATTGATTTCATTTTTCTTATCGAGCCTGCCGAGAAGGTAATCGCTGTTATTTTTGTGTAATAGCGCTGTATATGTTGCTTTTTTTATATAAAGCAACGAAGATGTTGCTTGATCTAATCAAAAGCAACCTGTGTATTTGCCATGCCTTCACTATTAGAACAAATTAAAGCGCGCCGCTTGGCGCTGGGTCTGCGCCAAAGTGATATGCAAGAGCGCACCGCTATGCTGCGACAGCAATATCAGCGCTTGGAGTCGCAGGGCAATCCGCGTTTAAGCAGTCTTGAGCAGGTGGCAACTGGGTTAAATGCTGACTTAATGCTCATACCTCGTGAAAAAAAATATGCTGTTTTAGCCCTGTTACAAGATGACGGTAGCCCCGAAAAGCAGCCTTATGAAGATATTTGGCAGGGTATCTTGGGTGATTTAGATGACGACGATTAGCGTGCTTAAAGTAACGCTCCACGGGCAGCTAGTGGGGCACTTGGTGGGTGAGAAAGGCGGGCGCAACACACTGATTTTTCATAGTGTTTTCCAGCAAGACTCAGATAAGCCAACACTCACCTTGGCGGCTCACCCACGTTTTCCAAAAGCAGATGTTTTTTTTAGCACGCCATGGAAAACTCAGCTTGTTTTGCCTCCCGTATTGTCGAATTTGCTACCCGAGGGGGCTTTAAGGGAGCTGTTGTTGCAGCGCTTGCAAATACATACAGGTCACGAATTCGAGCTGTTAGCTCATTTGGGTGGTGATTTACCCGGCGCTTTAGTGGTCCAGCCAGTGTTGCCAGAAGAGGTGCCGCAAGAAGTGTTGGCGCTGAATAAAAAAGCGGTTGTGATAGCGCCTGAAGCCACTTTGCCGAATAACAAGTTTTCGTTAGCCGGTGTGCAAATGAAATGGTCATTGCAAAGGCAGGGCGATCGTTTCACCTTGCCTGGCAAAGGAGCGTTTGGCGATTGGATTATCAAAACGCCTTTTTTTCATCATGCGGGCGTACCTGTTAACGAATACACCGCTATGCGGCTCGCCCAGCTTGTGGGTGTGGAAACTCCGGAAATATGCATAGTAGAGCTGAGCCATATTGAGGGCTTACCACCCATAAAACTGCCAGATGAGCCTTTTGCCTTTGCTATTAAGCGCTTCGATAGAGTGGCTGGGCAGCGCGTACATACTGAAGATTTTGCCCAAGTGCTGTTGATGCAGCCGCGGGATAAGTACCAAGCAGCTAACTATGAGCAAATGGGTCGATTGCTATATGAGTTTTCAGGTAATGGATTAGCTGATGTGCAGCAGTTTGCTAAACGTTTACTGGTGAACATTTTGCTAGCCAATGGTGATGCCCATCTTAAAAACTGGAGTCTCATCTATCCTGACCAAAAAACACCACGTCTTGCGCCTGCTTATGATCTAGTGACTACAAAAGTTTATATTCCCGGTGAAAAAGGGGCCGCGCTTAATATGGTTAAAACTAAAGCGTGGGAGAGCTTATCGTTGGCCCATTTTGAGCGTTGGAGTCGTAGAGTCGGGGTTTCTTGGCCCGTGGTACAGAAGCAGCTTGGACAATCTATGGAGATGGCGCGTGAATTTTGGCCGCGGGCCCTTGATGAGCTGCCTATGCACAGCACACATAAGGCACAATTAAAACAGCATTGGGCGAGCTTGCATTTGGATTTTAGAATACAGTCCTAGCAGTGCATGTACGGCTCCGCTCGTGTCATAACTGTTTGTTATACTGCCGTGCCACATCCACCATCTACGAGGTACGTTAATGCAGAACCGTAAACAGCAGCTTCTTAAGCAGCATCGTCGGCAAAAACGCATCAGTATGTTGGTCATTGTTGCGCTTGTGTTGTTATTGACCCTTTTTGTGAAGTGGTGGTTGCTGCCGGTTGGGTTATTGGTGGCTTGGTTGATTCATGAAACTTGGTTTGCGGACCATTTGTTTTATGCGCCGAGCGAGGATTATCGTTATCGGTTTCCTGAAAGCGCGCCAAGTTGGCAGCTAGAGGTTGCTCATGGCTGGCTTAAACTGCCGGATAATGCTGAGATCACGCCAGAAAGCACGCTTATCCTCGAAATTCAGCTTAAAACTGGGATTCTGGGGCGTTTGTTTGATCCGCTGGTGCATGTGGGTGATGACCAGCAGGTGTTTGAGCGAGGTGCGCAAGGTGTGCGTTACCTAAATTTAACCGGCCAAGCGCAGGAGCTACAAGAGCAAGGGCTGCACATCAAGGGCGAGTATTGTCAGCTTGCCAGCAGCGCAAAACTCGTTGCGTTTAATGTGCTTAATCCAGCAGCGCAGCGCCTGATGATTCTGGCGCCTCATGCCGATGATGCGGAATTAGCAGCCTTTGGCTTATACAGTCAGGCGAGCGAGGTCAGTATCGTCACCCTCACTCAGGGCGAAATTGAAGCTGAGCATTACCAGCGCTTGGGTATAAGCAGTGAACAAGCCGCGCAGCTAAAGGGTCGACTTAGAGCCTGGGATAGTATGGCGATTCCACTTTGGGGCGGTGTAACGCAGAGTCATTGTGTGCAACTGGGCTATTACTGCTTGCAGTTGCCTGAGATGGCCAAGCAGCCTAAGCAATCGTTTGCTTCGCGCGAGTCAGGGGAAACAGATATTCGTACAGTGCGTCAGCATAATCCATTTAAGTTGCCAAGTGATGCAGACGGTCAGTCGACTTGGAATAATTTGGTTGCTGATTTACGTGCTTGTCTAGAACATTACCAGCCTGAAATCATCGTTATACCGCATCCAGAGCTGGACCCGCACGCTGACCATATCGCTACGGGCCAAGCTTTCTTTCAGGCGCTAGAGCAGAGTACCCATAAACCTAGCGGTCTATTGTTGTACGCCAATCATCTGCATGATAACGACCGCTGGCCGATGGGTAATGCCAATACGGGTGTAGCTTTGCCGCCATCAATGATTGAGCTACCGGCGGATCAGTTGTATTGCCATGTGCTTAACGCACAGCAGCAGATAGACAAGGCGCAAGCACTACTAATGCAGCACGATCTGCAAACACCGTTAACGCTAAAAAGACGTCTGCGTCGACAGATTCAGCGCTGGTTAACAGGTCGCCAATGGCCGAATAGCGGTGAGAATGAGTTTCTACGCAAAGCGGTACGCGCGCATGAGCTGTTTTGGTACCGCAAACTCTAATAGGCATTACACCGGGTTCGGACAATCAATAAACTGATGTTCAATCCCAAAGCGTTCTGCTATCCATTCGCCAAGGGCTTGCACACCATAGCGTTCGGTCGCGTGGTGGCCAGCGGAGAAATAACTGAGGCCGTTTTCCAAGGCGCTGTGGGTGCTGTGTTCTGATATTTCACCGGTAATAAACGCATCAACGCCTGCAGCAATGGCGTGCTCGATGTAACCCTGTGCTCCACCTGTGCACCATGCGACGGTACGAATGGGTTTTTCGCAATCAATCACCAGCGGCGTGCGTGCCAGTTTTTGCTCGATGAGTTGAGCAAATTCTTGGCTAGTCATAGGGTTGTCCAGCTCACCAATTAAACCAACGCTGCGTGGATTATTTGCTTCCAGTGGCCCAGTAACGTTTAAACCTAATAACTTGCCCAGCAATGCGTTGTTGCCGACCTCGGGATGGATGTCCAAGGGCAGGTGGTAGGCCAATAGATTAATGTCATGCTGGATAAGACTTTTGATACGACGGTGTTTCATGCCGACGATACAGGGGTTTTCGCCTTTCCAAAAATATCCGTGATGCACCAAAATAGCGTCGGCTTGCTGTTCAATGGCGGCATCAATCAAAGCTTGGCTGGCGGTTACTCCGGTAACTAGACGTTTGATTTGTGGGCGACCCTGTACTTGCAGTCCGTTGGGGCAGTAATCGCTGATACTGGCTGCATCTAAGTATTCATCAAGTGCGGCTAAAAGTGTTGTGGTGCTGACATTCATGGGTAACCCCTGCAAAATTAACGTATTTCTTTATTAATGCACACTATAATATAGCGTTTTGCGCTGATGGTTAAATTGTCGGGTATGTTTATGCGTAGGCTTTTACGCCACTATGGCTGGCCGCTAGTCAGTGGTTTGCTGTTTGCAGCACTGATTATGGTTTTATTTCCCAACTGGATTGGGCTATCTAAAAATAGGCTGCAAGTACAGATTGCACCTGACTATACACATGCGCGTACGGGACCGGAATCCTATGCACATGCGGTGAGCATGGCCTCTCCTGCGGTAGTTAACCTCTATAGCACTAAGATGGTCAACAAGGCCATTAATCCGCTGCATGAGGACCCTACGCTGCAGCATTTTTTTGGTGATAATTTACCGCAACAAAGGCGTTTAGAGTCTAGCCTGGGCTCTGCGGTGATAATGAGCAAAGACGGTTACCTACTCACCAATAACCATGTAACTGCTGGAGCTGAGCAGATCGTGGTGGCGTTAAAAGATGGGCGTGAGACCTATGCCAGAGTCATAGGCAGTGATCCAGAAACAGATTTAGCGGTTTTGAAAATTGATTTGCCTGATTTGCCGGCGATTACCTTGGGGCACTCGGATAGCGTGCAAATTGGCGATGTGGTGCTGGCGATTGGCAACCCCTATGGCGTGGGGCAAACAGTGACCATGGGCATAGTGAGTGCGACAGGTCGTAACCAGTTAGGCATTAATACCTACGAAGACTTTATTCAAACCGATGCGGCGATTAACCCCGGTAACTCGGGCGGTGCATTAGTGGATGCGCGAGGGAACTTACTGGGTATTAATACAGCTATTTTCTCGCGTTCGGGTGGTTCGCAAGGTATAGGTTTTGCGATTCCGGTGAAGTTGGCGATGAGCGTGATGAACTCCATTGTTGAGCACGGTAAGGTGGTTAGAGGCTGGCTCGGTATTGAGGTGCAGGCTTTAACCGCGGAGTTGGCAGAGTCTTTTGGTTTGCCTGAGCGTTCGGGCGTTTTGGTAGCAGGTGTGTTTCGCGATGGTCCCGCGGCTAAAGTCGGTTTGCTACCCGGTGATGTCATTTTAGAAATCGCTGGTGAAGCAGCGCATGATGGGCGTATCTCGATGAATCAAGTGGCGCGCATGAAGCCGGGCGAGAAAATGAGTTTAAAGGTCTTGCGTGAAAATAAGCAGCTGACCTTTAAAGCTGAGGTGGGCGTACGGCCTATCATTGCCAGCCCAGAGCAGTAGTCTGTTGCCACCCAGAGTTAGCGCTAGCCCCATCTGCGTCCTTAAATCAGCTGCGTAACGCTTAGCGTTTTAGTATAGTCTAGGCAGTATTTATATGATTTTAGTGCCATTCGTTGGAGAAGAGTTATGTCAGAAGTGCGTCATACCAAGGTATTGATTTTAGGTTCAGGGCCTGCAGGCTACAGCGCTGCAGTGTATACCGCGCGGGCTAATTTAAAACCGCTATTAATTACCGGAATGCAGGCAGGTGGCCAGCTGACCACCACGACCGATGTAGACAACTGGCCGGGCGGCCCAGAAGGATTAACCGGCCCAGAACTGATGGTGCAGATGCAGGCACATGCTGAACGCTTTGACACAGAAATAGTGTTTGATCATATCCATACCGCTAAGCTCGATAGCAAACCCTTTACCTTAATTGGTGACAGTGGCACCTATACCTGTGATGCGCTGATTATTGCAACCGGTGCTAGCGCGCGCTATTTAGGCCTGCCTTCCGAAGAGGCGTTTAAAGGCAAGGGTGTCTCGGCCTGCGCCACCTGTGACGGTTTCTTCTATCGCAATCGTGATGTAGCGGTGGTAGGTGGTGGTAATACGGCCGTAGAAGAAGCGCTGTATTTGTCCAACATTGCTAACAAAGTCACCTTAATTCACCGTCGTGATACCTTCCGCGCTGAAAAAATTCTGCAAGACAAACTCTATGCACGGGTTAAAGAAGGCAAAATTGAACTGGCATTAAATGAGCAGCTCGATGAAGTGCTAGGCGATGACATGGGCGTCACCGGCGTACGCCTACGTAATAACGATGGCAGTACCCGTGAACTGGCCGTGGATGGTGTGTTTATTGCTATTGGTCATTCGCCCAATACGGACTTGTTTACCAACCAGTTAGAGATGAAAGACGGCTATTTGGTGGTTAAAAGCGGTCGTGAAGGCAATGCCACAGCCACTAGCATTGAAGGTGTTTTTGCTGCCGGTGACGTGGCGGATGATGTGTACCGTCAGGCGATTACCTCAGCAGGTGCGGGTTGTATGGCGGCTTTGGATGCGGAAAAATATTTGGATAGCCTAGAAGCATAACAGCAGGTACGCGCTATGAGCCTTACGCAAAATGCAGCAAAAAAAATACTGGTTACCGGTGGTGCGGGCTACATCGGCTCGCACACTTTGGTTGAGCTGCTCGCGGCAGGCTATGAGCCGTTGGTGCTGGATAACCTGTGTAACTCTAGCCGAGAGTCTTTAGCGCGTGTTGAGAAAATCACGGGACATCAAGTGGGCTTTATTCAGGGCGATATCCGTGATGCTGCCCTGTTAGAGCAGGTTTTTGCCGAGCACAGTATTCGTGCAGTGGTGCATTTTGCGGGTCTTAAGGCGGTGGGTGAAAGCGTTGAGCAACCGCTGAGTTATTACGATAACAACGTACACGGCAGTCAGGTGTTATTGCAAGCCATGCTTAACGCCGGTGTGTATCAGCTGGTATTTAGCTCCAGTGCCACTGTCTATGGTGAGCCGGCAGAAATGCCAATCAGTGAGCAGTGCCCTGTGGGTCGACCGACCAATCCCTATGGTCGTTCCAAGCTGATGGTGGAAGATATTTTGCGTGATTTGGCCATCAGTGAACCACGTATGCGTATTGCTGTTTTGCGCTATTTTAATCCTGTGGGTGCGCATAGTAGCGGCTTGATCGGCGAAGATCCAAATGGCCTGCCTAACAATTTACTGCCTTATATCGCGCAAGTTGCAGTGGGTAAACTCCAGCAGTTGTCTGTTTTTGGCGATGATTACGCCACTGCCGACGGCACCGGCGTGCGCGACTATATTCACGTGGTGGATTTAGCCCAAGGGCATGTGGCGGCGCTGGCTTATTTAGCCAAGGAGCCGGGTGTGCATACTTGGAATCTGGGCACTGGCAAGGGCTACTCTGTATTGGAAATGGTCAAGGCCTTTGAAGTGGCCAGTGGTCAAAGCGTGCCTTATCAAATTGCACCCCGTCGTGCCGGTGACATCGCTCAGTGCTATGCCAATCCTGATAAAGCTAAGCGCGAACTTGGTTGGCAAGCACAGCTGGGACTGTCGCAGATGATGCAAGATACTTGGCGCTGGCAAAGTCAAAATCCGCATGGGTTCCGTTAACTAGCAGCATGAGCAATAACGACTGGTACATTGTTCTTACTAAACCACGGCAAGAATCCCGCGCTGCTCAGCAGTTAGAAAATCAAGGTGGTGAAGTGTTCCTGCCTATGCTTGAGGTTGAGCGCATTCGGCAGGGCAAGCGCATAAAAAAAATCGAAACTTTGTTTCCCGGCTATCTGTTCTTACGTGTTGGCGAAGATGACATGTTACTGAGCCGGGTACGCTCGACATTTGGTGTCAATAAGCTGCTCACCTTTGGCGCGGAAGTGATGCAAATACAGGATGCGCTGATCGAAGATTTGCGTACAAGACTTGCCCAGCGCGAGAGTGCTCCAGCCTTTAAACAGGGTGATGTGGTTACTCTAGCTGATGGACCCTTTCGAGATTATCAGGCTATTTTTCATCAATATAACGGTGAGGAGCGCGCCGTTATTTTGATTAAACTGCTAGGGCAACAAAACCAATTACTGATTGATTTAGCCCAGCTATACCCAAAACTTTAGGAGAACTTATGCCAGCACAGGTTATATCAGGGCCGCAGTTTTTTAATGCCGGTTTTCAGATGGTTTTACGTCCTGGGTTGCGCAAGTTTGTCCTTATGCCCTTTACGATTAACCTGCTGGTATTCGTGGCTTTGGTGAGTTTTGCAGTACAACGATTTAATTATTGGGTGGCTGAATTAATGCCTAAGCTGCCCAGTTGGCTTAGTTTTCTTGACTATCTGCTCTGGCCGCTGTTCTTGCTGTTGGTGTTATTGATGATTTTTTTCACCTTCACCACCCTAGCGAATTTGGTGGCTGCGCCTTTTAACAGTTTCTTAGCGGAAAAAGTAGAAATAGTGGCGCGCGGACATGATCCTTTCCCATCATTTAGCTGGACCGAGCTGCTGGCGATATTGCCGCGCACTATGATGCGTGAGCTACGTAAACTGGGTTATTTTCTACCGCGCAGTCTGGGATTGTTTATTCTGTCGTTTATCCCGGGAGTAAACCTCATCGCTGCGCCGTTGTGGGTGCTGTTTAATATTTGGATGATGGCGGTGCAGTATCTGGATTACCCAGCGGATAACAATAAAGTCGACTGGCTAGCGACCCTACGCTGGATTCGTGAGCATCGCTGGGCCAGTTTAAGTTTTGGTGGGGTGACGTATTTGGCACTGATGGTGCCAGGATTTAACCTGATAGCCATGCCTGCTGCTATTGCTGGTGCGACGCTGTTGTGGGTTGAGAATAATCCGATTGTAACGTAGTAGATCGCGCCTTCAGGCCGACAAACCCAGCTCAACGCCCTGCCTGCTGCGAATCACTGTCAGGCTAAAGCCAGACCTACAAATTGCTAAAGCCAGACCCACACCAACCCTAACTGTAGATACTCTGTTTAAACGTAAGGTTTTTTATGCTGCTTGCTAAACAGTTTTGAAGAATCAAAGGGTGTCTTTGTTTGCACGCAGTCGGTCGCTTGGCGCAGCTCTTGTGGGAGCGCAACTCTTGCGCGAATGTGACTAGCCGGCAACGTCTGAGCTGGGTTTTTAACCGATAGCACTTGAGTTGGGTTTAAAGCCCGTATCGCGCATAAGATGCGCTCCCACAGAATGCCTTAGTACTGCGCCCAACTCCTGACGCCAATCCAATGGCTCAATGCCGAATGTCTCACTAAATAACTGATTATCTAGTACCGAGTAGGCAGGCCGTTTGGCAGCCGTAGGGTAATCGGCGGTAGTGATTGGGTTTAATGATGGCTGAGCAGCAATTAAGCCCAGTTGCAGCGCCTGAGCAAATATTTCCGTAGCAAATTCATACCAAGTGCAGCTGGGTGTGCCGCTGTAATGGTAGGTACCCCAAGGCTGGCTGGGATTCGTTTGATATCGGTTCACGATGCGCCACAAAGCCATGGCGATACTGCGCGCTGAGGTTGGGTTGCCATGCTGATCGGCTACCACGCTCAGTTCAGTGCGGGTTTGCGCTAAGCGCAGCATGGTTTTAACAAAGTTATTGCCTTCAATGCCAAAGACCCAACTGGTGCGCAGAATAATATGCTGTGGACAGTGTTGTTCTATCGCCTGCTCGCCGGCGAGTTTGCTGGCGCCGTAAATGCTTTGCGGCTGACACAGATCGTTCTCACAGTAAGGCTGTGTTGCCTGACCGGAAAACACATAGTCGGTGGAAATATGCAGTAACGGGATGTTGGCTTGCTCTGCGGCCTGTGCCAAATGTAGGCAGGCACCACTATTGACCGCATAGGCGTGTTCGATGTCGGTTTCGGCCTGGTCAACTGCAGTGTAAGCGGCGGCATTAATAATTAGCTCGGGCTGATGTTCAGCTACGGCTTGATTAACCTGTGCAGCACTGCTGATATCCAGCTCGTGCGAGCCTAGAGCGATGAGTTCGAAAGGCGGTGGTGCTTGGCGTACTAGCTCATGACCAACCTGGCCGCGAGCACCAGTGATTAAAACGCGCATGGTAAATCCTGCAAGTTAGAGTGAGTGGCGCAGTAAATCTTTGAGTAATGGCAGTTGCTTGTCTTTCTCTGAGAGCAACGGCAATGTGACGGGCCAGTTAATATTAAGCTGTGGATCGCTCCAAAGTACACCTGCCTCATCCTGCGGATCGTAGTATTCAGTACAGCGGTAATGGAAGTCGGCACAGTCAGAAAGCACGCAAAAACCATGGGCGTAGCCGGGTGGAATCCATAGCTGCGTATGGTTCACATCGCTTAATTCGATACCAAAATACTGACCAAAAGTGGGTGACTCAGGATTAATGTCAGCCGCGACGTCATAAACCGCACCCTGACTCACATTAATGAGCTTGCCTTGTGGCTTGGTCTGTTGGAAATGTAGACCACGCAGGACACCTTTTTGTGAGCGTGAGTGATTGTCTTGCACAAAGTTGGCAGCAATACCGGCTTGGTGATAGCGCTCAGCCTGAAAGGTTTCTAAGAAAAAACCACGTGCATCTTTAAAAACTTTAGGCTGAATAACCAGCACGCCGGGAAGATTGGTTTGTGTGATTTGCATAGTTAGCCTGTTTATAAATGCTTATTTTTAAAGTTGACTTTATAAAACAAAGGGGGCTGGGGTCTATGTTAATAACGCCCAGCTTCCTTAGGGCTGTCTAGCCCAGTATGCGTTGCAAGTATTGACCATAACCTGTTTTTTCCAAGGCTTTGGCTTGCTCGGCGAGTTGCGCCGCATTGAGCCAGCCGTTGTGGTAAGCAATTTCCTCTAAGCACGCCACTTTGAGTCCTTGGCGGGCTTCGATGGTTTGTACAAATTGCCCCGCTTCCATCAACGAGTCGTGTGTGCCCGTATCAAGCCAAGCAAAGCCTCGACCTAACCGGTCTACATGCAGATCGCCGCGCTGCAAATAGGCATTGTTCACATCGGTTATTTCTAGTTCGCCACGAGCAGAGGGTTTGATTTGTTTAGCTATGTGGGTGACATCGTTGTCGTAAAAATATAAACCGGTAACGGCGTAGTTAGATTTTGGTTGTTGCGGTTTTTCCTCGATGGAGACTGCTTTACCGTTCTCATCAAACTCAACCACACCAAAGCGCTCAGGGTCGGTAACGTGATAGCCGAAAATAGTTGCACCAGACTGGCGCTGTATGGCCTGTTTGAGCGTGGCGCTAAAGCCGTAACCATAAAAAATATTATCACCGAGAATAAGACACACATTGCTGGTGCCAATAAAGGTTTCACCGATGATAAAGGCTTGTGCCAAACCATCCGGTGAAGGCTGCTCGGCATAGCTCAGCTGTACGCCAAACTGACTGCCATCACCCAATAACTTGCGGAAATTGGGCAGGTCATCGGGTGTCGAAATAAGTAAAATATCGCGAATACCTGCCAGCATTAATACCGATAATGGATAGTAAATCATCGGCTTGTCGTAAATGGGCAACAATTGTTTGGAAATGCCTTTGGTGATGGGATACAGGCGTGTGCCGGAACCGCCAGCCAAAATAATGCCTTTAGTTGTGTGGGTGTTATGCATGGGCAGCCAAAGTCTCTTTATTTTCTACGATGATAGCGAGTATATAAGAGTTTGCACTGTAATGAAGCCATAGAGCCTTTGGCTGGCAATGGTTTATTATAGGAGGCGCTAACATTATTCAGCGTTTCCTATAGCTACTTTGTTCAAACACAAGGCTTACCTTCATGATTCAGTCCAAGCTTCCTGATGTGGGTTTAACCATCTTTAGTCAAATGTCGCAGCTCGCACAGCAGCATGGTGCGCTTAATCTGTCGCAGGGTTTTCCGGATTTCCAGGCGCCCGAACCCTTAATTGCCGCCTTGGGGCGTTATGCACAAGCTGGGCACAATCAATACGCCTCCATGGCAGGTGTTGCGCCCTTGCGTGAACAGTTAGCGCAGAGTATCGCGCAGCTCTATGGCGCTACACTGTGCCCGGAGCAGGAAATCACCATTACGCCCGGCGCGACTCAGGCGTTGTTCTGTGCCATTCAGGCCATAGTAGGTCCGGGTGATGAAGTCATAGTGTTTGATCCCTGTTATGACAGTTATGCACCGGCCGTGCGTTTGGCAGGAGGACGTACAGTACATGTACCGCTAAGCAGCGACTTTAGCTATGACTGGCAGGCTTTTGCTCAAGCGCTTTCGTCGCGTACGCGTCTGGTTATTATCAATAGCCCGCACAATCCCAGCGGAGCCACCATCACGCAGGAAGATTTAACCCAGTTGGCCCAGCTAACGCAGGAGCAGGGTATTTATATTCTGAGTGATGAGGTGTATGAGCATTTGTTGTTTGATGGACGCCAGCATCAGTCGGTGTTAAATCATCCGCAGCTTTTTTCGCGCGCCTGTGTGGTGGGCTCCTTTGGCAAAACTTTTCATGTGACGGGTTGGAAAACCGGTTACCTGGCTGCGCCGCCTGCATTGACAGCTGAAGTGCGAAAAGTGCATCAATATGTGAGCTTTTGTGCGCCCACGCCTATCCAGCTAGCTTTGGCCGATTTTATGCAAAACCATCCTGAACACATTCAGGAGTTGCCCGCGTTTTATCAGGTCAAGCGTGATCAGTTATGTGCAGCGCTAACAGAGTCTCGATTTAGTTTTAGCCCCAGCGCCAGTACCTATTTTCAATTGGTGGATTACCGAGCTATTCGTGATGATTTGGATGATGTTGCCATGGCGCGCTGGCTGACCGAGCACAAAGGTATCGCCAGTATTCCGTTGTCGGTCTTTTACCAGCAGCCACCTGAGCAGCAGTTTTTGCTAAGGTTATGTTTTGCTAAAACCACCGCCACCCTTGAACAAGCAGGAGAATTACTATGCGCGATATAAATGATCTGACTGACTTGCAGTTAGCCTTGGTGCAAGCACCCTTAGTGTTTGGTGATGTAAAGGCTAACTTGGCAAACTTTCAGCGTTTATTTACTCAGGTTCAGGGCGCTGATTTGGTATTGCTGCCCGAAATGTTTAATACCGGTTTTAGCATGGAGTCCGCCGCGCATGCAGAAGAAGTTAACGGGCCAACGACCCAGTGGCTGTTGGCGCAGGCTAAACAGCTTAACGCTGTGGTTTGCGGCAGTTTGATTGTACGTGTGGCAGAGGGTGATTATCGCAATCGATTACTGTGGGCTTGTCCGGATGGCAGTTTGCAGCATTATGACAAGCGCCACTTGTTCCGCATGGTCGGTGAGCACGAGCACTATACTGCCGGTCAGCGGCAGCTGGTGGTCGAGCTTAAAGGCTGGCGTATTCGCCCGCTGATTTGTTATGACCTGCGCTTTCCGGTGTGGAGTCGCGTTTCGCAAAATACCGATTTACTGCTGTATGTCGCCTGTTGGCCAAAAGTGCGCCGCTCGACCTGGAATCGTTTGTTAGCCGCACGTGCCATCGAAAATCAATGCTATGTGGCGGGCGTTAACCGCATTGGTGAGGACCATACTGGTTACCCACACAGCGGTGACTCCC
>LSQX01296197.1_pt1 | contig 14326 bp, 11 predicted proteins | sample 654561 | NCBI WGS metagenome assembly LSQX01 (sample SAMN04489861, study PRJNA283612) | anaerobic digester metagenome | isolation source: 4 biogas reactors fed with cattle manure at either 37C or 55C with and... | place: Denmark: Kongens Lyngby | collected 2014
CCGATCGCCTACTCCGCGCCGCCAAAGAAGCCGTCTTCGATCCAGATCGGTTTGTATCCCCGGTCCAGAACGAAGCGGAAGGCCGTCGCATAACGCTCGTAGATGTCCGGAACGAAGTTCTTGTAGAACGGCCACCAATACTGTTCGTGCCCCGCGATATTGATCAAGTGGCTCTTGGAGGGAACCTCGATCCGGCGGAGGATATTCGCGGCGATCTTGTCGACCGGCGTCCAGTCGCAACCGCCGGTTGAGCCGCTGTAGAAGATCAGCCCGCTCTCGAAATGCATCCAGCCCTGGTTGTCGCAGAGATACTCCAGTACGTCGTCAGGAAGATGGTAATCGCAAATCTTCCTCTCCTTCGCGTCAGGCCTTCTCCCTCTCGTCTGCAGCATCTTCACGCCGCGGTCGGCCAGAACGCGATAGCAGTCCGGCGGAACGTCCGCCCAGTGTATTTGCAGGCCGGCCGTGTAGGCGGAGCCCGCGATCCGTTTCAGCTCGCCGGCGACCAGGTCGAAATCGGCGGCGAGTTTTTCGGGGGTCGCATTCAGGTACGGGATGTCCGGAAACTCGTTTTCCGAATGAAATGCCAGCCGCAGCCAATCCGCATTGTCCTCGAATTCCGACTTGTACTTATCGGGAAACATTGAGAGCCGGAAATCCCGTTCCGGGGTTGTATTGAAGCAGTTCAGATTGATCTTGGCGCCGAAATTCCGGTGCAGTTCGCGGAGCCGCGCCAGGTAGAAACAGTCGAAAATGCTCTTGTAGTTCTTTGCGCAGATGTCGCGGAAGAAGAAACTGTGATCGTCGATGTAGCAGCGAAAACGCCGAGACGCGTTCTTCGCCCAGACCGCCCGCGTGCGGATTTCCCGGGGCGCGCCGTTGATCGTCGTCCGGGCCTTGATCTCCGTGATCCGGTCTTTCAGCAGCGCGACCGCCTGAAAAGCGCCGTCCTGGACGCTCGCTGGGATCTTTTGCCCAGCGGCCGTGAATAGTTCAAGCTTCGCCCCGTGCGGCACGGAGCCGGCGACCCGGATCTTCAGCATCTTCTTGCCGTCCGGCCCCGTTTCGGTTCCGAGAACCGGCGGGCCGCACTCCTCGTGAATCACGCCGCCGTCGAACGGCTCGGTGAAACGGAACTCGTTGGGCGACCCCGCGGCTTCCGCGGGAGGGCCCTCGGCCGCCGGACTGGTCGCATGACAGACACTGCCGAAAACACCCGCCGTTGCGCCGAGAGCAACTGTTTCCAAAAAAGTCCGCCGTGATGCCCTCTTGAGATTTCGATTTGTCATGATCATCACCTCTTGCTGCCAGTCTGCTTGAATTGTCCAGCCGGTAATCCGGCCTGCGGATAGCGGCGGAAACGGCCATCGGAACGCCGCTTGGACAGGGGCGCCCCGGGGGGGCTGCAAATCGCGGCCTTCGTGACGAACGGAGGTCGAGTCTCAGGTTAGCCTCGCAGGGGACGGGAAGTCAACTCAGGGAACCGCTGCCACTCGACAGGCGGCCCGAACGATGGATAGCGCGAGCGCGGCCGCCCTCGGAGCCGTCGCTTGAGTCCCAAGAGGTTCCCTCTTAAGATGTTTGGACGGCTCCGCCCGCAGTCTGCCGAGCGCCAAGAGCCGATCGCGACGACATATCGTGTTGACCATCAGCAAAACGATCGGACCTATAGCCATGAAAGGACTGCTGATTCTCCCGGCCATGCCGGCCATCTTGGCCATTGCGGCGCAAACCTACGCGGCGGATGCCGCGATGGCTCCTGTCAAAGATGTGCCCGGCCTGCCGCGGGTGCTGCTGATCGGGGATTCGATCTCGATCGGCTACACGCTGCCGGTTCGGGAGCGGCTCAAAGGCAAGGCCAACGTCCATCGCGTGCCCGACAACGCCAGCTCCACCGGCTATGGATTGAGTCGGCTCGACCGGTGGCTTGGCGACGGCAAGTGGGGCGTGATCCATTTCAACTTCGGGCTGCATGATGCGAAGCTGCCGCCGGAGGGGTTGGGGCACGCGCCGCCGGAGGTCTATCAAGAGCAACTCCGGCAGCTCGTGGCGCGGATGCGGGCGACCGGCGCGCGATTGATCTGGGCGACGACGACGCCGGTGCCCAACGGCGGCTATCTTGCGCCCAACCGCCGCTTCGGCGACATCGACGCCTACAACGCCGCCGCCCGGAAGGTGATGGAAGAATGCGGCGTGGCGATCGACGATCTGGGCGCGGCGATCGCCCCGCACGTGGACACGATGCGCAAGCCCAAGGATGTTCATTTCACGGACGAAGGTTCGGCCCTGCTGGCGAAGTGCGTTGCGTCGAGCATCGAGGCGGAACTGGCCAAAGCGGCGAAAGAACGAGAGAAATGACACGCGCAGCGATTCGCCTTGCTTTGTGCCTGGCATGGACGTCTTGCCCGTCCGCGGCGTCGCCGTCTGCCGGGGCTTCGGAAGAACGAGCGGATGTTGCGGATCGCCAAGGCGTTCGACCGTGGGAAGATCGGACCCTGTCCACGGCGGGCGGCGCCGCGCCCTATCCCCCAAGCCCGGTGATCGAGCGCGTGGAATTCGATTTTTCCACGCACCGCCGGCTGGCCCCCGGCAGCGACAATTGGCCGGTCACCTGGTCCGACGACGACCGGCTCTACACGGCGTGGGGCGACGGTGGAGGATTCGGCGGAACGAACAGCCGGGGCCGCGTTCCGCTGGGCGTGGCGCGGATCGACGGCGACGCGGCCGACGATTCCGGCCACAACGTCTGGGGTGGATGGAACACCGATCACCCCGCCCAGTTCGGCGGCAAGAGCTATGGGATTCTCTCGGTGGGCGGAGTGCTGTTCATGTGGGTGGCCTGCCAGCCGAACCCGCACCTTGGCGCATGCCGCCTGGCCCGCTCGGCCGACCACGGGGCAACGTGGAGTCTGGCGGATTGGGCCTTCCGCTTTGAAGACCGGCTGACAATCCCCACGTTCGTGAATTTTGGCCGCGACTACGCGGGCGCCCGCGACGGCTTCGTCTACAGTTTTTACATCGAGCCCGCCTGGGGGCCCGCAAGATCGCCGACCGGTCCATACGGCTTCGACGTTCACAAACCGGGTCGATTGTATCTCTCGCGCGTCCCGAAAGACGCGATTCTCGATCGCGCCTGTTACGAGTTCTATTCCGGCCTTGCAGCGGACGGCAGGCCTGCCTGGTCCGGCGATGTTCACGACAAGAGGCCGGTCTTCGAGGATCCGAATGGCGTCGGTTGGAACCTGAGCGTGAGTTTCAACCCGGGATTGCGCCGCTACCTCCTGTGCACGGAGCACGCGCGGACGCACGCCGGCCGGCTGGGAATCTTCGACGCGGCGGAACCCTGGGGGCCGTGGACGACCGTCGTCTACGCAGACGATTGGGGCGCGGGGGAGATTGAAGTGTCGACGTTCTATTGGAGTTTTCCGACCAAGTGGCTGAGCGCCGACGGGGCCCGGTTCACGCTTGTTTTCACGGGCAAGAACACGAACGATGCTTGGAATACCGTTGGGGGCAGGTTTCTCATCAAACGGGCCCCGGACCCCTGAGGTTCGCAGCCCGGAACAGGAACATGGAGCGAACAGGCGGAGAGGAGTCGTGATGATGCCCAAGACGATGGTTTTCCTATGCGGAATGGCCCTGGCAGCCGTCGTGTCGCGGCCGGTTGCCTCGTTTGCAGCCGAGGCCGAGCCCGAGATGTCGTTCCGTTTCGAATCCGGCGCCGACACGTGGAGGCCGCGGTCGGCCTCGATCGGGGTGTCGCGCGAGGAGGGCGACGGCGCCGTGCCTGGCAGTGCGGCGCACCTCCGCGTCCAAGGGCGGATCGAGGAGGGATGGAACTACGCCGCCTGCGAGCCGCGGCCGATTCGTCCCAATCAGCTCTACCGGTTCACGGCATGGGTCCGCGTGGACAAGCTCGGATCGGCGACGCCCCCGCCCTATCTGAAGTGCGAGTTCACCGGCGAACGGCGCAAGTCGCTCGGCCAGGTGCACACGACCCGTTACGAGCCGTCGCGGCTCGGCCAATGGCAGCAGCTCGAAGTCGAGTTCCAGGCGCCGGAGCAGGCGCGGACATGCTGGCTGGCGCTCGAAAAGGGGACGAGCTCGTCTGCCGAGATCGATGCCCGGCTGGACGAGATCGAGCTCCGCCCGATCGCTCGCCTGAGCGTGATCGACCGCTATCGTTTGGAGCCGCTGCCGGAGAAGCTGGTGGCGGCCCGCGGCGTGCATCCGCGGCTCTACTTGAGCGCCGCGAAGATCGCGGAACTGCGCGGGGCGATCGCAACCACGCACGCGGAACTCTGGCGGGAGCTTCGCGCCTTGGCCGACCGGGCGGTGAAGCGCGGCCCGCCGGCCTACCGCGAAGACGACGGCCACAGCGGCGACGAACAGCTCTGGCAGCGCGAAGTCGGCAACACGATGCCGGTTCTCGCCATGGCCTACGTCCTCAGCGGCCAGCGGCAGTATCTCGAAAGCGCCGAGGCCTGGGCCCTGGCCTCCTGCGGATACAAAACGTGGGGCTTGGGCCGCATCGACGGCATGGACCTGGCCGCCGGCCATCAACTGTTCGGCCTGGGGATCGTCTACGACTGGTGCCATGCCGACCTGGCCGAAGACGCCCGGCGGACGATCCGCGAGACGATCGTCCGCCGCGGCTCGGCGATGTTCGAAGCCGGCGCTACCGGCAAGGCATGGTGGGGCAAATCCTACATGCAGAACCATCTCTGGGTCGATGCCTGCGGGCTGTCCGTCGCCGGGCTGGCCGTTGTGGACGAAGTCGACGACGCGGACCTTTGGATCGGCTTCGGCCTCGATAAGTTCCGCCGCACGAACGACGCCCTGGGCACTGACGGGGCGAGCCACGAGGGAGTGGGCTACTGGGAATACGGGGTTGAATACCTCCTCAAGTTCATGCACCTCGCCCGCGAGCTGCTCGGCGTGGACCTCTACCAGCACCCCTGGTGGCGGCAGACGGCCGCGTACCCGCTCTATCTCAGCCTGCCGCGGCAGGCGTGGACGCGGTCCAATTCGATCGTCGATATCGCCGACTGCCCGAGGTCGCACTGGTACGGCCCCGACTATCTGCTCCGCGGCCTTGCGCGCGAGTATCGCGATGGGCACGCCCAGTGGCTGGCCGACCAGGTCGATCGGGCGGATATCGCCGCGCCCGGCGCATCGTGGCTGAATCTCGTGTGGCACGACCCGGCGGTCAAGCCCGTTCCGCCCGACGATTTGCCGACGCTCCGCCACTTCGACGACCTGGGGATCGTCAGCGCGCGAACCGGCTGGTCGGGCGCCGAATCGCTCGCCGTGCTGAAGTGCGGTCCGTTCCTCGGACACAAAGCGGTCGAGGAGTTTTCCTACGATCCCGGCGGCGGGCACGTGCACCCCGATGCGAATCATTTCGTCCTCTTCGGCGCCGGCGAATGGCTGATCCGCGACGACGGCTATCGCGCCAAGTGGACCGGGCAGCACAACACGCTGCTGGTCGACGGGCGGGGGCAGTTGGGCGAGGGCAAGCAGTGGTTCGACGGCAGCCGGCCGCTGGCGGTGAAATCGCGGCCGCGAATCCTCCGCGCGGCAAGCACGCCCGCGGTCGACCACGTCGTGGGCGAGGCCGCGGCGGCCTATCCGGCGGACCTGGCGGTCGAGTCGTACCGGCGGCACCTGCTGTTTCTCAAGCCCGACGTCGTTATCGTGGCTGACGAGATCCGCACGACCTCGCCGCGCGAGCTGGAGTTGAGGTTTCATCCCGAATCGCAGGACTGCCGGCGCGAGGGAGGGGCGTACGTCTGCGCCGGCAAGGCGGCGACGCTCCGCATCGAGCCGTTGACTGCCGAAGCGGTGCAAGTCGAGGCGGCTCCGCTTGCGGTGGAGGGCCGGCAGGGCGAGAAGGAGCAGACGATGTTCACCGTTCGCCTGATCCGCAAGACCAGCGCGTGGCGCAACGCCGTGGCCCTTTCCTGGAGCGAATCGGAGAATCCGCCCAGGCAAGTCCAACTCGAAAGCAGAGGCAGCGCGGCCGTCTTCACCTGCGGCCGGCGGCAGGTGACCCTCGACTGGGCCACCGCGCAAGCGACGGAGACCGGAGTCCCCTGATCTTTCCCCGCCGCTTGAGGCATTTCCAGCCGCCCGCAATTCTACCACTGCGGGTTCCGTGGGGCTAAAATGAGCGGGCCAGCGATGCCCGCACTGCGGCATCGCCTTACCCGCCGATTCCACAACCGGTTCCAGCATCCCTTCCGTCTGCGCCCCCGGGGTGCGGGCAGGGACGGGGCGCTGGTCTCGACCACCCGAAAACGAGGGATTCGCCATGACACCCTGGTTCGACCCGTGCTTGATGAGGCCGCGGCGTGATGAGCTGTGCGGTGAACCCGTGCCGCGCGGCCGGCGCGTCGAGAAGTTGTTGCGGTGCCGGGCCGCCGGGCTGGTCGCCGCGCTGGCCGTCCTCGCGATGCCGGCGCTCTTGCAGGGCGCGGAACCGTGCCCGGACCGGCTGGTCTGGGTCTTCGGCTGGAACCTTAGCCGCGACAGCGACACGGCAGAGATTTCCAGGGTTTTGGAGACGGCCTCGCAGCACGGGCTCAACGGCGCGGTGATGTCGCTGGGGCTGGATACGCTCTGCAAGAAGAGGCCCGACTATTTCCGCCGCCTCGAACAGGTCCAGGCCGCCTGCCAGCGCAACGAGCTGGAACTGATCCCGGCGATCTTCTCCGTCGGCTACGGAGGCGCCGCCTTGGCGCACAACCGCTACCTGGCCGCTGGGCTGCCGGTGGTGGACGCCCCGTTTCTCGTGGAAGGGGGCAAGGCCCGGCTCGTGCCCGACGAGTCGATCGGGCTGGTCAACGGCGGCTTCGAGGACTTTTCAGGAAACAGGCTGGCCGGGTATCGCTTCCATGACCAGCCCGGCGAAGTCAGCTTCGTCGATTCACAAGTCAAGCGCGAGGGCCGGGCCGCGCTGCGTTTCGAGAACTTCACCGCCAACCAGGCCGGCCACGGCCGGGTGATGCAGGAGGTCCGGCTCCAGCCGCATCGCTGCTACCGGATCACGCTCTGGGTCAAGACCGAGGGGCTGGAACCGGCCAGTGGATTCAAGGTCCAGGTGCTGGCCGGCACCCGGGCGCTGGCGCCCCGCTCGTTCAACTTGGAGCCCACCTCCGATTGGCGCAAACTGACGATGGTCTTCAACAGCTTCGACCTGGACTCCGTCCGCCTCTACGCCGGCATGTGGGGCGGCCGGGCCGGGCGGCTCTGGCTCGATGACTGGTCGCTGGAGGAGATCGGTCCGCTCAACGTCCTCCGCCGGCCGGGAACGCCGGTCGCCGTCCGCAGCGAGGATGGCGCGGTGACCTACGCCGAGGGGAGCGATTTCGCCCCGCTTGAAGACCCCCAGTACAGCACCTCCCGCGTCGACCGCCCGGCCCCCGCGCTGCACATCCTGCCGGGCGGGCGAATCCGCGACGGCCAGCCGCTGAACGTCAGCTGGTATCACTCCCTGGCGATCCACGATGGGCAGGTGACGGTCTGCATGGCCGAGCCGGAACTCTACGAGATCTTCGACCACGAAGCCGCCCTCCTCGCCGAGCGGCTCCGCCCGCGGCGGGTCTTCCTCAACATGGACGAAATCCGCATGGGGGGCACTTGCCAGGCCTGCCGCGGCCGCAACATGGGCGAGCTCCTCGGCGAGTGCATCACCCGGCAGACCGAGATTCTCCGCCGCCACATGCCGGGCGCGGAGATCTACATCTGGTCCGACATGCTCGACCCGGGCCACAACGCCCACGGCGACTACTACCTGGTCGAGGGCGACTTCACCGGCTCCTGGGATCATGTGCCGAAAGACCTCGTGATGGCCGTCTGGGGAGGTGCGCCGCGCGCGGAGGGCCTGCGATTCTTTTCCGAGAAGGGTTTTCGCACGCTGGCCGCCTGCTACTACGACGCCAACGACCTGGACGACGTGCGCGCCTGGCTGGGCATCGGCCGGACGATCCCCAAGTTCCAGGGGATGATGTATACACCGTGGCAAAAGAAGTACGGCCTGCTGGCGGAGTTCGGCGATCTGCTCGGCGGGCGGGGCGGCCGGCCATAAGCGGCCTGCTTGGCCGCTGCGTTGCCCGGCTCGCCCGGCTGATTCTCGCCAGGACGCAGTCCATGCCATCTAGAGCCGCTCCGGGCGGCTAGCGCTCGGCAGCCCGCAGCAGCTTGCGCAACAGCCAAATCTCGCCCGAATGGCAGGCCTCGTCGTGCAGTCCATGCACGATCGCATAGCCGCGGGTGCGCCCGGGGTGGGCGGGCATTGGGCTGGCGAGTCGCTCCGGATCGAGCCGGGCGATTTGAGACCGCAGGCGCGCATGTTGTGACTTCAGCTGCGCCACGACCTTTGCAAGCGGCGGCCAGCGCCGCGGCGCCACGCGCGCCGGCTCGCTCCGCCAACTGAACATCTCGAACCAGCCGTCCGGAATCTGGGGCTGGCCGCCCAGCGCCTCCGTCGCCAGCGTTTCGACCAGGACGAAGCTATGCCCGGCGTGCCACAGGATATGGTTGTGGAGACCCGGCGGCGACCAGCGGGCTTCTTCTTCGGAAACACCCTCAAGCAGCAGCAGCGTCTTGCCGCGGACTTCGTCGAACAGCACCAGTAGCGATGAATCCGGCATGGGAACCTCCCTCGGGCTGATCCTGTTTCCACGCCCGCAGGCACTCGATGTCGAACGTGGGCGGCAAGTCCATGTAACAGCGCCCGGAGCATAGCATGGCCGTTCGGGCGAGGCAAACCCGCCGGCTGCGCGGCCGCGCCCCTTGCCACCCGCCGCGTCTGGAGTTGATAATCGTCCTGCAAAAGCATTCAAACGCGAAAGGCGAGAGGCATCTTGGTCGAATTCATTCTCACGGCGGTCGGTATCTCACTCTCGGGCGTGCTGGCGCCGGGCCCGATCACCGCGGCAACCCTGGCCGCCGGCGTGCGCAGCCGCCACGCCGGCCTGTTGATCGCGATCGGGCACATGGCGATCGAGTTGCCTTCGATCGTGCTCTTGGTCATCGGCCTGGGCGCCTACCTCGAATCCCCGCGCCTGCGGGCGGGCATCGGGCTGGCCGGTGGAGCTTTCCTGCTGCTGATGGGCTTCCAGCTCCTGCTGAGTCTTCGGCAATCGCGACAAGAGACGGCCGGGCACGCCGGCCGGCGCCCTTTCTGGACCGGCGCGCTGCTGACTGCGACAAGTCCCTACTTCTGGGTCTGGGGGGCCACGGTGGGGTTGACGCTCACCACCCAGGCCATCGAGTTCGGCCTCTCGGCCCTGGTGCTCTTCGCCCTGATCCACTGGGCCTGCGACCTTGGCTGGCTGGAGGTCCTTTCCCAGGCGGGCTGCAAGGGCTCGCAGGTCTTCGGCCAGAAGGGCCAGCAGTTTGTCTCCGCGGCGTGCGGTCTGGCACTGCTCGGCTTCGGTGCGAAGTTCCTTTGCGACGCCGGCGCCGGATTCTTGCCGTCGATCAGCTCCGCCTTGCGGTAATCGTAGGGGGAGGCCGCCGGCCAAGAACGGTCCGTGGACATTCGTGGCGCTGTCCAGCGAGACGCCGCTCACGCAGCACGAACTGCCGGTCTATCTGGAATCGGCCCAGCGTCCCGAGGTCCGGAGGTGGGTCGTCCTGACGCCGCTGGCAAAGGACGAATATGACATGAAGACGCGGATTCTGGATCTCGTCCATCGCATGATGGCGGCGAAGATCCACGGCCAGGAGCCACTTCGGTTCAGCGTCTATCGGCGCATGCACGTCGGCCTGGGAGGGATTCGCGTCGACGTGCAGACGCGTCTGGCCGCCTACTTGGCGACGGCCGCCGCGGCCTGCCGGCAGGCGAGGTGCCCGCTGAGCCTGATGCTGGTCGAGTTGAACGAGCCCGAACCGCTGATTCTCGCTTACGGCTAGGAGGGGTTCGTGCAGAGTCGATCCCGGATCGGCGAGTGTTCTCGCCAGATCGAGCACGAGCAGCGGGCGTGCATGCCCTACGGCGAGACGGGGTTCTTCGTGTTTCTGTCGGACTGCGAGCGGCAAACGGCCGTTCATCTCGGGCAGTCGCTGATCCGGACGGTTCGGAGCCAATCCGTCGCTGGCGGCCCGCCGGCAGGCGCGTCAATCTGGGCGTAGCCAGCGTTTCGCTTCCACCGGTCAACTTCGATCCGAACCTGATGCTCAAATCGGCCGATCGCTGCCTGTATGGTGCCCGAGCGTCTGGCGAGGCGATGGTGAAGAGCATTGAAATCTACTGAGGCGAATATTGTGCCGGCTTCTGCGGGCCGACGCGGCACGGCTTCCCAATGGCAGTGACTGTCCACGCATGGACTGGCTCTTTGCTCCCTGATGCGGCGTGATTCTGCGCTGCTGCTGATCTGAATTTGTGGGCACTCGTTTTGTCTGATCGTCCCATATTGTCAGGCAGTGCGGAATGGCGCAGAGCATCAGATTTGATAGGAAAACTCGTATCCCGTGTCTTTGACGTGCGTCGACGACATACCTAGGAAGAATTAGTTCCCACTTTTTCCAGGCCCATAAGCCTTTGCCGCACACCGGCTTGCGGTTAACGCCCCCTCTTTGGAGGGCCAGTGAATCGCGGTTTTACGATCCAGACGATTGACAGGTTTGCGACACAGATGTAGATTGCAAGGTACTCGTATGTCGCACCTACGCATAAATTGTCCCAGAAGTTCGTGTCATGCATCGGCAGGGAAAGGCGAAGAGCATGGCGGTGAGCACTCGTCGGGGGGGTGGGCAGGTGGCATGCCTCGTTCGCCAACGGCTGACCTTCTCCGCCGTTCGCATCCTGTTGGGGGGCATCCTGCTGACTGCGGCAACACTTAAAGGCGAGTTGCTCCTCCGCTCCGCCACATGGCCATACGACGCGTGGGGGTTTGCCTTGGTCTTGTTCGAGCTTGGATTTGCCGGCTGGCTCTTTTCGGCTCGCCTGCCGGCCCATGTATGGTGGGTGTCGGCGGCGTGTTTTGCCACGTTTGCGACCGTAACGGCCGCGAAACTCTTCCGAGGCGAGGCGGATTGCGGCTGTTTCGGGGTGGTTCGCACACCGCCTTGGGTTACGCTGTTGATCGATATTGCGGCCCTGACGGCGTTGACGGCGACGTATCGCGATCGCAAGGCAGTCGCGCTCCACACATCCACGTTCGGCTACCGGCTGCCGGCGGCGATGGGGTATGCGGTCATCTTAGTGGTTGCGGCCAAGCTCAGCCTGCCATTGTTCGGCGGCAACGAATGGCGGCGCCAAGACGCGATTCTTGCGGATCCGTCACTCTGGGTCGGGCAGCGATGTCCGCTACTGGATCAGATCGATATCGGGGCCGAGTTGTCGACGGGCGAGTGCCTGGTGGTGCTGCACCGGCACGATTGCGCGCTGTGCGAAGAAACGCTGAATGCTGCGTGGTTTGGCGATGCGGCTTGCGATGTTGGCGGCTCGCGCCGGCTTGCACTGGTCGAATTGCCGCCCTGTGCGGGTGACGATTCTCGGAACGTTCCGCGGTCGCTGCTTGTGGGGCGACTGAACAGTTCCGAGCCGTGTCTGCTGCCTGCTCCGGTCGTCATTCTGTTGGAGAACGGGCGCGTTGTGTCGGTTGCGACCGGCCGGGAATCCGAAGCCAGGCTGAAGGAGTTGCTTGAACGACGGAGGAACGCAGTTGCGGCAGGGTCGTGGGGGGTGTGTGCGAATCCCCAAAGCACGTTAGCGCTTGTGGAACGAGAGAATGATCGAAAACTCACTTGAAACAACCTCGCAAGATGCGACCGCATCGTGCTCAGTCAAAGGCGTGCGACGGTCGGGGATGCTTCGTTTCGTCATCCAGGTCGCGGCCATCGCATTGTTGCTGGGATCGGCCCTAATCGGCTTTGTGCGATGGCGGACGGGCTCGATGGGGCGTGTCTGGCCGTACTTGGTGGGGCAGCGATTGCTGATCGAACCGACCGATCTGGATTTGGGTGATGGCGAAAGAGAGGGCGTTCTTGAGCGAGAACTGCGAGTCTTGAACTTGGCACCGAGGCCGTTGATGTTGCTGGGTGCGCAAAGGAGCTGCGGATGTATTACGCTCGATGAATTTCCGATCGTGGTTCCGGCCGGTGAGGAAAGGCACTTACGACTCAGGATTGGCATGCCCGGTACGCCGATGTCGTTTGAACATTCCATCAGGTTCTTCTCCGACGAGCCCGGCGGCTCGTCCGTTGTCGTAACGATTAGGGGTTCCGTTTCATAACCACGCGAAGGTCGCCAGGACAACGTTTGTCTTGGTTGTGTTCGAGTTTCTTCAACAGAGGGAGACGTAAGATGATGACGTGGCGTTCTGTTGGAAAAGTGTGTTTGGCACTCGGAGTGTGTCTGCTATTCCTCGCGATCGGCACCTATCAAGCGCATGCAAGCTGCGCCGGCAACGTTGATTGTGATCAGGGAGGATGTGTGGGCTCAACGCCGCCCTGCGATGGTCTGGGATGCAGCGGGTCTGGTTCGGCTTGCTATCAGTGTGTGTGCACGCCGAATCCGATTTATCCCCCGAAGTGCAATTGCACGTATTGAGTGTGAGCATGCAGTGTGGTCTCTTTGCGACGCTCTGAAATGCCAATTCCTGTTGGGACGTTTCAACGGGGATGAACCGTGCTACTTCTCGCTCCTCCCGACAACTCACCAGCTACTCCGTGGGGAGGAGCGAGGAGTGTGTGTATCTCTTGTTCATTGCCGGAGCTAGAAATGCCACGTCTTCTACTTGCTGTTCACCTTGGATTAGCCTTTTGCTGCCTGTCGGTGCAGGCTCAGTCAGCCCCCAAACATGACCCTGAGTTGCAGAATCGCTTCGTACGTGGAATTGAAGAGAGTTCTGAGAGACTTCAGCATATCTCATTCCGCGCCCGATGCGTGTACATCGGTACCAAAAGCGCTTCTGGTAAGGCCGATACCAGGGAATATGAAATTGGGATACGGGGTCCGTACGGCCTGCAAACGGGCGTGAGAGATGGGATTACATTCGTGGAAGCGCGCAATGATGCGTATGCGTTTATGCTTCACCGTTCAGGAGCAAAGAACAGTCTGCAGTTCCTTGAAGCTGTCGGTGCGGCCCCGGTTGTCGACCGCAAAATTGCTGCGAACGCGCAGCAGGCTCGCGCGATGGCATTGGCCGCGTATTATCTTTGGACAGAGCCGCTTGCTCAAGTTGTTGAGCGTGAGTCATTCACAATCAATCGCGTGTATGCCGTCCAGTCGGAACAGCGCGAGGTCGTTCGCGTCGAGTTTGACTACGGCATCGACGATCCGTCGCAGAAGATCCACGACCGCTTTACCGACGGATACGTCGTGTGCGACCCTGCGCGGCAATGGACTGTGAAGGAGTATGGCGCCGTTCACCACAACCTTAACAATGACTATATCGCGACAATCAAGACAGTCTTAGAGCATGGCGATACAGTCGAGGACCTGCCGATTGCAACCAAGATCACGCAGACAATGGCGTCCGCGGGCGACGGTTACACGAGCGAATCGACGATCAATCTTAGTATTCTCAGTCGCGAGTTACCAAACGAAGAGCTGTATTTAAGCTATTACGGGCTTCCTGAGCCGCACTTCGAACGAAGTTGGTTCGGTGCTTGGGTATGGTACTTGATCGCGGGCATAGTCTGCCTGGCAATTGCCGTTGGGATCTTCAAGCGGCGAGAGGCGGGGATGTAATCCCGCAAATGCGGTACAGATCCGGCCACGAGAAGGCAGAAATGGTGGAACGAGAGAATGATCGACAACTCACTTGAAACAACCTCGCAAGATGCGACCGCATCGTGCTCAGTCAAAGGCGTGCGACGGTCGGGCATGCTTCGTTTCGTCATCCAGGTCGCGGCCATCGCATTGTTGCTGGGATCGGCCCTAATCGGCTTTGTGCGATGGCGGACGGGCTCGATGGGGCGTGTCTGGCCGTACTTGGCGGGGCAGCGATTGCTGATTGAGCCGACGCATCTGGACGTGGGTGCTGTCGAAAAGGCGAGTGTTCTTGAGCGGGAACTGCGAGTTTTGAATTTGGGATGGAAGCCGTTCAGACTGCTGGGCTCACAGAGCAGTTGCGGGTGTATTTCGCTCGATGAATTCCCAATCGTGGTTCCGGCGCGTGAGGGCTGCACTTTGAAGTTGGAAATTGGCACGTCGGACACGTCCGGGCCATTCAGGCATACGATCAAGTTCTTTTCGGATACGCCGGGCCGAATATCGGTAGTTGTCCCAGTCACTGGGATTGTCCTGTAGCTGCGAATTGTTCCAGGGGCATGTGCGTCTGGGCTGTTGGAGTTGTCCTTTTGAGAGAAA
>LSQX01164301.1_pt1 | contig 14325 bp, 9 predicted proteins | sample 654561 | NCBI WGS metagenome assembly LSQX01 (sample SAMN04489861, study PRJNA283612) | anaerobic digester metagenome | isolation source: 4 biogas reactors fed with cattle manure at either 37C or 55C with and... | place: Denmark: Kongens Lyngby | collected 2014
ATGGCCGCCAGCTTTGGCAGCTTTCAACGCCTGGCTACAGCTTGTTGCAAATCAGGTCATTGTGATTTACTTTATGGAGCAGCAGCGGTGGCAGCAGAATACAATGGCTGTGATAAAATGGGGCATATTCGCGATAAAATTGTGGAAATGTCATTCCAGTCAGCCTTGGCCTATGGAACTGCTATTGCTGCGGGATACAAGGCTCGGGCTCATGCTTCCGGTGTATATTTTCCCGATCCTCAGTTATCCAATGCCGCCAAGCTACAGGCGGTAGATGCGGTTTGGCTGGCATCCAAACTGGCTACTGAAATTACTGGGGGTATAATCTGTACCGCCCCTTCTCAGAAAGACTTTGACCATCCAGATATTGCAGAATACGTGAACAAATACTTTAAAGGCAAAGCTGAGGTTTCTACTGAAAAACGGGTACGCATCACCCGTCTGATAGAATACCTGGTGGGACAAGGGTCAATCATCCCCACTGAATCGTCGCATGGAGGAGGACCTGCCGCTGTTCAAAGACTAGTTATGCGGCAGGCCAGTAATCTCAATTACCTCAAAGGACGTGCCATTAAAATGGCCGGAATAAAACACGAGCAGATGAATCCCTAAACATTAGAGTTGTTCATCAATCTACCAGATCTACTGGTTTAATTTATTGTAATATGTTTTATTAATTTATATAATTTACTTGTAACTGTTATAATACGGTATACTTTTTATTTAAGGTATATATGGACTCTTCTTAATTTATGATCAAGTTTATGTAGTCCATGTTCATAAAAATGTTCCTATTGTACATTGGAGAATTATCCAAAATACAATCCAAGCCCCCATGACAAGTACCATAGACACTGAACCTGGAGGTGTTTCTTATCGGATTATTATCTAATTGGGAACAGAATGTGACCTGGCTAGTCCTATTTGCAGTTTTATTTTCTATAGTATCAGGAAAAATAAGATACGACCTCTCTGCTTTTGCAGGGCTTTTGTTGCTTGGAATTCTAGGTCTTAAAAATCCATCCGATCTCTTCTCCGGTTTTTCTTCTCCCGCTCTTTTCACCATCATTACTGTGCTTATCATGAGCGCTGGTATGGTTGAATCTGGTATTCTATCAGGTCTCGGCAAAGGAATAGCAAGCAGAATACATAAAGCTCATAACCAGGTATTTGCTATATATATAGCTACAAGCCTCCTCTCGGCCTTCATGAATAACGTGGGTGCTATCGGTACCGTTCTTCCAACCGCTAAAAGAATGGCATCAAGGGCTAAAGTTCCTCAATCTGTTTTTGGCCTTCCTATTGCCTATGCTTCAATCCTGGGAGGATCTTTAACCCTTATCGGTACCGCTTCCAACCTAATCATATCTACCTACCGGCTTAACGCATTTGGTGAACCGTTCAAGATGTTTGATTTTGCCTATCATGGTCTAACCATGATTTTGTCAGGCATAATAGTTGTGTTTGTGTGCCGGCTGTGCAGATTTGGTCCTTTTGCAAACAACTCCTTGGCTGAGAGCAATCCAAATATGAAGCTGGCAGATATACCATTGGAAAAACCTGTCGAACGCAGTCGCAGAAAAAGCCTTATCGTCCTTGTTGGTCTTATTCCAGTCATTATACTTACTTCTATTGGCATACTTCACCCATCTATTGGTTTTGGAATAGTCGTAGTCATTTGGATTGCTCTGGGTGTATTGTCTTACCACACTGCAATTTCCAGTATAAATCTTTCAATTATTGTTTTTTTGGGAAGTATGTTAGGTATATCCAGTGTGTTAGAAGAAACAGGAGCTCTGAATTCTGCGATAAGCTTGATAAGTCCTGTGTTTGCAACCCTGCCGCCTTTTCTGCTGATATTAAGCTTTGTTTTAATTACTGCCCTATTCGCAAATCTTCTCAACAATTCCGTGTCTGCTGTTCTAATGGCTCCCGTTGCTGTGACCCTGTGGAAGTCAGGTGTAGTTCCCTTCAATTACGATGCTCTTCTAATGGCTGTTGCCGCCGGTTCCAGTCTGGGTATAATAATACCAAGCCATCAGGCAACCATCGTAGTGATGAATAGCATAGATTTTCCAAGAAAGAGCTTTATTAAGACTGGTACGGCCATTGCTTTTATGGCCGTCGTTTTATCAACTTATGTCATCTACACCATATGGTGCTGAGAAAATAAATTAAAGAAATGGAGGTTTTTTTATGGAATTCAAACAGATCTACACTCCTGGGCTTGCTCACCTCTCCTATGTTATTGGCGGAAATAATGCCTGCGTTGTTATAGATCCAGCCAGGGAGGTGAAACAGTACATTAAAATTGCAGATTCCTGGGGGCTTCCTATCAAGGGGATAATTGAAACCCATTTACACGCTGATTTTGTGTCGGGACATATAGAATTAAGAGAACTTACCGGGGCATCCATATACATAAGCGAACAGGCAAAAGCGGAATTTGAGCATTACGCCGTTAAAAATGAGGAGGAAATACAAATAGACAGCCTGCTCATTAAGATGCTGGATACTCCGGGGCACACACCTGAATGTTCGGTATATATTGTTTCTGATCTTGAAAGGGGCCCAGAACCTGCTTTGGCTTTCACCGGAGACACTCTGCTGGTGGGCGATGCGGGCCGGCCTGACCTGTTCCCGGACATAAAAGAAGAACTGGCATCTCAATTGTATGCAAGTCTTCGCCGGCTGGAAAAACTAGGAGACAATATTGAAATGTATCCAGCCCATGGTGCTGGTTCTCTTTGTGGCAAGGCTCTATCTTCCAAGTTATCTTCCACCATTGGTACTGAAAAAATGCATAATCCTGCCATATTAAAACACCCGGAGCAAGAATTCATAAAAAGCTTCTTGGAAGAAATGCCAGAAGCGCCCGATCATTTCTCACGCTGCTCGGAGATCAACCGAAAGGGTGCGCCTGCTGTGTCCAAACTAAACAAACCGGTGGCATATTCGCCGGAGGAATTCTTGAAACTAAGCCGCGCTGGCTATGTGGTAGTTGATACCCGTGATCAGCTAGCCTTTGGAGCAGCACATGTTCCAGGTGCCTACGGTCTGAGCCTTAAGGGCAATTTTGCTACTTTTTCCGGCTGGGTTTTGCCGCCAGATAAACCTCTGCTTCTAGTCCTGGAAGATATGAAAGATATGCCCGCAGCACTAAAAGCTCTTTATAGCGTTGGCCTTGACCATGTAGCTGGATATCTTGATGGCGGCATGCCCGCTTACGCTTCAAGCGGCTATGAAACCGCAAGGTTTGAGAGTATCTCAGTCACTGAAGCCAAGGAACGATATGAAAAAGGAGAAATACTCCTTATCGACACCAGGCTCAAAAGCGAGTACGATCTGGGACATATTAAATGCACTAGGCACATTCCGGCACCTGATATGCGCAATAAGTGGAAGGAACTGGCTGGTAGCAAACCTGTATCCTTTATCTGCAATTCGGGCAACAGGTCCCTTCTGGCCACCAGCCTGATGCTGAACCTAAGCGGCATGAAAAATGTAATCAATGTTATCGGAGGCACAACTGCCTGGGAAAACCTTGGCCATCCAGTTACTACGGCAGGCGATGAAAGTTGTGAGCCTCCTATTGGTTAGTTCTCATGCTCTATGGTCACTCATGTACCCAGGTTTTGGACATCTAAGTCTTCAGAGTACTACAAAGGGTATGTTTTTGTTTTTAGGTGAGCTTATAATCAATTACAAATCTCACCTCAACATGGCTATATTATACAGCTTCACCGGAAACTTTCAGCAGGCTAAGGAAGTACTGGACACGCAATGAATAATCTATTGCCCAGTCTTGGTTTATGCAATTTACGATAGCTACCGCCTGGCACTAGAATCTAATAAGCTTTCTATCCTGGCAGATAGGGAAGCCGTTATGCCTACATATTATCAATATTGGTTAGAAAGACCTTTCGATTGTGATAGGTTTCGGTAAAGGCTTTATAGTCCTTTTGGATTTTGCTGTTTAGTTGCCGGGCTTCTGTATATTTAAAATTGGCAAGCTCATAATCATCATCATATTCCAAGTTTGCCCCCGCTTCTATCAGGTCACAATACTGAATGGCTTGGGTCAAGACACTGCTTATTTGCGACTGCAATGCTTCAGTCCCCGGAGGTGCGTACAGATTGTTAACCTGGCTACGGAGGCTTTCTCTGGTGTAGCGGCCATCATTTATCAAGGCAAAATAATCTGCCCAGGTATAACCTCCATTTCTGATATTATCTAGCGCTGAACCAAGGTCCCCCTTTGCGCTATCGTTTTCATGTATAATGCTGTCCATTTGCCTGAAGAATTCATTAAAAGCGGCCAACTTTTTGAGCTTCTCTTCGTTGGCTCTGCGTTGCTCATCGCAATAAATTGAAAGCTTGTCAGGCACTACCAAAAGGTTACCTGAGAGTTTGGGCTCCACCCCTGGAATGGTTATGCGATCAGCAGTCTGTTTGGCCAATGTAATGTTTTTCTTGAGGTTTTGTAATACCGTATCAGTTTTTGAACTCAAGGGGTTTCCAAGGATCAACGGTACCTGCTGTAAAATGGAATCTTCCAGTTGCACCAGTTCAACAATCATCTTTTGCTGGCTTTTATATTTATCCGGACAAGTTACCTTAGACCATTTATCGTTGGCTCTATTTAAATCCTCTTTAGACAATTGAATATCCTTGGTAATTGCCAATATCTTTTCCTGGACAATATCTGAGTGGAAATCTGATTCCAGCATCTGGTTGGTGGTCGAAATCTTTTCGGCCAATTTACAACTCTGTTCTACAAATGTATTGGAGATTTGCAAGAGGTAGTAATAATAGGACAAACCTGCCGCAATTAATACTGTTATGCCAAGTAAAATGATCTTACCCCTGGTCATGGTTAGCCAGCCGGCTCCAGTTCTGGCGGGGGCATCCCCTTTCAAACCAGAAGCCAGGGCCATACTATTGGTAAGATGATGAATAGCCTGACCTTCCGCCGCAGCTACAATTTCCTGTTCAGCCAAGTTGCTTCCACAAACCGTGCAAAAACTTGCTTCTTTCTCATTCACTTTGCCGCATTTTATGCAGCTCCGGAGTTCAGGCTCTCGCTTGCTTCCGCAAGTTGGACAATATACTACGTCAGGCTCTATTTCCTTTCCGCAGTAAGTGCATATATGCTGTGACATGTTAAACTCCCCCTTTTGTCTGTAAAATAGATTCCATCTACTGGTGACATTTTCCTGCCCAAAGACCAAAATTATGCTGCAATTAGGAGTGCCAGACATACATTCTTTTTACCATTGCTAACAGGTAAAATTTAACTCACGTGGAATCTTACAACTAAGATGCAAAGCTTAACTAGAGCGACAGAGAATGGGGTGATATAAATGGCGGTTAAAACCGGTAGAGCCGATAAGGCGGCCCTGGTGCTTATAGACTATGACCGTTGTACTGCCTGCGGTCTTTGTGTGCAGGTATGTAAAGGTGCTCCCCTGTACTTGGAGGATGGGTTGGTTAGAATTGATCCGGATCGAATATTTGGCTGTGTGGGATGTGGCCATTGTGCGGCTATATGCCCGCAGGAGTGCATAAAAGTTGAAGGTCGGGAGCTGACACCGAATGATTTATATCCATTGCCAGCTATGGATTCACTGGCTACTTATCAGCAATTATATAAGCTTTTGTTTTCTCGCCGTAGTATAAGAGAGTTTAAAGAAAAGGAGGTTGAAGCGGAAAAGATTGAGCAGCTTATTGAGTCGGTGTCAACTGCTCCCATGGGCTTGCCCCCATCTGATGTGGAGATATTGGTGATAAAAGGGCGAGAGAAAGTGAGGCAGCTTTCCTGGGATATAATTGATTATTTTAAACGCATCAAATGGATGTTTTCTCCTGCCACCCTGTTAGTAATGCGCCCTGTCCTGGGCAAAGAGTATCTTGAGTCTTCCCGGACTTTCCTGGCTCCGGCCATTGACTTGTTTATAGCAGAAAAGGAGCAGGGAAAAGATTATCTTTTATACGATGCTCCTCTGGCTCTGTATTTTCACGTTTCGCCTTATGCTGATCCCCTTGATCCAGTAATTGCCGCCACTTATGCCATGATTACCGCTGAAACCCTGGGCCTGGGCAGTTGTATGATAGGAACGGTGGCCTATGGGTTCAGATACAGCAAGGAACTGAAGAAAAAATACGGTATCCCGCTCAGGAATCAGCAGGGGATAATGTTAATAATGGGCTACCCGGCGGTAAAATACCAGCGAGGTATCAAGCGCAGCCTGGCCAAAGTCACTTATTACTAGGAAGCAAAAAGAACGTCCCCCTGCTTCCCAGAACCTGCTCAGCGCTAAGCCCGGTTAAGCGTTCAAAGGCCCGGTTAAACTGGAAAATTCTGTACTCCCGATCCCATACAATAATGGGGGCATTAGCATAATTAAACAGGCTTTCCAGAAAAGCATTGGCCTCCCGGAAAGCTTCCTCCGCCTGCTTGCGTTGGGCCAGTTCTACCTTCAGTTCAGCAGTCCTTTCATTCCTTTTCTTCTAAAATATCGTTGTACTCGCAGGAGGACTGGGTTGTTCCCACGTTCCCTACCCTTTACACCGCTGAATTATGTACAGCAAAGGGGCTGTGGAAACCGAAGTTTCGCACAGCCCCTTATTCATGTTTTGCTTCTTAGAGGATTAGCTTTTAAATGAGCTAATTTCTGTCTTCACACTCACCGATGGTGGTGTCACTAATAAGCCACTTTCCGTCAGTTATCTCTACTAATAAGGTAATCGTTCTTTTTGCTACTATTTCCTTTTTTTCCCCACCTGCTATTTCTACGATTTCCCCCATAACCTCATAGGCTCCTTCTGATACTTTCTCAGTGCTCAAAATCTCTATGCGGTCTGGCCAGGGACTTGAAGTTAGCCTTCCGGGTGCATTTATGGGATCCTTAAACCATTGTTCAATCAGGCTCGGGGACACATACTCCCCGTAGTTCTCCTGCATACTCTTTTCCAATACATCCTCAGGTCCTAAAAGAGAAACTAATTGGAGTTTCTGGCCGAATTCCTCTCGGTATACATAAATAAAAACGATATGATAAGCCGAATGTTACATGAAATATTCATAATACTCCTCTTTGATTATCTTCCCAATTTCGCAGCAATTAATAGTTGCTATAAAAAACTACTGCACACAAAAAGAAGCGGGCCAGAATGTCTGAAAAGTCTTAAATAGTGGTAGTTTGGCCTCCATAGCGGAAGATGACGCACTGTTTCAAGGCTAAAGAGCAGCCTTCAGCCCTTAAAATGTCCAATAACAAGCATAAAGTGGGGCGATTGTAAGCTACACAGTGTTTCTGGGACAGTCTGGCCCGCTCGTTATGGCAGAAGTCGTTTTCATTGATATTTTTATCATGTACTACTATTGGAAAGAGGTCTGCTAGCAAATAGCAGACCTCTTGTCCTTCCCTGGTTTGATTAATAATCATGGTCAAAGTGGTTTTTACCACTTCCAAACTCACATACACTAAGCAAGCAAAACTCAAGTTCGATTCAATGACTCAACAGGGTAGCGCCATATTCACCCTATACAAAAAAGGATTGCGCAAACTTGCTCAATCCTTTTTTGGTTGGTATATTAAAACTCGGTATCGCTTAATAAAATAGTGCCGACTTTGGGGCTTATAATACAAGCCGTAATAGTTTTTCCATCTATCTGGCCTGAAAGCACCACATGCTCCTTGGAGCCAAAGCTGCTGAATTGGATAGTATCATCATTCTCCATAGTGATTTTAATGCTGTTACCTGCCAGCATCAGGATATGTGCTCCAGTAAATGTAGGGCTGGTGTTTAAAGAGCTAATTATTTCGTTTATCTCATCGCTGCTAAAGGTTTTAATCTTTTCCTGCCTTAGGGTATAGAGTGTCATTTCTTTAACCTTTTCAACTGGAATCGCTAATCCCATTTCCTCTAAGGACGGGCCTATATTTTCCTCAGATGATATGTTTTCATATACCATAATTTTCTCAGCCTTAGCTTGAACGGGGTAAGATTCTTTAACCGGTCCGTCAAAAACAACCTTAACCATCATGCCTTCTACAAAATCCCTGGAATTAAAGCCTTCTTCGGTATTACCATTTACAATTATGGTATCCTTATCGAAGCTCACATAAGCCTTATCATATTGGGTGCCAATGGTAACAGCGCTTTCAACCAAGATAGTGTTTAAATTTATCTCGCTTATATTCCCGGCAATGTCAATTTTTACACCACCTTGGTACTGATCGGGCAAAGTACCATCAATGGCAACTGTTTTGGTATCTTTTAGCCAGTCCACATCAAAACCCAATGATTCTGCAACAAAACGGATGGGTATAAAGGTACGGCTCTGTACAATCCTGGCCGGCACTTCTAATGACAGATTTTCTTCAACACTTATTCCGTTTATGCTCTTTCTTACCTTAGCCAGATCGGAACCAATTACAAATTCGATGCTTATATTATCGGTATATACGCCGACAGCCTGGCTTTCCTCCTCCCAGGTAACCAATGCACCTAAAGACTCCATTATACCGCGTAGGGGTACCAGAGTTCTGTCCTCTTCAATAAAAGGCGCAACATCAGTGGGCACAAGTTTATCATTTATTTGGATTATTATACCCTTATCCGGGAGCAATACTGCCTGTTCACCTTCAACTACCTTAATCTGATCTCTGCTGAATATTTGGTATATAAAATCCGCATTATCCTCAGTAAAAGGTGTTATTCCAATTTCCACATAATTTTCATCTTCCTTAGCCGAGGTATGGGTTACAGTAAAACCCGCATCAGCAATATCCTCTGGATGGCTGATAAAAAGATATTGATCAATTTCCCATTGCAATTCTAATAGTTCATTACCCTCAATTTCCTCCAGCCTTTGGTCAATTCTTGCCTGCTCATCAGATGATATATCCGTGGCAAAAGCAGGGCTTGCGACACAAACAGTAATGGCAATGCAGATAAATACCATTAGTGCCTTGTTGCCTTTCCATTTCAACATTTCAGTACCTCCTGTTTAAGATAAATTTGTTTCTCACTATACAAGACGTTATAAAGACAGAAATCTTACACCTGGAAGCATTCCTATTTGTTCCTGATTAATGCTGCGCTATCTACTATAATATAAAATAGATGCCACATCCCTCTAAAGAATTGGCATTTATTGGTAGTCCGTGCGTAAAGCATATCTGAAAACACGGTTTGGTGCCTGATCGGATAAAAGGTGGACAATCTCCGGGTTTTGTAATTAATTTTGTTATCCAACAGCTTACAGGTAATAAATGGAGGTGAAAAGCAAGAGGCCTACCCAATTACTTATACAATGATCACTTAAGAATTTGTTGCACAATATGTAATTATGAAGGGAGAGAATTGATTGAAGCAATATGAGCAGAAACTGGTTACGGCAGAGGAAGCGGTAAAAGCGGTTAAATCAGGAGATTGGGTAGCTTACAGTCATTTTGTAATGTTTCCCGAGACTCTGGATAGGGCATTAGCAATGCGCAAAGGAGAGCTCAAGGATGTAAAAGTAAAAGCATCTACCGGAATGCATCCCGCCCAGGTGGCATTCACGGACCCGGAGCAAGAATCCTTCATTTACCATAGTTCTTTTTTTAGTCATAGTGACCGGCAACTGGGTGATCGAAACCTGGCTTTTCATATACCGGGCAATTACCGGGAAGAAGTACCCAAGTTGTACCAGGGTTACACGGGAAAGCCCAATGTAGCTATGCTAAAAACTACCTCCATGGATCAAAATGGATTTTTTAATTTCGGTACTTCCTGTTCATTCACCCATGCCACCGCTAAAATGGCGGACACCGTTATAGTGGAGGTCAACCAAAAGGTACCCTATTGTCTTGGGGGAAATCATGAAAAAATTCACATCTCAGAAGTGGATTACATTGTGGAAGGGAATCATCAGCCTTTATTAACCTTGCCGGAAGTTACCGCCAGTGAAGAGGACCAGAAAATAGCTTCCCTTATTGTAGAGGAAATTGAAGATGGAAGTTGTCTGCAACTGGGTATAGGGGGAATACCTAACGCAGTAGGTAAAATCATCGCTGATTCGGATGTTAAAGACCTGGGCTGTCACAGTGAAATGCTGGCTGATGCCTATGTTGATCTTTATGAAAAAGGTAAAATGAGCGGAGCGAAAAAAACCACCGATAGGTACAAAATGGTCTATACCTTTGCCATGGGTTCAGAGAAGCTCTATCAATTCATGGATAAGAATCCGGTATGCGCTGCCTACTCGGTAGACTATACCAATGATTATCAAGTAATAGCCTCCAATGACCGGGTAGTAAGCATAAACAATGCCCTGCAGGTGGACCTGTTTGGACAGATATGCTCAGAATCCCAGGGTTATCGACATATATCAGGTACTGGCGGGCAGCTTGATTTTACCATAGGGGCCATGTTGTCCCGGGGGGGAAAGGGATTTATCTGTCTGAAATCCACCCGGGTCCGCCAGGGTCAGCTTATTTCCAGGATAGTACCCACGGTAGAAGGAATAATAACGGTCCCCAGATCCCTGGCCTTTTATGTGGTCACGGAATATGGCAAAGTCTTGATTAAGGGAAAAACCACCTGGGAAATTGCCGAAGCCATTATCTCCATAGCTCATCCGGAATTTAGAGATGGTTTGGTGGAACAGGCTCAAATAATGGGGATATGGACCAAAACCAATAAGAAGATATAAATTTGCAAAGGAAATGGTGAGGATTTGCTCATAGGCCAAATCCTCACCATTTTTATTAAACAGAGAAGTTTTAAAATTCAATTCGTTTGGGAGTCGGAATGCTATAAATACTAGTCCGACCAGTTTTATCCATATTTGCAGGCACTGCCAAATACACCGGCAAAAAGGCGGGTTGGTGGGTACCTGGCCTCGGCAATGGGCTAATACGGTAATCCCGGCATAATCTAGAATCATACCGATAAATACCCCAGATGAGACCTAATAAATATAAACCAAGCAGTTTCAACAGCTAAACCTTCTCAGAAGCTTGTTTCATAAATGGGAAAGGAAGAGCTGTTTTGCCACTGGCCACCGGTTTTGGATACAATGAATGAAACTTGCAGAGAAAGGATAAGTATTTATGAATAATAAGAGATCTGCACTGTTTCTGACTACTATAATAGTAATGTTGATAACTTTTTTGCTTCCGGCTGCATCTTATGCTTACCCGGGAGACGAAGCCCTTACAGTTGGATGGCAGGGAAATGATGTCAATCAATTACAGAGGGATTTAAACTATCTGGGCTATGGCTCGGTTGACAGCATGTTGGGGAAACAAACTCAGGCAGCAGTCCTGGCTTTTCAAAAAGATAATGCTCTTAATGCAGATGGAGCAGTGGGCAAGGCCACAGCAAATACCCTAAGCAATACCGTAAGCAGTGGTTCTGAAGCTACTTCTCCCTCACGGGGATTTACCACCTTTTCCAATCAGGATATTTATGATTTGGCTCGGCTAGTCTACGGCGAGGCCAGAGGTGAACCGTATGTGGGTCAGGTAGCAGTGGCAGCAGTAGCCATTAATCGTTTGGAATCTAATAAATTTGCTAATACTTTAAGGGGCGTAATCTATGAACCCCTGGCTTTTACTGCGGTTAGTGATGCTCAATTCTATTTGGAACCCAATGCGTCTGCCCTCCAAGCCGCAAAGGATGCCATAAAGGGGTGGGATCCAACCGGAGGAGCGCTGTATTATTGGAATCCTAAAACTGCAACCAGTAAGTGGGTATGGAGCAGGAGTATTATAACGCAGATCGGGCAACACGTTTTCGCCGGTTAGCAAGCCTTTAAAAGCATTATTCTATCTGGAGTGACACCTAAGGGGGCTTCCAGGCCCCCGATGCCTTAAGGTTCACTATTAGGAAAGAAGTTATTTTGAAAATGCTGAGATCTTGTAACTATACAAACACCAATAATACGCTATTGTTGATGAGGTCCTTCGTCGCCTTCGGCTCCTTAAGGATACCAAACAGGTACTTTTTTAGTGGTCTCGCATCTTCCCTGCTGATATCCTTTACCCAGTTAATAGCAATCAGGCCAAGTATTAAATGAAACAGGACGGTTTATTTGCAATAAAGCATATTTCAAATAAAAACCGTCCTATCTTATCTTAAAGCGTGTTATGCCGGCACCGTATTTACCCTAGCGATACATTTCCTCAACCGCATCCTGGAAATGATTGATAATGTTCTTGGGTTTTAGTTTTAGAGTTGGAGTCATCTCTTCCAAATCGAGTGAAAAGACTCGATTGGAAATAATATATCTTTTGATTTGCTCATATTGTTCCAGTTCCTGATTAGCGGCTTCAATATCCCTATCGATTAAAGCCCGCACTTCAGGATGTTTGACCAGATCATCCCCAACCTTGACGATTACTCCATCCTGCCTTACGAATTGGCTTTCATCGAAAGTAATTCCCGCTTTGGCCAATTGATTTATCACAGCAGCAAACTTGGGAACCACAATGGCGCTAACAAACTTGCGATTATCCGCCACGGCGCAGACTGCATCAACATAGTGAGCCACGGTAAAGCGGCTTTCAACCTTGGCTCGAGGTACATTCTTCCCGGTGTCTAGCACCATAATCATTTTTTTGCGATCTACAATTTTGTACCAATAATCCTGGTAGGTACTGTTATAGATAGGTACCGCAATATCACCGGTGTGGAAAAAGCCGTCTTCAGTGAAAGCTTCGGCATCAGCCTGGGGATTGTTCCAATAACCCACGAAAACGTTATCCCCCCTGACCAGGATTTCACCATCATCTGCCAGCTTCATTTCACAAGTGACTTTACTCCGGCCAATTGAACCAGGTAAAGTTGCGCCCATAATATTCTTGCTAACCGCATTCATGGTCTCAGTCAAACCATAACCTTCTGTAACCCGAATTCCCATGGCAGCAAAGGCTTTAAACAAATGAGCTGGCAGGGAAGCCGAAGCTGAATTGGCATAAACGAAATTCTTGCCTAATAAAGACCGCACCTTGGCAAAAACGGTGGCTTGAGCCCACTCATAATCCTGGGCCAAATCCTCAGGCAAACCTTGGGCAAAATCCTTGTCCAGGGATAAGTCCAGAAATCCTTCGCTATCGCTGTGATAGGCCATGACTTTTTCCCCAATATCCATAGCCTTTTCAAAGGCCGCTTTGGCTTCCGGCGAAGCTGAGGTTGCGTCTCGCATGGCCATATATATTCTTTCAAAAATCCGGGGTACACAGCAAAACCAGTGGGGATGGAAAATCTGCAAATCTCGTAAAACCGTGCTGGAACTTTCAGCATAGGCGATGGTTTGTCCCGTTGACAATGACAGCATCTGGCCGCATTGTCTCTCATAAGTATGGGAGAGGGGCAGAAAACAAAAGTTGATATCAGAGGGTTCGAAATAATAATTGCCCCGGAAAAAGTTTATAGTATCTCCCAGGGCCGAGGACATAAAAGTATAATGGGTATGTACAACGCCTTTGGGGTTCCCGGTTGTTCCAGAAGTATACACTATGGTGGCAATATCCCACAGATTGCAGCTTTCACTGCTTTGTATATATTGGGAGCGATTCTTGACCGCATATTTTCTGCCCATTTCCATTAAGCTGCTCAAATGAATAAATCTCTGGTCAGGAAGTACCGCCTCATGGTCGAAAACAATGACCTTTTCCAAGGCCGGCATATCATGGAAAGAATTTAATATCTTTTCTATACCCGCACTGTCCTTTACATACAAATACCTGCTGCCTGAGTCATTGATAATATAGGTCATTTCGGGTATGGAGAAACTGGGGTAAAGAGGGACGGTAACTGCAGCACTGCAGAGTATGGAAAAATCCGCCCATAACCACTGGGGACAGTTGGGGCTCATAATAGCCACCCGGTCTTGCCGCTTAAGGCCCAAGCTCATCAGCCCACAGGCCAGGTCTTGAACCTTGGCCCGCACCTGCCCATAGGTAAGGGATGCTAATTCTTTTGGTTTGCTGAAGTCGGGTTGATACCACTGACATCTCTTATCCGCGTATTTGTTGGTTGACTTGTTAAACATAGCCGGAAGGGTAGACAAAATCAGATGCTCTCTTGAAAGATTGGAACCAAATAGCATAATAATTCCCCCCTAAACAATTTATTACTCTATTTGATGCAATATCAATACCAGCTTTCATACCAACCTGGGTAAGGACCGCCGTTCGGCACTCTGCTCGACAAATGAGCTGGTCTCAAGAGTTCTTAAAATGTATGATATTCAGACTACACTGTGTAATACTTACACAACACCGGCACAAAATCTATGACAGCCACGTTATCACCCAGCAAATTAAT
>LSQX01026937.1_pt1 | contig 14323 bp, 14 predicted proteins | sample 654561 | NCBI WGS metagenome assembly LSQX01 (sample SAMN04489861, study PRJNA283612) | anaerobic digester metagenome | isolation source: 4 biogas reactors fed with cattle manure at either 37C or 55C with and... | place: Denmark: Kongens Lyngby | collected 2014
GTTGTACAACTGTCCCTGATAGGCTTGTACAAGCAAAGCAAATGACTGTATATCACCGTTTAAGGTGTTGGAAATTAAGGTGCTTTCATCTATCAATTTATCAACTCCCTTGCCAAGAAAAAAGTACAAAATAAGTTAATTAATAACACCTGGGAAAATAGACAGATATTCAGACTAAGAATAAATCAGAGTGATTATTAAGAAAAATTCCCGTATTCAATTTGATTATATCATAAAAATATGTATAAATCAAAGGGGGGCATCAATAATGTGAAGAAAAGTGCTCCAGAAACTTAAGTGTATCTTTTATTTTTCAAAAACGTTACTTTTTTAATTTTCAGAAGTAGTAATTATAAAGGGGATTTTTTAGTGAATAAAAGATATTAAATTGGATTGTACATTTTGGAGGAGAAGGTGATTTATTAATATAGAAGCAGTATTTAGAGTAAGAGTAAAGAGTGATTATAGTAAAATTCAAATTCCCGTATTCAAATTTATCTAATTCGTGTGGAGTTTTTATTGCTCCATTGGATTTTTGTACTTATTTATAGGATTAGCCGTTGTTGGCTTTGAAAGTTTATGTCAATTGGACAAAATATTAGTTCTTTTTCAAATTTGCAAAGAAGTAGAGAAGCGTTTGAAAAAGTTTAGCATAATAAATATCTTATTGGAGAAAAAACTTTTGATTCTCTTTTTTTTTTGCCAATTTTAAGCTGAATAAGGACATGGGGAATTCATTTTTCGTTATATTGAGAGCGAATATGGCGTTTGTTATGCCCTTTTAATAATTTGATATACATTCTATATAACACTTTTATAGCACTTCACTTCAAAAAAAATTTCGTTGTAGAAAAATTTCCTTATTTTTTATTTAAAAATGAACCTAATGACCCGTAAGAAACAATATATTTATGGAATAGCTATTCCGGGCAACTGGGGTGTGCAATACTGTATAAAAAAGCTGTAGCAAAAGTGTTAAAATAGATTTGCACCGTGCGGAGAGGGGGAGCAGGTTGGAAAACATGGATATTGATAGTCTTTTAATGCTTTACGGTAAAGATGTATACGGATTTTGCCTCAGGCTTGCGGAAAACAAGGAGAATGCTGATGACCTGTATCAGGATACTTTTTTAAAAGCTCTGGAACTGACTAACAGAATTGATAAGAGCAAAAATCCGAAAGGTTTTCTTGTCTCCATCGCCGTTGGCTTATGGAAGAACAAACGCCGAAAATATGCCAGGCGAAAGAGAATAGCTCCTGAGGTGGAATTAAACGATGAAATCGGCGGTAGCATACCATGTGCCGATACACCGACGCCGGAAGAGATTGTTATATCAAGGGAACGCTGCGAACTAATAAGGAATGAAGCAAATAAACTCAGTGACAGGCTTAGAATACCCCTGTATATGTATTACACTGCAGGGATGTCGGTGGAAGATATTGCATCAGCCCTTAAGATTCCGCAGGGTACAGTAAAAAGCAGGCTTTGCAAAGCTCGCAAGATTTTAAAAAATGTTTTGGAGGGTTATGTATGGAAGATAAACAACTAGAGCAGTTGTTGACAAAGGCTCTTTCTTCAACAGTTGAACCCAGTGAAGATCTAAACCTGATAATAAAAAACAGAGTAAAGGAGAATAAAACTATGAAACCGGTACATAAAAGAATGGCAGTTGCATTAATTGCTGCCGCTATATTTATAATGTCAGGCTCGGCGTTTGCAGCCTGGCAGCTATTAAGCCCGAAACAAGTGGCTGAAAAACTGGGAGATAAAGCTCTTGCAAAGGCTTTTGACAGTGAAAATGCAATTCAAATCAATGAATCTGTAACTTCCGGGGATTATACCTTCACACTGCATGGAATCACCTCCGGCGAAAACTTGAGCGATTTTAAAAGCTCGGCCCGGGATATTCTTCCTGACAGAACTTATGCCGTAGTTTCCATCGCAAAGAAAGACGGAACTTCGATTGCAAAAGCTGGTTCTGAAGATGGTTCTGAAGATTACCAGGAGCTTAATTTTATTGTATCTCCCCTTATAAAGGGTCAGAAACCTTGGCAGGTGAACATATTCACTATGAACGGCGGATATAGCGAATGCGTTGTGGACGGAGTAATTTATAGAATGGTTGATTGCGACAATATTGAGATGTTTGCCGACAGAGGGGTCTATCTTTATGTCGGTACCGGAATCTTCATCAATAATCAAACGGTTAACTACAATGAAGAGACCGGAGAAATTACCCTTAATGAAAACAGTAAAGAAGCAGGAGCGCTTTTTGATTTGCCCCTTGATGTGAATAAGGCAGATCATGAAAAAGCCCAAAAGTATCTCAAAGAATTATTCCCCGAATCATCACCTGAATCATCTCCTTCTGACTTTGAATCCGCAGCAGAGGATAGCTCCTTTGTAAATTGGGAAGATAAACTTGACGGTGCCGTTGTAATACCCGAATCCATAAAGGAAGTTACATGTGATGAAAACGGATATGCGTATTATGAGTATAATAGAGATAGTCTGAGCTTTTTATTGGACTCTATGTTAGATGTCTTAGAGTCAGGCGAGTGGAAAACAGTAAGGATAAGTGACGATGACAAGCAGATTAAAGCTATTCAGTTTTCAAAGGATGAAAACGATGTAATTATCGGAAGGACATTGAGTAAGTCAAAATAACCTGACAGCATAAGATTGAAAAAAAGCTACTATCGCAAAATGTGATGGTAGCTTTTTTTAATGGGATTTTACGATGAGATTTTACGAAGTGAAATGAACAAAAAGTGGTGGCGGCTTGATGCCCTGGAGCTTTAAATGGGATTTTACGTAGGAAAGGACCTATTGACAGCTATAATTATTTTTTATACAATAAATAGACCGACGGTCGGTCTGAAATTGTCGAACCGACACGAGAGAGTCTTTTAATATTTGAGGTGAATATATGAGAATTTCCAAAGAGCATGATGTAAGGCGTAACGAAATTTTAGATAAAGCAGAAAGTTTGTTTGAAGTAAAAGGGTATAACAAGACTACGGTCAATGATATCCTTCGTGAAGTTAACATAGCCAAGGGTACCTTCTATTATTACTTTAAATCAAAAGAGGAGGTCTTGGATGCAGTCATTGACCGGTATTTGGAGATTGCCCTTGAGAGGGCTGAGGATGTGAAAAAAAGAACGGATTTAGCTCCTGCTGAGAAGCTGATACAGGTTATACTTGGTCTTAGGATGGGAGAGCCTAATAGCGGGGTAATTGAAGAGCTTCACAGTCCGGAAAATGCCCTTATGCATCAGAAATCCATTGCCGGAGTTGTCCTTCGGCTGACACCCATCATGAAAGAAATTGTTAATGAAGGCATTGCAACCGGTGATTTTACGACACCTTTTCCCGAGGAGACCATTAAGATTATGCTGACCGCCGGCTTTACGCTGACCGATGAAGGGATGTTTTCCTTTACGCAGGAAGAGCGGCAACGGCTGATACAGGCATTGTTTTATTCCTTCGAGACTCTGCTGGGAGCTAAGAAGGGAAGCTTTGATATTGGATTTGAAAGAATTAACTGAGAGAGCGTGAGGGAGACAGTGCACAAATGGCAGAGAAAAATAAAAATTTCAGTAGATTTTTAATAATATGGTTGGGTGAGTTTATATCCAGCATTGGAAGCGGGCTGACGGCTTTTGCATTGGGAGTTTATGTATTTCAGACAACGGGTAGTGCTGCAGCGGTATCCCTTACTGCATTATTTGCTTTTCTTCCCACAATAATGCTCAATCCTGTGGGTGGAGTAGTGGCGGACCGGTTTGACCGAAGGCTAATGATGATATGCGGGGATTTGTTTTCCGCCTTTGGCTTGGTTTACATGTTAATCTGCTTCCGGTTGGGGGTACTGGGGACCCTGCAAATATATATTGGGGTAACCGTTAGTGCTGTATTTGTGTCACTTTTAGAGCCGGCATACAAAGCCACGGTAACGGATCTTTTAAGCCAGGAGGACTTTTCCAAGGCAAGTGGAATGATGCAGTTGGCAGCCTCTTCAAAATACCTGCTGTCCCCGGTGCTCGGAGGGCTGTTACTGACAATAACCGATGTTGGGACAATTTTAATATTGGACATATCAACCCTTATAATTACGGTTATGATAGTTGCTATCATAAGAAAGAGACTTCCGCCCAAAACCGAACACAAAGAAAAACTGCGGCTGATAAAGGACATGAAAGAAGGATGGAAAACGGTTACAGGTGACCGCGGCGTATTGGCAATTGTTGTTTTGATCTCTGTAGCAACCTTTTATATCGGTCTTTTGCAAACATTGATATCTCCAATGATACTTTCTTTTTCGGACTCTAAAGTATTGGGTATGGTTGAGACCATCAGTGCAGTGGGTATGCTGTTGAGCAGCATAATCATCGGGATACTGCCTTTAAAGAGATATGTATCAACCATGGCAACGGGGTTTAGCCTTGCAGGGATATTTATTTTATTTCTCGGAGCTACAACCAATCTTGTTGTGATTACTCTGGCAGGGTTTTTGTTCTTTTGTACTCTTCCCTACATAAATACAAGTGCGGATGTGATGGTAAGATGCAGAATCCCCGATGAGCTGCAGGGGAGAGCATGGGGAATTATAAGTATATTGTCACAGGTGGGATATGTACTGGCCTATGCTTGCGGAGGAATGTTGGCGGATAACATCTTCAATCCCATGTTTTTAGAGGGAGGATTGCTTTCGGATAGCTTCGGAAGATGGATTGGAGTCGGACCGGGCAGGGGAATCGGCTTCATGTTGATGATTTCCGGTGCATTTGTTGTAATTTTGGGATTTTTCATAAGGAGAGTAAAAGTTATTAAGTCCATGGAGCCTGAAGTTAAAACTCAGTATGACGCAGAATCGAATGCGGAAGGAAAAGCCTGCAAAGATATATGAAAGGTGAAGGTGTTTGTATGATAATATCAATGATAAAGAGGGATTTTATCAGAAATAAAGCAATTAACATCACACAATGGCTGTTTATTTTCCTGTCGGCTTTTCTTATGGCATCGGGAAGCATAATCATTATTAATTCCTTTGGAGCCATCGACAGTCTTTTTGAGATTGCAAAACCGCCCCATTTCATGCAGATGCACACCGGGGAAATAAAGCAGGATGAGATAGATGACTTTGCCGGAAGCATTGATTACGTTACAGCCCAGCAGACCTCGGAGATGCTGAATATAGACGGTGCGAGCATCGGTTTTGCAATGGAAAGAGAGGGTAAGACCCATTGGGTTACCTTGTCGGACAGCATGATGGATAACGGTTTTGTTGTTCAGAACAAGCATTTCGATTATCTTCTTAATATGAACAATGAAATTATAAAGGTGTCATCCGGTGAGATAGCAGTTCCGATTAAATATATGAAAAATTACGGCTTAAAGCTTGGGGACCGGCTAATCCTAAGTGAGGCTTCTTTTTATAGGGAATTTGTGATTACCGACTTTATCCGTGATGCGCAAATGGGCTCATCATTGGCATCCTCCACAAGATTTTTGGTTAGTGAGGAAGATTTTTCACTGATAAAAGAAAATATCGGAAGGCTGGAATACTTGATTGAGTTCATGCTTACGGGTACCGACAAAATTGATGATTTTCAAAGGCTGTACGAGGAATCGGGACTTCCCGATAACGGTACGGCGGTTACCTATCCGCTTTTCAAAATGGTCAATGCCATAGGGGAAGGAATGAAGGCAATTATTTTCATATTGGTGAGCTTTCTTCTGATATTCATAGCGGTTATAAACCTCAGGTTTACCATACTGGCAACCTTGGAGGACGAAATTAGAGAAATAGGTACCATGAAAGCCATAGGGATTTCTCACAAAGACATACAGAAGCTGTACCAATCGAAGTATATTATCCTTTCAATTGCCGGATGCTCCTTAGGTTATGCTGCAGCAATTTTATTTAGCGGAACGTTTACGGCGGATATGGCATTAAATTATGGAAAGCGAAGTCTGACACTATGGGATATTATCCTTTCAATGGCAGCGGTGGTTTTTGTACATTGTATTATTCTTTATTTTTGCAAACGGGTATTGAAAAGAATACGGTATATTACTGTGGTACAGGCTTTGATTAGGCGGGATACCGGAAGTTACAAGAGTAAGAGCAGGAAGATATTTAAGGCAAATACCCTTTCGGTGGAAAGAAACAGGATTGTGCCCGTTAATCTGCTTCTTGGCATACGGGAATTGGTTATCCATTCAAAAGCATGGTTTCTTTTGCTGGCGGTTAATGCTTCGGCGGTATGTATCATGATTATACCGGCAAATTTATATAACACCTTTCGTTCTCCGGAGTTTGCCACTTATATGGGAACTGCAATCAGCGATATACGTATTGACCTTCAGTTTGTGAAGGATTTAAACCGAAAGCATGAAGAGATCGTAAAGCGTCTTGCGTCGGATAAGGACGTTCATAGATTTAAGGTTTATGCCCACTGCCTTTATGAAGTATTGGGAGAGGAAGGTTGGCAGGATATGCAGATTGAGTTTGGGGATTATTCGGATTTTATAGTAGCCTATCTTGAAGGGAGAGGACCGGAGAGGGAAGGAGAGATTGCAGTTTCCACCATGAACGCCAAAAAATATTCGGTGGGAGTGGGAGATACGCTGAAATTGAGGATTACAGGTGAAGAGAAGGTATATAGCGTCTGTGGGATTTATCAGGATGTGACCAATGGAGGATTCACGGCAAAGACGGTTTATCCGTATGAACCGGAGGATGTAGTTAAATATACGTATTTTATTGATACCGAAGATGGAATATTCCCGGATGCAAAGGCTTCGGAATTGGCAAAAGAACTGTCCTTTGCGAAGGTGATTCCTATGGAGGAGTATTTGGCCCAGACCTTTGATATGGTTATTGATCCGTTGTCCCAGGCGGCTATTGCAGTCAAGGTGGTGGCGGTGTTTATTACTTTGCTTATCACGGTATTGTTCCTTAAGCTGAACACTGCCCGTGAATACAGTCGAATTGCGAATATGAAGGCTATGGGTTTTTCGGTTTGGGATATCCGGATGCAGTATATGTTAAAGACCGGTATCGCAGCAGTGATGGGAATACTGGCCGGAATTCTGATTTCCAACACATTGGGAGAAAGCATGGTCAGTGCCTTGATATCGGCTGCAGGTTTTGGACTCAGCATGATTGACTTTGCAATCCGGCCTATGGAGATATACCTGCTTTATCCTTCAATGGTCATCATTGCGGCAGTATCGGCAGCATGGCTATGTTCGGCGGCAGTGAAGAAATACAACATCGTAGGAATGATACAAGAATAAATCAATTGCATACAGGGGGAAGAATCGGTTGATGGAAGCGATATTGGAAGCGAAGGGCTTGTGTAAATATTACGAGGTCACGAAAGAAGAACGGATAAGAGTGTTAAAGGATGTGGATTTAACGATTGAAAAGGGTGAGTTTGTTGCTATCATGGGGCAATCGGGCTCGGGCAAATCCACATTGTTATATAATATAAGCGGGATGGACAAAAAGTCATCGGGGAAAGTATACTTTGACGGAAGGGAAATATCTGACCTTGGCGACAAGGAAATGAGTAAGCTGCGGCTCACCAAGATGGGGTTCGTTTTTCAGCATTCCCATCTGCTTAAGAATATGAGCATCAGAGATAATATTATCCTTCCTGCTTATAAAGCGGCCGTGAAATCAAAGGCGGAAATATCTAAATATGCGGATGCGCTTATGAGAAAGCTGGGAATTGACAAGGTGGGAAGTCGCGATATTACCAAGGTTTCCGGGGGACAGCTGCAGAGGGCGGCCATCTGCCGGGCTTTGATCAATCAGCCGATGATCCTGTTTTGCGATGAACCCACCGGAGCCCTCAATTCATCGGCGAGTGTTGAGGTTATGAATATTTTAAATGCGGTAAACCGGGAGGGGACTACGATTCTATTGGTAACCCATGATGTCAAGGTAGCTGCCAGGGCAGACAGAGTCATCTACTTCGCTGACGGTAAAATAGAGTCGGAATTCATTCTCGGCAAATACAATGAGAGCGGAAGCGGGAATAAGAAAAGAGAAGAGCAGTTATTGGATTGGTTGACCGAAAGAGGCTTCTAGAAAGGGGATACTAAAGATATATTTGGTAAATAAGCGATGAAGGGAATCGATATGATAGTTAGAAGTGTTAGGAGAATTTTATACTCAAATTTAAATAAAAAATAACTTCCATACAATTAGAGGGGATGAAACCATGTATTACATACGTGACGCTAAAGAAGGCGATGTAGATGAATTAAATAGAATAGCCTATGAATCGGAATCCTACTGGGGATATGACCTGGAGTATATGATAAGATTTAAGGAAGTTTATAAGCTTACTGAGGATGATATTATAAAAAATCCGACATTTGTTCTTTAGGCCAAAGGGTTTTATGAGAAGATGGGTGCTGTTATGATAGGCGAAGTCGAATCCCTTTTACGGGAGGGGCGAAAAATACCAAGATTGAAGTTTGAAATTGTGAATGATTAGTTAAGAGCATATTTTGGACACATGTAATGGTTAACAACGCTTTTTGCTACGGTATAGAATCGGAATTCATACTCGGCAAATACAATGAGAGCGGAAATAAGAAAAGGGAAGAGCAGTTATTGGATTGGTTAACCGAAAGAGGCTTCTAAAAAGGGACATGTAAGATTTTCACGTTGCTTGCCCTAAAGTTTGTTCCTCCGATATTTTTTTAAGTTTAGCATCAAGTACCAACAAAATGCTTGTGTGAATTGTTTATATGTATGAGGGGGGAAAATGCTTGAACAATGAAATCAACCTATTACTTATTGACATAAAGAATTCTAATGATGCTTCTTTTGAGATACTGTTCAAAAGAATGCATAAGCCTGTCTTTGCTTTGGCTTTCTCAATTCTTGGGGACAAATCATTGGCTGAAGATGTGGTACAGGAAACCTTTATCCGGATCAAAACCAAGTCCAATTTATATAAAGAAGGGACCAATGGAGCAGCATGGATATTTCAAATTGCGCGCAATTTATCTTTAAATTTGATAAAGAAAAGGAAGTTTGAAGTTACCTTGGAGAACAATAAGTCTCTGGAAGAACTATTTATAAAGCATAGTCCTTGGGCGATAAATCTAAAGAATTTGATATTAGCCTGGAAAAGTTTTTGCTCAAAGAAGCATTTACAAAGCTTGATGAAAACGAGCGTCAAATTATAATCCTCTATGCCGTATCCGGGTTGAAACACAAGGAAATAGCTAAGCTGCTTGGTATTTCCCAATCTACCGAGAGATGGTATTACATTAGGGCTTTGGGGAAGCTAAGAAAAATATTATCCTCCCAATCAAGTTGTGAAATGGAGTGATTTATTCAATGAAGAGAAGAATTGCTGAAAAAAAGATACTTTCGATGCTTTCAACTGCAGTGGATAACCTGGAAGTTGATGTCTGGGACAAAATAGTGAATTCCAGGAAAAACGGCTTGGAAGAAATCGATTCTTCCTATATTGAATCACCGAAGCAAACTAAAATGCTTGTTCCGGGGAGAATTGCCTCTATTGCCGTTGTTTGTATATTTATGATTATTGGAATATATGCAATTTTGAACATAAGTGTATTAATACCCATTAAAAATCTTAATCCCAATATGTATTCCGGTCCGTTTTTGGCTATTTCCGAATATGACAATAGATTATATTTTCAGAATTTTAAGGATGGAAGAAAGCTTTATTCCATGGATTTAGACGGAAATAACATTTTAAAAATAAGTAATGAAAGCATCTCAAATTTTATAATCTATAATGATGATATTTATTGCATTAACAGTGATAACGGGAAAATTGCTGTATTAAAGACTGACGGCACCCATGAAAAAGTTTTGGAAAACACCAATGCCAACGGAAATATAGCCTTTTTTGGAGATTGGATTTTTTATACTGCAAATGACGGTATATACCGTATCAAGAGTGACGGGTCTTATAAAGAGAAAATTTCAGATGTTTTTGCGCATACTCTTTGTGTATACGGCGAAAATGTTTACTTTTCATCAAGCAATGAAAACCAGGAAGGCCTTTATAAAGCCGGTTTAGACGGGAAAAACGTTGTAAGAATATACGATAAAGCCGTAAGCAGCTTTAGCGTATATGAAAACAATATCTACTTTAGCAATATTTATGACAACTATTGTCTTTACGGAATAACAACAGACGGAAGCAAGATTGAGAAGCTTAAGAGTAACGGCAAGGATATATTAATTTCAACGGGAGCTTTTGATATATTTAACGGTGAGATATATTTTATTAACGAGAGTTTTGAGAACACAAGCTATTTAGTCAAAATGGACCTTGATACTGCTAACTTGACAAAGCTTGCTGAAATAGAAGCCACCACAATAAAAGTTTTTGAAAAAAATATTTATCTTTATCATCCGTCTTACAATGGCAGACTGTATAGGCTGAGTACTTACGGAAATAGCTTGGAAGAAATTCTTTCCAATAAAAAAGAGTAGATTATAAATTCGATAGTTGTCTTGACCATTTTATTCTATTTTGTTTGCCTGATTTTTGGTATTATTATAATGAAAAGGCAATTCAATTAATACGACTCGGACATGAACGTTTTTCACTTTACTGACATGGTAGTTTGCATGAAAAGGCATAAGATACTAAAGAAGATACTGATTGTGACGTTTTTGCCCGATGCCTGTTTGTTGCCTAAAGCGAGGAGGTAGCGCAATGCCGCTTAAGATAATTCATAATGATATAACAAAAGTAAATGTGGATGCAATCGTTAATGCAGCCAATTCATCCCTGCTTGGTGGAGGAGGGGTTGATGGGGCAATCCATAGAGCTGCCGGACCTCAGCTGCTTGAGGAATGCCGGGCACTTGGCGGTTGTGAAACCGGAAAGGCTAAGCTGACAAAAGGGTATAGGCTGCCTGCAAAATATATAATCCATACTGTTGGACCGGTTTGGTCTGGCGGTAATAACAATGAGGAGAAGTTGCTGGAAGATTGCTATAAGAATTCGTTAGCATTGGCAAAAGAGAATAATTGTGAAAGTATTGCCTTTCCGCTGATATCAGCAGGAGCCTTTGGATATCCGAAAGACAAAGCAATAAAGACTGCTGTTTCGGTCATAGGAGATTTTTTGCTTGACAATGAAATGACGGTTTATCTGGTTATCTACGATAAGGCGGAATTTACTTTGCCTAAGGAACTGTTTTCATCTATAACCCAATATATCGATGACAATTACATAAAAGAACCTACTTTTAGCCGCATAAAGTCATTTGAAAGATTGTATGAGGCTGAAGAAAACTATAAAGAAGCTTATGATATATTCTCGGAAGAAGCATCTGCCAAGAAGAAAAAGCTAAAAAGAAGCCTTGAAGATGTGATAAAGAACATGGACGAAACGTTCTCGCAGATGTTACTGCGTTTAATCGATGAAAAAGGCATGACACATGCAGAGACCTATAGGAGAGCCAATATAGACCGCAGGTTGTTTTCTAAAATTAGAAATGACGTAAATTATAAGCCCAGCAAGGCTACTGTAATTGCTTTTGCAATAGCATTGAGGCTAAATCTTGATGAGACCAAAGACTTACTGCAAAAGGCAGGTTTTGCACTTTCCCACAGCAGTAAATTTGACATTATCATTGAGTATTTTATTGAGGAAGGTAACTACAATATTTTTGAGATAAATGAAGCTTTGTTTGCGTTTGACCAGGAATTATTGGGGGTGTAAGTTATTCCAGTAAGCAGATAAAAATTGTTAAAGCGAGGGGAGTGTCTTTAATGAGTGCACAAAGCATATACGGTGCTATTTGTGAAAGTCTGAATTCAGAGGGGAAGCTTCCGAATGATTTTTCTCTTCCTTTCAATAAAACTTCTCCGAATCAGTTGAGATTTATACCAGGAGCAAAAGATGGAATAGGCATATTTCATTTTGGAGTAAAAAGTTCGGAGGAAGTTTCGAAGAAAATAGTAAAGCTATTAAAAAATGATTGGAAAAAGGGCAGTATCAGCTCACAAAATGAAATTGCCGAACTTCTGCGTGAATGCAGTACTTTGTCAGTTATCGATCCCATATTAGATTCTATTCGACAAGACCGAAAAGGGTTGATATTGATAATTTGCTTGATTTTGCTTGCAGGCTTGCATTTCAGTCTTCTGATGAGGAACTGGTCAAGTTGGGCATAGGTTTGCTCGGTTTGCTTGATTTGAGCAATAAACAGGATATTATTGACAAGCTTCTTGTGCTTGCATTATATGAAGAGTTCACCCTCTATGTAATTGTAGCGTTTTCAAACTATCAAAATGGGAACGATTTATTGTTTAGAATTGCTCAGAAGGTCGATGGGTGGGGTAAAATCCATGCAGTGGAGCGCTTAGAGCCTACGTCCGATGAAATCCGGGAATGGATTTTGCGTAAAGGATGTGCAAATGCTGTTATGAATGCTTACCTTGGACTGGAATGTGCCAATAAAGGCAACTTGATCGGTGCATTACACCAAGACACCATAGATAATGAACTTTTTGAAGGTATCAGTGTTATAATTGATGCGCTGTTAGATGAGGGACCAGTTGCAGGAATTAGTGCTTATGAACATGCTGAAGAAGCTTTACAACGTTATTTGCAAATTGCTTCTGAACATATAGAAACAATAACACAATTTTGGCGTATTCTTAATTTGCAAAGTTGGCTGATAAGTGCACAAATAGCCAATAGAGATGAATTGCTAAAGATATGTGATGATATTATAAATAGAGAAGTATGGAGAAAGATGGTTCTAGAGATTCTTAATAATCCTGATGATAAACAGTTTTTCTATGCATCCCATGTAGCAAGCAGATTGAATATGGATGTTTCGGAACTGATTTTTAAAGCTATCAAGCAGAACCCTGTTGAACATTGCGTTTATATTTCTATCGTATACAAGAATCCTGAATATGCTAATGAGTTAACAAAAATATATGAAGAAATCTTACCCCTTGACGATATGGCAACAGGAATGGGCGATTTTCTGTTTGCAGAGAGTTTGGCACATGAGCATAATTGTCTGGATTTTGTGCTTCAGGAGCTCAAAAATTATCCCAAAATGGGTGAGAAATTGGTACAGACTGCACTTAAATCACCTGTAACCAGAGAACGAAACGGTGCATGTAACGTTATGGAGGAATGGTGCAAGATACTGAATCAAAATTTACAGACCGTTTCACCTGATTTGTTTTCGTTATTGAAAGAAATTGCAGATATTGAAGTAAACCCTGATACGAAGAATATAATGAAAAAGTTGCTTAACATTAATTAATCAACTTTCGCATGAAGCAACTGATAGCTTTATCTTGATTCAATGTCCGCTGCACATTAAACTATGTACAAAAGCTGATTTATATAAGCTGTAGAAAAGTAGAGTGATTTGAGATATAATTAATTTCACAATTGATGTAATTTATTGATAGAAGAAAGATGAGAAAATCAAATGCTATACAACAACATAGATGTTGATGTAACGGTGAAAGCTATTCATATTGATAAAAAGAAACGGGGTGCTGTGAATGCTTGACAAAGCAATTCGTATTGCAGCTACAGCACATGAAGGACAGACGGACAAGGCTGGGCAACCATATATACTTCACCCTCTTCGGGTCATGTTTATGTTAAGAAAAGAAACGGAAAAAATATGTGCTGTGCTACATGATGTTTTTGAGGATACGGATATTACTATTGAATATTTGAGAAAAGAAGGTTTTTCTGAAGAAGTTTTGATTGCATTAAATGCACTGACAAGACGTGAAAATGAAAGCTATGATGATTTTATTGGGAGGGTTATTGAAAATAAAACAGCCTGTAAAGTTAAGCTGGCGGATTTAAGTGATAACATGGATTTATCCCGTATTTCAAATCCTACCCGGGAAGATTATAATAGAATAGAAAAATATCGTAAAGCGACAGATAGGATATTAGNNAGGATTCTGAAGAGGATCATGAATGAATATGAAGATATTAAAGAGATCGAAATAAATGGCAGTGTTTTAGTTTCTCAAAGCTGTTTGGTTATCTATTCGAATATGAAGTTTTGATTGCGTTTAACCAGGAATTATTTGGGGTATAAATTCTCAGTATTATGAAATTGTCGCTTCCTATGCGACCAAACCTATGATAAATGATGTTATCCTTAAATCAAAATTAATGATTGGGGGATAACATGATGAAAAAAGGTTTAACTGAATTGGTTTTTATTCTTGACAGAAGCGGGTCTATGAGCGGTCTTGAAAGTGATACCATAGGCGGGTACAACTCTATGCTGGAAAAGCAGA
>LSQX01299850.1_pt1 | contig 14321 bp, 12 predicted proteins | sample 654561 | NCBI WGS metagenome assembly LSQX01 (sample SAMN04489861, study PRJNA283612) | anaerobic digester metagenome | isolation source: 4 biogas reactors fed with cattle manure at either 37C or 55C with and... | place: Denmark: Kongens Lyngby | collected 2014
GTCAGGTATATATTAGCATATTTCGTGTCTATTTGCAAATAAAAAGGCGACTCGTTTTCAGAGGCGCCTTGATTTGTTTTTACTTGTTTTATGTTTTTAACAAATTTTCAATTTTGCCTATACTATCTATGGAAAGACTATCTATGGAAAGGTGGTGAAATATAATATGCTGACAGTTTCTCGTTTTTGGTTGAGTCTTTTAAACTTTATGAGTATTTGCATAAAATTATATACTGCATTTAGAGAACTACATAACAAAAAGAAAAAGAATACTGCAATAATTATTACAGTATTCTTCCTCTAAAGACTGAAACCTATTTCTTAAAGGCAGCAGATAGTGTCTGTTGCCTTCTCTTTGTTTGTTATATAATATCATTAAATTGTCAAAATGTTAATTTATTTTTTCAATAAAGTTTGATTTTTCTACATATAGACAAGCCAAGTTGGTTAAATCCATGTTTTGAGTTATAACGAATACTAAGTATCCGTTTTCTTCTATGTTTTTTTTGAATAATTCATATTCTTTTTGAGTCATGGGTATGTCGGCCTGTGATACATATAACGGTTTCCCGAGAAATTTTTCCTTGCTGATACAGTTAAATCTGACGATATCGCCTATTCTTTCAAACACAAGTTCTAATCCTTCAGTTACGCCGTATAAAAGTGCCGGTTTCTTATATATCATAATGTAGTTTTCTGGTGGGGTTTTTGCATCCCTACATAAGTAGGCAAATATTGGCATTATTCTTTCAAGGTCTTTATCGGTTTTGGCGTCTATGGATACATATGACCCGGTAGCAGAACCGTCGTTCGTACAAAAAACCCCTATTGTATAGGCTTCGTCGTTTTCACGGTATTCCATTAAATTATTAATATTTTCCATTCTGTTCATAAAGATAAACTCCTTTCATAAAAAATTTTTAATAGCAGGGGGTAATATAATTTACCCCCTACTTTAAAATTATTGTGCCAAGTCTTCTTCGGTTTCCCCTATTAGCTCTGTTGGCTTGTCCTTGTCAAGTATGACGTTCAGCTCGCTCTGCCTTCTAAGTAAAGCGTCTAAAGTCTTCTGCTTGTCAAAGGGTTTGAGCAATTCATTGGCTAATAGGGCTAAATCCGACTTTGTTTTTTCTATCGCTTTTTCTCTTTTGGCAACTTCATCATCCAGGCTGTTCAGAAGCCGCTCTAATGTAATTATGTTTTTTGAGGGTACGAAAGCGACTTCATCACGGTACTCGTTTTCGCCTTTGACTATAAGCCCTGGCCTATCCGTCAGTTTTGTTATGCTGTTCTTAAAGGCTAAACAGACTTTAAATCCATTGAATTCGCCTATTTCCTCTACCTTTTCATGTATAAAGGAATCCGGAAGCGACTTGACATTGCAGACAAATTTATTTGCCTCCGTAATTATTGCCTTTCCCGCTTCCTTCTTATCGGTAAAGTTCTTGCCGTTGATGGTGATTTCAAAAGTGTCCTTTTTGTTGTCATTCCTTCTCTTTATATCTTTTATCGCACCATCAACAAACTTTTTGGCGTTCTCCAAAAATCCTTTTTTCCGTGCGATGTCGTCTTGTATGCGATACCTGTTCCGGATATACATGGATTTCAGGATTTGCAACTGCTGAATCTCCTGGTCGATCTTTACCTTTTCAAGTATCAACGGATTACCGGATGCAAGGGCCTTGACCTCTGCATAACTGAGGGCGGTGTCGTCAACATCGTCTGCCGTTCTCGACACTGTTTTTCCGGAACGTATCTGGCTTATGAATCTGGCTTTGTTTTCAAGTGTCTGCCACATATATGCGTCGAAACTTTCTTTCGTCACATACCGAAAGATCATAACTTCTTTGTTTTTGTTGCCCTGTCTTAATATGCGGCCTTCCCTTTGTTCTAAATCTCTCGGTCGCCACGGCGCGTCTATATGATGCAGCGCAATTGCCCGATCCTGTACGTTTGTTCCGGCTCCCAGTTTGAACGTCGAGCCTATCAAAATTCGTACCTTTCCTACTCGCATTTTTCGGTATAAAGCACTTTTTTGGGCTTCTGTGGTTGCTTCATGGATATAAGCTATTTCTTCCTTTGGTACTCCAAGCTGTATCAGCTTATCCCGGATTTCATCATATATACAGAAACCCGTTGCACCTGACGGTGTAGATAAATCACAGAATACCAGCTGCGTTGATTTCTCGGATTTCGTATTTTTCCATATTTCAAATATGTTCTGGATTGCAACATTAACCTTTAATAGCGGATTATCGGGTAATGTCGGTTCTATTATACGAATATCTAGCGCAGCTTTACGGCCATCATTAGTTATCAGAAGCATATTATCATCTTTCGGCGAAACTATATTTTTCCGTACCAGTTCAGACCGCTCTACAAGTTCCTGTATAAACTCTTTAAGTTCCGGCGTCGGCTCCGTTAACTCGTTTACAGGTTTGTCGCCTTTTAGCTTTGGTACTGGCAAGTTCAGCATATCGCTGGTATAGACGTCTGCAAATTCCCAGTACATTGTCAGAAGTTCCGGAAGGTTAAAGAATTTGCAGAATCTCTGTTTAAGTCGGAAGCCGCTGCCGTCGGGTGCTATTTCCAGCGAGCTTATAATTTCTCCGAATGTTGAAGCCCAGGAGTCAAAGTTAATAAGCCCTGTTTCAACCAACCTGCCGTATTGCAGGTATTTTTGCATTGTATACAGCTCCACCATGCTATTCGCAATTGGTGTCGCCGTAGCAAATACAATGCCGCCTTTACCATTTCGTAACTGGCTGATGTACCTGGTTTTTAAGAACAGGTCGAAAGCCTTTTGTGATGTGTGCTGGCTTATTCCAGCTATCCTATTCAGCTTTGTCCTTGCCCCCAAGTTTTTGAATTCGTCTGCTTCATCCACAAACAGTTGGTCTACGCCCAGTTCCTCAAAGGATACGACGTCGTCTTTGTTTTGTGCATTGTAAAGCTCTTGTAGTTTGGTTTCGAGCTGCTTGCGATGGCGTTCCAGTATTTTAACTTTTCTAGAAAACCGGTATCTGCCCCCTATTTGAGAAATTGCTTTGTCAATATGCGAGATTTCTTCTTCTATATATTGCTTCATAATCTGTGAAGATACGGGAATTTTGCTAAACATACTGTGCGAGATTATTACCGCATCCCAATCATTAGTGGCTATTCGGGCAACAAGCCTTTTCCGGTTTTCTTTTTTGAAGTCTTTTTGAGTACAAACTAATATTTTTGCGTTTGGGTAAAGTCTAAGAAACTCCCTACCCCATTCTTCTGTGAGATGATTCGGAACTACAAAAAGGCTTTTATTGACTATTCCTAACCGCTTTAGTTCCATTGCTATTGCTGTCATTGTGAATGTTTTTCCTGCCCCAACCGCATGATCCAGAAGAGTGTTCCCTCCAAGTATGCCTCTTGCAACTGCGTTCCTCTGATGTACGTCAAGCGTTATTGCCTTATTCATACCTGGAAACTGTAAGTAGTCGCCGTTGTATGTCCGTAACCTATAACGATTGTATTTCTCATTATAGATTTTTTCAAGGCGTCTTCTACGTTCAGGATCGTCGAATATCCAGTTCTTAAATGTCTCCTTAATAATGTCCTGTTTTGCCCTGGCCGCTATCGTTTCAGCCTTGTTGAACACCTGCTTTTTTGTCATAGGATCACGATCATAGATCGTCGGCTGTTTCAGGTTCAATGCTTTTTCTATCAAGCTATCGCCGTTAGCTCTTGCGGTTCCCCAGGTTTGCCTGTTTTTAACGGAATACCTGTTGCGATAACCAATGTCTAATATCCATTCACTCATAGATGGTATATACTCTACTATTACGTCTTCCTTTTCATCTTCCGTCATCCCATAAATGTGTGCTATGAAATCCTTTATAACGTCGCTCGGAATCCATGTTGCACCAATCCGTACTTCAATGTCTTCTGCTGATACCGGTTCTGGCTGACAATTTCTTAACGCCTCTACACTCACGGCAATGTTTTTCTTTTCTTCTTCCGTTTGGGCGTTTGATAATCCTTCCTCGGTCGATTTGAGCTTGCAAACTACGTCACCTGACAAAAATTCGTCTGCCAATTCCCACCTTTTTTCCATTGGGTTATAAAGGATTTGGCCTTGTAGTTCCTCTATAACCTCTTTTTCCGTTTTGCTTGTCAGTTGAGATATATAGGGTATGTTTACGCTTGCCGTTTCATTCAGTGATATTGCCAGCGCTTCGCTTGCCGTTTCAGCAGATAGATTTTTCTTTGCCGGCCGTACTGTCCTCTCCTGGAATATCTCCGCTTTGTGTGCTGTTTCCGTTTCTTCGTCTATAATTTCTAAGGACAGGAGTAATGGAGATTCCGGATCTTCGGAGAACAATGCTTTGTTTGTCCGGCTGTTAAGATACCCGTATTTTTTTACGAATTTATCGTACAGCTCGTTTAATTCTTTTTGTAGCTTCTGTACCGTGGTATCCGGCAAGTTCTGTACCATTGAAGCAATTAATTCTTTTGCCTTATCCCGGATTCCTACCATTCCCTTTAGCCGGTCTGTATTCTTGCCTTTTTTCGGCACCTTTTTTAATATATTGTCTTCCCTTTGATAGACGGTTCCGTTTATAACAGTATAAGAATAATTCTTTGTACTGCTATCAGCTGGAAGCGTATCAGGGGCCTGCGAGCCTGCTTTTACAGATACCGGCGCCGGTGTTGTTTTCGGCTCAGCTGCTGCGATAATGTTTTCGGGGAATGTTCCCAATATGCCACTAAGAAGCTCTTTTAACGGCGTTTCACTTTCTTCTACAGTGATGTCTTCCCTGCCGTACATCCGAGTCCAAGTAGTCAGGTTTCCTAATATATTGTTTGGGCGGTTGACGAAATACTCGTTGTACTCAATGCCGTTGTCCTCTGTCGTGTTTATCCACGACTCTCCGGCGATTGCGGTCGTGCCATCTTTCTTTCGCAAAAAGATGATGTCCGTTGTTACCTCGGTATTCGCTATGTTTTTGAAGGTGGTATTAGGCAACCTTACTGCGCCGATTAGGTCTGCTCTGTCAGACAGGTATTGCCTAAACGTAGTGTCCTTCTTATCCATTGTGAAATGCGACGTTATGAAGGCAACAACTCCACCAGGTTTGACTTTATCCAGGGCCTTTGCAAAAAAGTAATCATGGATCGGTAAGCCCATGTTTTTGTATTTTGGATCGTACACCGAGTATTGGCCGAAAGGAACGTTTGAAATAACAAGGTCATAGGCGTCGTCTTCCAAAATAGCATCTTCAAAACCCTGAACACGAATGTCCGCATCCGGATATAACTGTTTTGCTATCCTGCCCGTTATTGAGTCCAGCTCTATCCCCGTAAATGTTGTGTTTGCTTTTAAATGTTCCGGATATCTTCCAAAGAAGTTTCCGATTCCTAGAGCCGGTTCAAGGACTCTCCCGCCTTTAAATCCCATTCTTTCCAGCGCCTCATACATGAAGTCTATAACCGTTGCTGGCGTGTAGAACGCATTTAGCGTTGAAGCCCTGGCCTCTGAGTATTCAGCTTCTGTCAGCATGGATTTTAAAGCGTTCTGTTCCTTTTCCCATTCCGGCTTTACGGGGTCCTCGAATATTTGAGGGATGCCGCCCCAACCTGTGTATTTTGCCAGGATGTTTTGTTCGTCTTTCGTCGCTTGCCGATTTTTGTTCTCTATGGACAGTAGATATTTTATTGCTGCAATGTTATCGTGAGCCTTTGTCTTTATGCCTCCATAGATGATATTTTCGGAAGTATACATTTGGGATTGTGCTTGTGTGCCAATAATCTTTGGCTGTGTATCTTCCTTTTCTTCGGCAGTTGCGGCAGGCTTTTCTTCAGTCTCGGCTTGCGTTGATACCGGCTCCGTTGTGAAGTCCGTAGAGAAGAAGGAAATTTGATATACCCCTGTGTCTTTATTTCCCTTTTTTCTTCTTGGTTTCCTCGGTTTTTGTTCCGGTGTCGGGCCTGGATCAATTGGTGATGCTACGTCGGCTTCCTGCCCTTCCTGCCCTTCCTGCCCCTGCCCTTCTTGTGGGATATTTTCTGTTTCCTTCGCTTCTGCTTCGGATTCCGGTTTTGTTTCTTCCGCAGTAGATACGGTTTCCGGAACTCCCGTTTCGGCTGGTTGTGTGGATGCGGCCGGTCTTTCTGACTCTGGCAGGTATTCGCCAGAGTCTATGAGTTTAAGAATTTCGTTTGCAACGCTTGTCCAACTTAATTTTATATTTTTCTCGTTTCCGTCTTCAGTTTCCCAGGTTATTTTAATTCCAGAACCGTTGTGTTCCTCCCGTTTTAGTCCGTGTTTGTTTAGTAGTGTACGCCCTCCAATACCGTATTCGTTTTTAAGGAAATTAATGAAATCCTTTTTATTGTTACGGTTTGAAGTAGCGTATTCATAGATTCTGGTTTTACCGTTTACAAACGCCGAACCTAAGAGAAGAACATACCTTATTCGTTCATGTTCCATTTCTGCGTCTGACGTATTTGATTCTTCTGTTTCTTCTGCCTCTAAGATGGTATCATTCTCTGCGTTTTCTGCTATTGGTACTGTGTTTTTAGGCTTACCTGAGCAGTTTGATAGAATAGTTCTGTCGATCTCTATATCTGTTATCCTAGCGAATATCTCTGAAACTACTTTAATCAGGTTTTCTTCAATTTGGTCATTGTACCAGATAAACGCTTTTTTCGTTCTTTCTAATGAGCGGAACCGGTCTTTATATACGAACTTAACTACTGTCCATAGATTCTGCTCGTTTTTGTTGTGGAACGCTTGATACCATTCTTTTAGGCTCAATTCGCTTTTGTATTCTTTGTATGTGTCGGATATACCTTTGAATAAGTTTTTGGTAATGGTCTTCAGGTGTGCCCTGTACTCAGTTACACAGTGGTTGTTGAGTGCAGCAGGTTTTCCCTGTATTTCTGACCGTAACACGGTATATAAATGGTTAGTTTCTTTTCTAACCATTTTCAGGTACGACCGACACAGTGGCCTGATTAGCTCTTTCAATTAAAATTCCCCTTTCGTTTCCCGAAAGAGGATATAGATAACCCCCAATGGGGTTGTCTATATTCCCCCATCGGGAAGTTGTTTTTCTTGACTTTAATTTTTCAGTCAGAAGTTATGCTAAAGCTATTGCTTCTGGTGTTTTCGACGCCTCTGACTTATCACTGATTTTTAATGTAGCAATGTTGATTTTTTTGTAGTAAAGCGCAGATACGTTTTTCTTATCTTTAGGTGTACGAAACCTCTCCATTGTTTCGGTGTATATAAATATGCCTTTGTATAATACACCTAATGGTATCTCGCCTATATTGTTTTCCAACCCAAACTTGAGTACGTTCCATCGCCTTCGGTTAGTTTCTATTTCTTGCTTGTTTTCCGCACTTTTGACGGCTATCGCAAGGTTGTATCTTAGAAATTTCTTGAGTGTTTCCTTTGGCACTTTTAAAGCATCTACTTTTGCATCTTCAGGTAAGTTATTTAGTGCCTCCGCAATGTAGTCGTCAAGTTCCTTCTCTAATAACTCTAATGGCGTTAGCATAGAAGTACCCTCCTTCCTTTTAATGGGTTGCTGGTGTACGTTTTTCTGCGGCTTATGTTTAGGCATAGCGTCAAGCATAGCATAAAGTTACTCCTTTCATTCTAAATTTTTGTTTTTCTATAATAAAACAGCACAAGAGCCAATGCCCCAGTGCTGTGTATTTTCTGCTGAAAAAACAAAAAACCGTACAACTAAGTAATATTGTACGGTTATCTTTCCAAAAATTTTGTTCTTTTTTGTCTTCATTAGTCATGCGACGAAATTCGCAAGCCGTAAAGACCTGATACCATTTAATATAGCTTTATTATAACTGATTTTCTGGTTTATTTCAACTAAAATAAATATTTTTTATTCGTAATTAATATTTTGCTTTACCTGTTAAGTTAATTTTTTATTGCAAATAAAAAAGCCGTATCGTTTTATGGATTACGGCCTCTTTTTGCAATATTTTTTAAGTTTAAAATAGTTTTCTGTCCTCGAAGTATTCATCTACAACTTTTTTAGCGAATTCTGCCACTTCTATACGGCTGTTTAAATCGCCCTTGTATATCGGCGGTAGCTCTACTAATCGGCAGTACCGGTTTAGTATTGCCACATTCGCAATAACCCCGTCGTGTGCCAACTTCCGGCTACGGTCCAGGTTGCTTATATATTCTCTGTAATCTTTGTCTTCCATGATGAATCTTGCAACTTGTATGGCTGATTCCATGTCGTTCACACGCTTGATGTACTCTCCACAGGATTTTAGGATTTCCTCTATATATTCTGTAGCGTCCTGTGATAAGTCAATGTCTTCATATGCTTGTAGCTTTTCTATCAGTTCTTGAACTCGTATTTTCATTGAAGTGTCTTCCATTTTTTATCTCCTTTCTGAATAAGTTTTGTTTTTTTCAAAATAAAAAAGACAACAGCATTAATACTATTGTCGCTTTTCAAGAAGTTTGTCTTTTTTATTCTCATTGGTCGTGTGTCGAAGTACACGCCGTAAGAATCTGATTGATTTTTCGATACGCTTATTATATACCAAATTGTATTAAAATGCAAGCGCAAATTTTGGAAGATATTCTGGCAGCGTGTACCAAAGAATACCCACTAATATGTATAACGTTAAGTAATACACATACTCCCACTTGGAACCGGTATTGAAAAGGCTTAATTTCAGCCTAAATGAGAGTATTTTATATATCCTATCGTAAAGTTTTTTGCCCCTCAATTTCTGATGGAGTCCGGTTTTATCCAGGACATATCCCCAAAAGGACAGGGGAATACCTGAATTCGTGAAGATATCTGCCAGGTAAAGATGACTCATGTATCCTGTTGTAAACGCCAGGCCGAGATGAATATGTCCGAGCAGGCTTGATATGTATAAAACGCATCCTGAATAAAGCAGAAAGCCCTCTATGGAGTGCGTAAATGTCCTGTGCGCAGATACAGTGCTTAGGATAAGCACAAAGCCCAAAAGGTAAACTGCCCAGTTATTAATCGTTCGGTAATTGTAAATGAAACCCATAACTACCATTGAAATAACTACAGTGAATACAACAAGTCTTTTGAGCTTTACGCTTATAAGCATTGTTTTTTCCTCAAGGCTATTATAGACAGTTCTCAATACCGGTATTTTTCTCATAAGATGGCCGCCGCTTATGCCAATCAAAAACAGCAGCGCCGCAGCGCATATTAATATCGTTTTAGTTTTTTCGCTACTGTTTTCGGCGAGTGACCAAGTTAAGTATGCTGTGCCAAAGAAGAATACCAAACGTATTATGTATAAGAAGAATGACGAGCCATGCTCGATTATTCTCATAGGGATGCCGGTCAGTATGTTCTGTTGGTTTATTTTTGATGTTGCGGTGTCTATGTCCGGTAAGAGTGCAGCTATTGCCGAAACAAGTACCCCCATTATTATGTGTTCTGGATGTTTTATCGAGTATATCGTTGTTATCACCGGCAAAAACAATAAATAATAACCTATTCCGAGTTTATAATGTGTTCTGCCTAGCATTTTATCCCCTCCGTTTATACCATTGCATGAGCTTTCTGAACTTTGTTTTGAGCTTCGTCCATTGCCATGTTTGCAAGAATGTCTGCTCTTATATTGCCAGGGGTGTTGGCATGGCCCTTGCAGTAGGCGAATTCTATGTCTTTAAACTCGTTTTTTAGATTGAGAAGTTCCATCCATAATCCTTTATTCTCAACTGGGTTGCCCCGTGAGTTGATCCAGCCCCTCCTTATCCAGCCACTTAGCCATTCGTTCATGCCTTTTACTACATATTGGCTGTCCGTGATTACCATTACGGGTATGTCTCTCTTTTTTATGTGCTTTAAAGAATTTATGCAGGAAATGAGTTCCATTTTATTGTTGGTAGTGTTCCTTTCGCTACCGTTTAATTCTTTTGTATGTCCGTTATATATGAGTACGGCGCCCCATCCTCCTATATTCTCTTTTTTGCCGTTGCCTCTGCATCCACCGTCGCAGTATATATATATCTTATTTATGAGTTTTCATCCTTTCCTTAATCAAATTTTTTTACCGCTCTGTCCGGATTTTTTTATACAATCTTCACAAACATAAACAGCTCCGTATGTCGTTTCGATTTCTGTCGGTTTCCTCTTAATTATTTGGTTACGTTTTCTGCATTTCAGTACCTTTTTTATTTCATCACCTAATTTATTATAACACATTTTCGATATATTTTCAATACGTATTTGAATTTTTTTACCTGATATTAGCAAATATTGATACTAAAAACGGGGGCCTGCTCTCGCAGTTTCCCCCCGTCTTGTGCCTCACGGCTTATATGCTCTTATCTGATATAGTGGGTATAAAACTGTGCTGCCATTACCTTTGATGTCGCCTTTGTTGCCGCAAATGATGTGCCTTGAGCTGTCAGTAAGTTTTGTAATCCTATTGCTTTTACGTTCATGTTAAATCTCCTTTCATAAAAAAGCTAGTTTTTTTGTTTTTCTCGGTAATCAAAATTTTTTCTTATGCTTTCTGTTCCGTATTTTTTGAGAAATTCTTTTATTTCGTTGTCCGTTAAGTTTCTGTCTTTTTTTAATTTGTTTCGACCTGTAGAAGTAAAATCTAGGTATTCCCAGGGATTAAGGCCGAACATGGTAGCAATTTCAGTGGCCAAGATTTTTTTGTTCTCCGTGCTTATTTTCCAAGATACGGATTCGTAAAAGTCGAATACTTTTGTTCCGACGCTTACCGGACCCTGAACTTTGACGTATTCTTTTAGTATATCCTTCATGGTTTTTAACATTGTTTCTATCCGGAGTATTTCCGAGGCCACTTTTTCTGCCAGTTCGGGATTGTTTTTTATTTCTGACTTTAAGGCTTCTATGTCAAGACTTTGCTGTGCTAATAAATCCGGATTTTCGTCTTTCGCCGTGTTGCCTGCTATGCCTTCTCCCGGATCAGTGTGCAGATCGGCGTTCGACATATCCATCCCCTGTTCTGGCTTCCCTTCTTCGCCTGCCCTTTCAAGCACCGTAGGTATTTCATCTTCTTTTTTTAGGTACTCGTTAAGTTTCAGGTTTTCTTCAATGCTCATAGCCTTTGCGCAGTTAAGAGAATATGAACAAGTCTTGCACCTTTGGTTGGGAGTAGGTGGAAATTCCTTTTCCCACGGAGAGCCAAGCAATACATTTTCGAGTTTGTTTTCGATTGTCGTAATCGTATTTTTGATCCAGTTATCAGCTTCCTGTATATCTTCCGGTGTTATCTCAAACTCGTCTTCGGTATTGCTTCTCAAATATAAGAACTTTCCTTTTTTCGGCATGTACCCATATTTGCGGTTAAGCATATATGCGTACACTTTTATTTGTAGGTCTTTTCCTTTGAGTCTTCCGCTTTTCCAGTCTATAATTGTTTCATTGGCTTTGTCATATATGTCTATCTGGCTGTGGAAGACAGGAGAAAAAGGATCGTTCTCATTGATGTTTTGAAACTCTATATATTCCTCCACCAACAGGTCATCACTCATTGTCTTGGTATACTCTATTGCTCTCTTAATCATTAACTTGGCGAGGTCTTTGCTAAAGAACTCCGAAGCAAATCCTTCATGCCCTTTTTCTTTTTTGCACTTATTTATCGCATATATAAGTGCTGCATCTATCATATTTTCGCCGTCTGCAAGGATTCTTCTGATTGCCTCATGGACAGCAGAACCTAAATCTCTCTCCGGCGACGGCATGATTACTTTTGCAGTAGACTCGACATCCATGTAGTATTTATAAGGACAATCATGGAATGTCATTAAATTAGTGTACCTGTAATCGCTCACAGGCATACACCTCCTTTATTCTGGCGTTCTTTATTTTGTTTTCTTTTATGTGACAAAGATAAGACTTTATTTCGTCATGCGCCCAATCAAAGAGATTGCGGTAGGCTGTGTTGTAGGGCTGTTTTTTTACAATCACCGGTATCCCTTTTGATATGTAGCCCTCTATCTCGTTTGGCGCATCTTCGATGGCCGCCATTACCCCCAGGGATTTTGCAAGTATGGCCTTTTTAGTAGTAAAAAAAACAATTCCTTTTGGGAAATTGTTTTTTTGTAGCCATTCTATTGTTACTTCCTGGGCTTCTTTTGGCCGGGCCGTAATGTATATTATTTTATAAGTTTTAGATATTTCGGTGAGCTGCTCTGCGGCGCCCGTGAACGGGTTTGCTTTTTTGAATATCCACAGATTGTTTCGGAAAAATTCCGGATTCACTTTTGGGTGATGATAAACAGAAGGAACGGGGAAAGCCCCGTATACCTTCTGGATTTCGCTGTTTATATCCGCAAGCGTGTTGCAGATGTCTACAGCAATAATCTTACGTGACATACTCCCCAACTCCTTCTTTTTTATTTTTTTTGAAATTAGAACGGAAGATCGTCGTCATCCTCCGAAAGTGGGAAAAATCCTTCTTCTTCGGGTTGTGAAGTCTTGGAGTCTACGCTTGCAAATGTAGCGCCATCGGCTTTGCCATCCGCAAAGTATACTCTGTTTACCAGTATGTCGATCCCGTACACCATCTTTCCGTCTTTTTCGTAATTGTTGTTCCTGAGTTCGCCTTGTACGAGGATGCGGACACCTTTTTTGAAATATTTGCTTACAAACTCGGCTGTTTTGTTCCAGGCCGTAAGGTTAAAGAAGTCGGCCTGTGGCTTATCGTCGCCTCTCTTTACGGGCCGGTCTACGGCTATCGCAAACCTGCAAACCGATTTTGTGTTGTCTGATGCAGTTACTCTCAACTCCGGATCCCTCGTAAGCCTTCCCATCAATATAATAAGATTCATAGTAAAAATCTCCTTTCATCAACTTTTTTCTAAAATTTTTAATATTTTTTTTCTTAATTTGTGAGCATTTATTTGATCTATTAGATCGTTCAGGATTTGCTCTCGTCTTTTCTTATAGCGTTTATACATGAACCAGATTAAGTCCAGCTCGTCTTTAGTTCTTTCAGGGTGTTTTTTATAAAAATTGTTCCAGTCAAGCAAAGTACGGTTGTACCAGTCCGGATTGTTTAGGTCAAGTTTTATCTTGCGCAGGTCTTCTCTTGGAATATTTAATGCCGGATGCAGTTTTCTTATTCTAGCCGTTTTTCTCGAATATTCCAATGAGCCGTTCTTTGCGACCAGTTCCCTCAGTAGTTCCTTTTTGTCTTTTCCTGTCAGAAGTTCCATTAACTTGAGAACTCCACCACGGACGCCACAATGGTTTTGTCGGTTGCAAAGAAATACATTCTTTTCAGTGTTTATCTGAAAACATTTCTTGCCGCCGCAGAACGGGCAATCGCCCTGGTGTTCCGGCTTGCCATTTCTTGTCGGGTAAATGACGATATTATACTGCCTTGCAATGTCCAAAACGTTTGGCAAAATACTGCTGTTCATAGGCCATCATCCCTTTTCTGTCAGGATGATTTTGCTTTTTTATTTGCGTCTGTTTTTGTGGTTATGCTTGAAAGACAGATTTTCCCTTGAACAGTTTCTGCATTGCCCGTAAATTCTTCTACGCCATTTGCTTTGCTGTCTTTAATAACCTTGATGTCTTCTGGATCTATGACGTATGCTATGAATGGCTTTTGATTTGTGGGATTTATGGCTCTCATTTTTAGGTATGTTTTCCCGTTTGAAACTTGTTCAATAAACTCATCTAACTTGAAGGTCTTTTTTTCCCTTATTGCAGGTGCAGGTTTTTCTGTTTTCGCAGGCTTTGATTCGCCGTTTCCGGTTTTTCCGGTATCGCCATTGCCTGAAGGTGGCTGGATAGAAATTTTCTGTGCGTCTGAAATGTCGTCAACCTCGGTTTCGTCAAGCCAGCCTAACCCTGCTATCGACAAGGTAACTCGCCTTTTTGCTTTGGTTTCTGCTTTCATCATAGCGTTGGCCAATTCTTCGCCTTTCAGGTTTTCAATATACACAACGCCAATCGCTTCGTCTGTTCTTCCTGTCTTGTCCGTTGCCGAAGCGACTACGCAAAAAGCACCGTTCACAATATCCCTGCTCTTTATCGCGATAGAGATACCATGAATTTTCCTGAGTTGATCCGTAGCGTCCTTTTTGGCATACAGTTTCAGTTTACCTTTCAAGGCTACGAATTCCAAAGGCATTGTCAAAGGATTTAAGCCTATGGATTCGCAGACACTCTTATAATAAATAAACCGTTCTTGTGGAGCCAAAACCGACAGATCACCATTGGTTTCAGTAACAATCTTTTGTAGTATGGTTTCTGCTTCTGCCTGGACCGCTTCGCCATTGACATTCTTTTGCGCTTGCAGTTCTTGCT
>LSQX01372244.1_pt1 | contig 14321 bp, 12 predicted proteins | sample 654561 | NCBI WGS metagenome assembly LSQX01 (sample SAMN04489861, study PRJNA283612) | anaerobic digester metagenome | isolation source: 4 biogas reactors fed with cattle manure at either 37C or 55C with and... | place: Denmark: Kongens Lyngby | collected 2014
ATAGTATAAATTCATTCTTATGTCTCCCGATGGTGACATTGTCGAGGTAAAAACGCCCAGAACATATCAGCCATAGGATTTTATCAATTTTATAGGGAGTCGCTGTCCGATCCACGGCTTTACAATCATCAGACATTCTTACAATCGCCTCAAACACCGAAACTGGATCCCTGTCTGACAGCATCAATCCTTCGCATGTGTCTATTAAATGCGTATCTGGTTTGGCATAATTGATAAAACCCAGTTCCTTGAGACAATCACAAGCCAGAGAAAAACCAAGGCCGCTGATCTTCTTTGCAATGAGCAGTGGCAGTGCAGTTCTCATTGGAAGATTATAGTCAAACTGACCTATAAATGTACGAAAGTCATCCACTCCATTGAAGTTACACAGAAACTTTGCCACATCAATAATAGATTTGCTCCATTTATGCCAAGCGTTAAAATTGCTATCCTTGCTGGTAACGCAAAAAGCTTTTCTGAATGTCAGATAAAGCTTCTCAACAGAAAAGTCAGCTATTTGCGCAATATCAAAGTCAAGTAGGATATCTTTGATCTCTATACGACGTTCACTGTATTTTATGAAATTTGGCATGCCTTGATAGTTCTGAGCCGACTGAATGAACTGCTCGAATACATCAGTCAACGTTTCAAAGTCACGGCTGTCACCATTGTAGTATTTATCAAGATCAGCCTCTTTCATTCCTTTCGGAAGCAGCGAATGAAGATATTTCAAGGCACACTGATAAACCGCTAGATTTTTCTCTCTTGTAGTCAACTGATCACCGCCTTCCTCCTACTCATGCAAGAACACCTTGATCTCAATCCTAAGCCAACTGCCCATCATTTCCTTGGACGTTATCTTACCAAACAACAGCTTACCAGCATCCATAAGGCGGGCGAATATCACATTATCAGCCTGCGGCACATATCCGATTTTCACACCATCAGCATTCTTGATTGCTATTGCCTTGTCGTCGTATTGATTATCTGGTTCGCGGAAAAATTCGAGTTGGTCATCCACATTTAGATGGGACTCCAGCTCCTCAATGCCTTCTATGTGACTGGTTCCTGCTACGCGGGTGTCAAATAGGTAAATGTCACGTTCAAATGGCTTGGGGATGCCAGGTAGTCCGCCTCTACCATGAAGCAAGCTTACTACCCCGCTTCCCTCGTTTTTTGACAACTCATTCATGCTATCACCCCAACATTTCATCGATCCTGGCCTTATAAGAGGCAAGCACATCGCGCCATTGCCCAATGGCAGCCTCCAGTTCCGCCTTTCGCTCCTCGACCTGCTTTGGATCACGGACAAACGCTTTCATTGTGTATGGATATTCCATCTTAATCTGCGCGATCCTGTCCCGCAGATTCTTTAGCAGGTCTTTCAGGCGGGTCTTTTCTTTTGCTAAGGTCGTCATCCCGTCCTGCTTGATGTCGGGCAGTTCTGATTCGCCGACCATTGCGCTAATGATTCGCATCTCCTCCAAATCCCCATTCTCATAGGCCCTGACTGCGTTATAGAACAACTGGAGTTTTGTGTCGCTCAATTCCGGGTGCAGGTCTGGATGCAGGACCTTCACAATGCTTCTGTAGAGCTTCTTTAGTTCGCGGGCGTCCTCATCAGACAGAGCCTGGCTGTGACTGCGCTCAATGGCCGCGTTCACCCTGTTAATTTTCTCTTCCAAACGGGCTTGATATTCCGTGAATTCAGCGTCCAGCGCCTCTTCTATCTCAGGTACGAATATCCTTTCCTGCCGGTTCTTTCTTGCCTGAATCAGCTCCGCTTTTCGCTTGAGCCGGAGTACCTGGCATTCGAGCTGATACACCTTGTACTCCAACCCGCCAACCGCGAGCATATACATCATCTCAATATTCCTGCATTCCACAAGGAAGAGCTCATCCTTCTCAAGCACCAGCATGGACAACTCTGTCCGCAGCTTTTCTACCTCGGCCTTCAACTTCTCATAATCCGGGTAGTTGATGATGGTGCCTGGATCGTTTTGGCTGTTGACCATAGTTGCTCCTCTCTGTTTACTTCAGGCCTCACTCAGCAAGCAGCCAGAATTTTTGTATGCATATGCCGGTGTTTGAATTGGTCAGTGATAATATCTTTAAAGAGATCATCAAGCTTCTGCTTATCTATCCGCGGTTTCTTACTTAACAGTCATTTCGAAATGGCTTTCAACAGTGGCACTCAATTGCTTTGAGATTTCTCCAAACTCGCGATTCAGATCTAGCGTTTGAACACTGATTTTGTTTCCGCTCATCTGGTACACATTGTCCGGCTGGATGGTTTCGTCAGTTTTTGCATAAAGAAGCATTCCTGAAACATTGTGCGGGTCATCCACGTATTCGGAATCCTTATTCTTGACATATGTAAAAATCTGATACAGATTGTTGGAATGGAGCGTATGTACATCGTATTGAACCTGGGTTGTATGTGAGTAGTATTTTGCGTCGATAATGAGAATCTCTTTTCCATGCTTCAGGGTAATATCACTTTGCATGACTGGCAGCATCGTACCTATACCGTCGTCCAACGCCCAATGGATTTCTGAAGCCTCTGGCCTGAGGGCCGGGTACTTTTTGATGTAGTACTCCAGGATGAACTTCTCGTACAAGCGGGACATGCGTTGTTCATCGAAGAAGGATGCTAGCTTGTACTCACCTTGTTCTGTGGTAATTAACATCCCCTCCAGAGCAAGTTGACAGATGCTGATCAGCATTCGATAAGTCTGATTGTTACGTTTGAATCGTATCGCTGTCCACTTGATGGAAGCAGGTTCTTTGATGATGTCAATGGAAGAGAAGAAAAGCATACCTTGCCTGAGCGGTTCTTTATATTTGGGTTTCACATTTGAATGTCGAAGCAAGAGTGTAACTGTCGTTTTCAGGATCTGATTGAGTAGGTTATTCTCTGATAACTCATCAAAATCGCATGACAGTACTTGCTGCCTTTCGACCTTGTTTCTCATTGTGCCAGGCATGTCGATTTTTCCCCGCATGACAGCTATATCTTCGACTTTATTCAGGTATTCGCGATAAAGGCCTTGCTTCAGCTGCTGACCTATGCCTTTAGCGAGAATTGCGGCAAGTAGATTGTGCAGGTCCTCGAACTCTTCCTTCGCAACGTCATCGAAAATGGACTGCTGCAAGGACGTGAAGGCATACGACAGCATATAATATATGTTTTTAATGAATATGTGTTTGTCTTTTGTCATTGGAACACACTAAGGAGCACATTCTCCCAGCGCCGGAGCCTCGCATTGTCATCAAACCAATATTCACCTAGCAACGGCAAAATATCGTAGTGAACTATAGCTTGCATCCATTCATCTGTGCACACCTTCCGCTCACAGAAGTAGCTGTGGCCTATGCAAAACCCTTTTCCCAGCGATTTATCCAGCGATATCTCCTTATTCAGTTCCTTTATCCTTTCAATCAGCACATTGAGGGTATCGTTATTCAGTTGATTCTGATATTTCGAAAAACCATCTGAATCAAAGCCAGGTTCGATCTCAAAGAAACTGAACCGGCGGCGGAGCGCATAATCAATCATGGCAAGGCTACGGTCCGCAGTGTTCATCATACCAATGATGTAAAGATTTGTGGGTACCGAGAAAGCCAATCCGTTATATGCAAGCGTTGTTCTTGCGCCTCTATAGTCACGCTCGATCAACATAAGCAGTTCGCCGAAGATCTTGCTCAGGTTACCACGGTTGATCTCGTCTATGATGAAGAAGTGATCTTTGTCCGGCTGGTTTGCAGCTTTTTGACAGAAACGATAGAAAATTCCATTTCTCAGTTCAAACCCATCATTCACAGGCTTGTAGCCCATCACGAAATCTTCATAGGAGTAATTCTGATGAAACTGCACGAATTCAATGCGGCTTTCATCCTTTTCTCCCATCATCACGTAAGCAAGCCGCTTTGCTGCAAAGGTTTTCCCCACACCAGGTGCGCCCTGCAGGATGATGTTTTTTTTGTTTCTTAGGACTGAGATCAGCGAATCTAAGCGACTTTCGGTCATGTAAACACTATCAAGGAATTCATTCTTGCCGTATTTGTCGGACTTTTCTCTTGGGACTAACGGATTTTCCTCCCTGATTATGTCAACAATGAAATCAAATTCGCCTTTAGTTAATCTGAACAAGCTGCCCTGAGGATTTCTGAAGTATTCCATTCTCTCCAGTTCGGAGCAGTTCTTTAGTGTCAGGTAATCAATTGGCGATGCGAGTCCTTCAATTTTTTCGAAGTATAGCCTCTCGCCATCCTGTTCTGCACTTATCTTGCAGATTGCAACGATCTGCTTGATTGGGTTTGATTCGTATCCAATGACCATATCGCCGGCCTTGGCGTCAAGAAAATTCTGGTAGATGCGGCGCTTGTTGCCATTATCATTTAGAAGCGTATAGGACTGCACTTCACCTATCGCAATGTCTGAAAAGCTCCAAATTCGTGGATTTGCATTTAGCCACCAATAGCCGTGTTCCTCTTCGCCTGGAGCAGCGGCAGCATACAGTTCAACATGGCTAAGGTCTACCTTGTCAAGAGCTGCGGATAGCTCATCACGTAGCTTCCATGTATAGCTGCCGGAGTCTTCCTTGCCTGCATTGCGTCCAACGTAAAGAATAGGCCACCATTTACTATTCTCGTTTTCTTTATCCGTTAAGGGACATCCTGTTTTCTCTGCAACACGACGTGCCAAAGCAGAAGAACCGCTGTTGTAGAAGTTCTTCGTTTCACCATACTTGATCGAAAGTTGAGTACATGTTGCTTGACCGCCATAATCTTTCATACGCTTCATGATCTCAAGACTTCCCGCTGTAAATATATCAGGATCATTTAGCAGTTCTACCCATAAATTGGTAGAAATGTTGGGCGAATAATCTGATGGGAACCATTCAGTGTCGGGCACATGTTCGTTTTGTGAAATGTAGCGGCTGATATAAAAACCGACATCGATAGTCAATGTTCTATATTCCGGATCTGAATAACATCCTTCGGCATGCTGGGATGTGAACAGATTGATGAGTTCCTCGTCATTCTTGATTGCCTCGCACAATTCATCGTAGAAGCGGTAAAAACTGCGCAGATTTTCAGAATAGGCACCTTTCTTGAACTGATAATTGCTACTGAGTGCTTGCGCAACAGCTTTTACCTCGCCGAACTTATAGATGTAATATTTATCTGGATAGCGAAGCCATAAATATATGCTAACAGCATTCTCATATTGATAATGCTGCTTTGCGGTATTCCCGTACTTCTGCAGCATGGTAGTCGCCTGATCTTTAAAATTGAGGATTCTGGTTACTACGTCATTGCTCTCATCGAACAACGCAATGAACATTGCTCGCACCTCTTCAGGCGCTGTTTTGGCAAAACCCTGAATCATTCCTGCGGGGAAGTTGTTCGCCGACGCTAGCAAATTAAAAGTTTTTGATAGGGAGAGGGTCAACATGGAAGCAAAGTCTGCCGCATTCACATCCCAGTTGGCCTGAAAGAACTGGACTGCTTCCCACTTATACTTCTCGTTTGGCCATAGCTTTTGAACAAAATCCCGTTTATAGCTTGCCAACGCTTCCTTCAGATATTTCGTGTCAAACATGTTGTCACTCCCTCATACTTAATAACAGGACTCACTTGTAAGTTTTGTAAATGGTCAATCAAAATATGACACCGCGATCAATAAACATAGCCCTTTCATGAAAACTATATTATACTCGGCTTTTGTGGTGCTTCAAACGCCTCCCCTTTCTCGTTATATGTCAGGTTGAACACCAAATCTGAAAGCCACTTCTTGAACGATTGATTGTCTTGGAACTGTTTGAACAATTCCATATTATCCGCCATGATGCTTAATATGACCTGCTGCAATGCCCGCTCGCTTTCCATGCGCGCGCTTTGCTTGTCGGAGTTCTTCATGGCGTTTTGGTATTTTTCGTCCTTGGATACCATTGATGGGATTTCCAGAATCTGACGGCGAACGTTATCTACGTCATTCCAGTCGATGTTGCCAAACATATCATTGAAGGCCATCAGTATCGATGAAAGCAAATCCATTTCCGGTTCGCCAATGCCACCGCCCCGCCCAACAGGAACAGGATCAACTTCCGCATCCGCGTCTTCAAGCGTGAGCGAGATAGCCTCTCGTGCTTCAACACGATAGCTGTCAAGGTCGATTGCTTCCAGGATGCCACGTGACAGGTCATCCTCCTGTGGAGAGGGCAGCTTCGGAACGAGGAAGTTCAGAAAGATCGATAGCTTCTCCCATCCAGCATTTCCATATTGCAGAATTGCACCCAAAAATCCATACGTGCGTACAAAGGACTTTGCAGCGCTTTTGAATTTGATCTTGTCTTCGTTCTCGATCAAGTCGTACTGAGCAACACAAGCATCAAGAATCGGGTCCAGCCGTTCGCGGTCGGCGCCGTTCAAGTATAGGTCGACAAGCGTTTCGACATGTTCCTGCGTGAAAATCTGGTACCCGTCCATGATGGCAATGAGATCGTAAAGTTTGTTTGGATCCGTTTCGGAAGATAGAATTGTTGTACGGTAATAATTGGAGAATGCTTCTTCAATGGTTGAGGTCTTATTTGCGAAATCAAGCACAAAGGTGTCGTATTTCTTCTGGCATGCTCGGTTCAACCTCGAAAGCGTCTGTACCGCTTTGATGTCCGATAGCATCTTGTCCACGTACATCGTGTGAAGAAGCGGCTCATCATAACCCGTCTGGAACATATCCGCGACGATGAGGAAACGATAGGGGTCAGTACGAAATACTTTCTCAATTGTATTATCGGGGAATCCGTTCAGGCCGGCAGACGTGAGCATGGTACCCTGCTGGAATTCACACTCCCCTGAAAATGCAATGATTGCTTTGAAAGGGCTGCGCCGATTCGCCAGGCACTTGTTGATGGCGTAATAATATTCGATGCATCTTTTAATGCCGCTTGTCACAACCATTGCTCTGGCCTTGCCGCCGATTTTGTTCTTCGCGACAACCTGCTCATGGAAATGCTCCACCATCAACGTTGCCTTTTGCAGAATCGTATACTCGTTGCTTTCCACAAAATAGCGAAGCTTTTTTTGCGCCCTGTTCTTGTCGAACATAGGGTCATCCTGCGCGGTCTTGATAAGCTTGTAGTAACTGTCAACCGGCGTGTAATATTTCAGCACATCGAGAATGAAGCCCTCCTGAATGGCTTGTTTCATTGTGTATACATGGAATGGCCTATGCTTGACTACGTCACCCTCGCGATATGGTACGCCGAACATTTCAAGGGTCTTATTCTTTGGCGTAGCTGTGAAAGCAAAATAGCTTGCGTTCTTCAGCATCCGTTTTCCCTTGATGCGTTCCTCAATCAGGCGGTTGATTCGGTCTTCATCGTCTTCATCCTCTGAACCGGAATACTCTCCTGACAGCACAATGTTCATTTTCGCGGACATGCTTCCGCTTTGGGATGAGTGGGCTTCATCGATGATGATGGCAAAACTTCGGCCTTTATGTTCGCTCCCTATGCTTTCAAGGATTACCGGGAATTTGTGTACGGTGGTGATGATAATCTTCTTCCCGCCGTTGATGGCATCACGGAGATTCCCGGAATGTTCAGCCCAGGCAACGGTGTTTGACACCTGCATGAACTGCTTGATGGTATCGCGGATTTGTTTATCCAAAATGACACGGTCGGTCACGACGATGACGGAATCCACGATGGTGCTCCCATCAGCCCTCTCCAACCCGATGAGCTGGTGAGCGAGCCAGGCGATGGAGTTGGATTTGCCGCTTCCGGCGCTGTGCTGGATCAGGTAGCGCTGCCCGATGTCGTTTCGGCGGACATCAGAAAGCAGGCTTTCTACAACAGACAACTGATGAAAGCGCGGAAAGATCTGCGTATACTTCTTTCGTTTGGTGTCCGGGTCAATCTCCTCGACAACCTGCGCATAGTTCTCGATAATATGGGCAAGCATGCCTTTTGTTAGTATCTGCTTCCATAGATAGTCTGTCATCAGACCGTCGGGATTGATTGGGTTGCCCGCGCCGTCCTTATTGCCTTTGTCAAATGGCAGGAACCAGGAGTCCGTTCCGTCCAGCTTGGTGCAAAACCTCACCCGCGCATCATCCAGAGCAAAGTGAGCGATGCAGCGTTTGAATTGAAAAAGGAGCTCCTTGGGGTCTCGGTCATGCTGATACTGATACACCGCATCGTCAACATTCTGCTTCGTCAGTTGATTTTTCAGTTCACAGGTGATCACTGGCAAGCCGTTGATAAAGATGCACAAATCAAGCGCCAGGCGGGTTGCGTCTTTGGAATACATGAGCTGGCGGGTAACGCTGAAGATGTTCTTTTCAAACATCATCCTTGCCTTCTTGTTCTTCAATGAGGGGGTGGTATAGAACGTGATGAGGTTGGCGGGATACATGTTCATGCCATTACGAAGCACATCAATGATGCCGCGCTTGGCAATTTCACCGCGCAAGCGATCAAGGAATTTCGCCTTCTTGAGATCGCTCTGAAAGACGCCGAGCTTATCCAACTCAGCCCCCTGTGTTTCTGAGAGGAAGCGAAACAGCCGAGTCTCGTCTACCGCATATTCACGGCTGAAATTATCGCTTGTGCCTTGTTCATAGCCGTTTTGTTCAACGAGCCACTTCACAATCAAGGACTCCAAGCCCTTTTCCTTTGTGTCGGTTACAGGCATGCCTACGCCTCCTCACCCTCCGGTTCTTCGGTATCTATTTCCTCATCATCGGATGTGTCACTTGTCTCGTCTGACACAAACTCAAATTCTGGTACTGCAGCGTCCCGTACATCAATCTGGCCTGTGACCACATCCGAGATCAAACGGGTGCGGTATTCGACAAGAAGCGTAATCTCCCGATTGATATTCTCTATGAGAGTATCAGTTTTTTTGCATTGCTTTTTGAGATACAAAACAATCTTCTCCTGCTCTTCTATTGGGGGAAACGGTGAATACACTCGCAGAAAACTTGAAGGATTGATTACTTTCCTCAACCCTTTATATAGTGGCTTAAGCGCTTTCTTGTCATCAATGGAAAGATAGTAATATGTTAGGTAATCACTGTTGATTCCCTCAATCTGGAACACATCATACGCCCCTGTAATCATCCCATCCATAGACGATAGACCAACGGTTCTGGGCGTTTCATCAATATCAAACAAGCAAAATATGATATTGCCTGACTCAACAATTTTGTATGTGCCAAAGTCAGAAGGGAATTTCCCTTTCGCCTCACTGGTGTCACGCACAATTACTCCACGTGTTGTCAAAGATAATAATGTAAAGTCCCCGGAAAAGTCTCCAACAGTTCCATTTTTCTCTTTTAGGATGTTTTTATTTCTTATCAATGCCCAGTGTGAAGGGATCTCCCCAATCCACTCAACGCCGCTGTCTTTCTTTGGTACACTGGGGTCAAGACCTCTTGTCACGGCCTCGTTGATGATGACTTGTTTCTGTTCTTTCAACAAGGCAATTTGCTTCTTCAATGCGGAAATGAGCTTATTCGTTCTCGATACCTGCCAGTCAAGATAGCGAACTATCTGATCTTGTTCTGAGCGAGGAGGCACAGGCAGGTATTGTGCTGCAAAAATCTCAAAGCGAAAGTCCGATGAACGCTGACGTATCCCACGATACAGTGATTGAATGAAACCTGTTTTCGCCATCTCACGAATAACGTGAGCATAGTAGTAATTATTGAAGTCGCCCTTAGCAGTGCAAACATTATAGACAGGCGTGCCTTTTCCATCAGAATCTGATACACCTACAGCACCTGCAAATGCATCCATCACATGTATAACAAGATCACCTTTCCGTATGGCTTGATAACCAAATTCTTGTATAGACTCTGTAAAACCAGTTGTACGACGATTCTTACGCAATGTTACTATTCCATCTCTAAAGCAGGTTACAACTTCATCTGAATCAGATACCGCCCTCGATTCCTTACGAAACATATATTTCGCCCGCATTATCTCCCAATGGATCGGCATTTTCCCAAGCCATGGTATCTTAGTGGAGATTTGGGATTCACGAGCAATCATCCCTCAATACCCCCAACTATCTCCGCCAGCATCCCTTCAGTTTCGGCTTCAAGCGCTTTCAGGTCCGAGAGAATCTCAGCTATAGGGCGTAACTCTATCGGCTTGTAGAAGTACTTCGTGAAACTGACTTCATAGCCGATTTTCGTCTGGGCTTCTTCAACCCAGGCATCCGGCGCAAAAGGATGCACCTCATTCTTCATAAAAGCGAGAATACCGCCATCATAGTTGAATGGTACGATTTCGGTGTCGCGAAGATCAACATCAGACTCACCCTCCACCGGCTGCGCGGTTGGGTTCTTCTCGGTAATGAACGGTCGCACCTTCTTGAGCAAAGCGGCCTTTAGCTTGATCGCTTTGGCAAATGCTGTCCAGTCGTCCATTGGCGTCCCCTGCGGCAAAGCAGAGAGGGCGGCGTGATATGAATGCAACTCCTCGGCCTTCAACAGCGTGTTGGGAATGGCCCCTTTCGTGTCAACACGAAGCCTCAGCGGTCGTTCCACCGTAATGAGCCAATACCCAAAGTCGCTGTTATTGAAGATACGGCTGACATCACTGTCTTCAAAGCTCATGTAGATATCAACGATTTGCTGGCGGATCTCCTCTGTGAACTCGCAGTTCTTCTCACCGAGGTTCTTACGCAAGGGAGATTTCATGGCCGTGGCATCAATCAGCTGGATCTTTCCTTTTCGGCGCGCTTCCTTCCGGTTGGAGAGAATCCAGATAAAGGTTCCTATGCCTGTGTTGTAGAACATCTTTTCCGGCACAGCTATGATGGCTTCTACAAGATCATTTTCAATCATATAGCGGCGGGCATTGCTCTCGCCGGATCCGGCGTCTCCCGTAAACAGCGAGGAACCGTTGTGCACCTCTGCGATGCGGCTGCCGAGGGGGGTGTCGGTTTTCATCTTAGCAACGTTGTTCAGCAGAAAGAGTAGCTGGCCGTCACTCACCCTTGGGATCATCGTAAGTTGTGTGCCATCAGCCAATACTCCATTAAAGCGACTGTCGAGTATGTCCCTCTTGCCGCCCATTTTTTCAGCATCGGTTTTCCATGTCTTGCCATAGGGCGGATTGGATAGCATGAAATCATACCGATACGTTGCCCACCCATCGTCGGAAAGGGTCGAGCCAAAATGGATGTGCTCCGATTGATCGCCATCACCTTTTAGGAGCAGATCCGCTTTTGCAATAGCATATGTTTCGGGATTGATCTCCTGCCCAAAAAGGTGGATGGACACATTTTTACTGGTTTCTTCGGCCAACTGCATGAGCCTGTCCTGGGCTACGGTGAGCATGCCGCCTGTGCCGCATGCGCCGTCATAGCAGGAATATGTCGCATCTTTGATTTTATCGCTGATAGGAGTGAAGATTAGGTCCGCCATCAGCTCGACCACATCTCTGGGTGTCCAGTGTTCGCCTGCTTCTTCATTGTTGGCTTCGTTGAAACGCCGGACAAGCTCCTCAAAAACTGTCCCCATTGCATGATTGTCCAGGGCGGGCAAACGTATTTCTGTTTTTGTGTCATCCTTATATATTGGGGTGGGACTCAAATTGATGCTTGGAGAAACGAATTTTTCAATGACCGCTCCCAGAATGTCCGCATCAATCATCGTGTCAATTTGATTGCGGAATTTGAACTTCTCCAGAATTTCCTGCACATTGGGCGAGAAGCCATCGAGGTAGGCAATGAAGTCTGCTTTCAATGTCTGACGTTTTGCCCGCGAAGTCAAATCCCGCAGGCAAAAGGGAGAACTGTTACAAAACGACTGTCCAGCAGCATTGCATAGCGCTGGAGTCTGGTTAGTAATTCTCGCTTGATCCAGCATTTTCTTCATATCCAGGACCGCTTGCTTTGTCGGCTCCAGAACTGCGTCAAGTCGCCGAATGACAGTCATAGGCAAAATTACATCGCGGTACTTGCCGCGCACATAGACATCACGAAGGCAATCATCTGCAATGCTCCAAATGAAACTAACTATGGAGTTATAGGTCTGATTGTTCACGCTTTTTTCCTACCTTTGCACAAATATTCTTGATCCATATAAATACGTTAACATCGTCACAATCAAGCACCATCGGAGCCCATGTCCTAAACTAGACACATAACAGCATCCAACTCAATCATAACGCAACCTTTCCAACCCGAATAATCCGGGATGATATATGCAGTTGTTTCATATTATCACGATTGTGAGGAAAAGACAAAAGAAACGGCAAGTTCATACACATCGTTACCAGTTGACAGCTCCCAAACGTGTAGTCTGGGCAACCTAAATGCACGAAATCTCTGCCTTACATTGTGTCGCGTATTCAATTGTGTTCTTGGTTCCTCCGGATACCCCGTCGTAAACAGCTATGACCATCGCCGAGTGATCGACCATCCATTCATCGCGTTTCTGATAAGACGCCATGCTATACTCATCGCTTGTGCACTCCACCAGATCAGCGGCTTCTAGCACTTCAGCGTATTGCCTTCTCCAGCTGGCTGACCAACGCCTGTCACATCCCGGATACGGAAGTGCAGCGATGAGCCTCAGATCTGGATTGTCCTGACGAAGCCTAAGCACAATCTGCCCTGCCCAGATATCCACGCCACGAGCCATACCAGTTATGAAGGTCGTGAATCCCTCATGAATAGCCTTGAGAATTGCTTCCTCGAGGCCTTTTTTGATTACTGTCTCTGCGCGCTTCAGCTTTTCCGGGCGGTGGCCTGTGAAGCAGCATCGATGGCAACGTAGTTCCTGCTCACTCATGACAATCAGCCGTTCTACTTGCCTGAGCAGCTGATACGCGTAAACTCCGCCGGATGATTTTCAGGCAGTTCATCAAAGCGTCAATGCTCTCCGCGTTTGAAAAGCTCATTACGACGTCTGTGTCTAGCAGTTCAACCTCCTGGGTTTCCCTCCCTTTCACCAGCTTCCCTATGGGAAAGGGCCTCTCCAGGTTCCTGAACATCAACATAGCGGCATCGGAATTGCAGCCTATATGGATTCCGATGTCGCCCTTTCCAAACACAATGTGCCTGCCTTGTTTGTGAATCAATCTTGTTCTCCTCAGAAAAGATGCGCCGTTACCAATGAAGTGATTGTTCGGGCATTTTCAGCAATATCTCATAGAGTTGTTGTCCCGGATGCCCGAATCGATGCTTCTATGATACACAATTGCTTCTCCCACCAAGAAATCGCTTCGCCAAGAACATCCCGGACATCCTCACCACTGTATGGACCATCCATCACCGGATGATAGAGGTTTTGAAATTCCTCCATTCCAACTGTGTTTGACATATCAGCTTGGTCAAAAAGACCAAATGTCAATTGAGCGTTATCTTGAAAGTTTATCTCATACTCCTTAACAATAGAATTTCGTTCGGATTCGATAAACTTATGAAATATCGCATTCTCTCCATCTTTCTTATCGTGAATGCTTTTCCACCAGGCTTCGATTACATCTTTATGTTTTGGATCGGAATCCGCATCTACCTTCGCAAGCACATGACCAATACTGCGCAAAATGACAATAGAAGCAAGCCATATAATCCGAAAGCGGTTCTCATCGTCCTCTTTTTCCAACATATCGAGTGATATCTTTGCGTCCTTTAATAACAGCATTGCTCTCATATTTTACCTCGCCCCCGCTAAACAGACTTCGACTCAACGAACCATCTGCCCAGATTGTTTCCCGACAGCGCCCCGCTGCGCTCAAAGAAAAGGTAGCTCTGCTTTCCGCGGATACATACGGTATAGCGGTCGCCCTGGCCTCCGGCCCTCATCGCTGCTGCCTGCCGGATATCCGTGACCTTGTCGATTTCGAACACCTTGCCGTCGAGCCACTTGATTTCAAGCGGCATCAGGTTCCCGGCAGCGTTGAATGCGGCTTTCACGTCGACATACACGCGCTCAGAGACGCTACTCCTCACGGACGTTCACCTCCATATCCCGAAGGAACTTGCTTCCGGCCTGCACGGGCGGTTCCCTGAACTGGTACCCTTTCCGCTTCAGTACCCGGAACTTGAAATCCAGCATCTCCGGCGGGATGCGCAGGGTGGACGCTACCCCGAAAAACGACAGATCATCATTGAGCAGTTCAAACACATCCTCATCCTTAAGCAGCAGCTCGGCTGCAAATACATTCGCTTCATATTCAGTTGAAGATGTGTCGTCAAACAAGGCGAAGTCATGAAACGACTCTATCCCCGACATCTGTGAATGCAGGACAGCGTGCCCCAGCTCATGAGCGCAGATGATCTTCTGGATCATC
>LSQX01131934.1_pt1 | contig 14320 bp, 14 predicted proteins | sample 654561 | NCBI WGS metagenome assembly LSQX01 (sample SAMN04489861, study PRJNA283612) | anaerobic digester metagenome | isolation source: 4 biogas reactors fed with cattle manure at either 37C or 55C with and... | place: Denmark: Kongens Lyngby | collected 2014
TTGAACTGTCAGCCTGTTATTTTCAAGTAATGGATTGACCTTGTTCGGCTTGATCTTATTAATTGAAACATAATATTACGAGCTGTTTTTGTTGCGAGGGTTCGACTCCCTCCTTCTCCGCCAAATACCCATTTTTATGGACCAATGAGACTGAATGAATAAGAAATGTAGCAGTAGTAGGCTCGCACTCTTATCATCAGATTACCTCACTGATTTCGCGATTGAGAACATCAACAAGCTCATTGGAACTGATTTTGGACTGTTAAGCTTAGCATTGCCTATCGGTATTTCTTTTTACACATTTCAGACCTTGTCCTATACGATCGATGTTTACCGGGGCAGGGTGGAGGCAGAACGCAATATCATCGATTTCGGCATGTACATTTGCATGTTTCCCCAGCTGATTGCCGGACCTATCGTCAGATATACAGATATTGAGAAGCAGATCAGAGACAGACGTGAAACGGTAGAATTGGTTTTTGGTGGTTTAGTTCGCTTCGCGATCGGTCTGGGAAAAAAAGTCCTGCTTGCGAATCAGATAGGTGTTTTATGGAATGAGATTTCTTCTTCCGGAGGTATAGTTCCAGCTGGGACTGCCTGGATTGGTGCTTTTGCCTTTGCCTTCCAAATTTATTTTGATTTTTCCGGTTATTCGGATATGGCAATTGGTCTTGGACAGATTTTCGGCTTTCACTTACCTGAAAACTTCAGACATCCGTATGAATCTGCAAGCATAACCGAATTCTGGCGAAGATGGCATATTACACTTAGTACATGGTTTAGAGAATATCTCTACGTTCCGCTTGGAGGCAACCGCTGCAGCAGATCGAGACAGGTCTTCAATCTATTGTTCGTATGGGGATTGACCGGTCTTTGGCATGGGGCGGGCTGGAATTTCATTATTTGGGGTTTGTTTTACTTCACCTTGCTGATGCTGGAAAAACTCTTTTTGCTGGAATATCTTGAAAAATGGCCGAGAGCTCTGCGGCACATATATACCTTGTCATTCGTCATGCTGGGTTGGGTCGTTTTTGCCTGCGATAACATGGCTCTTCTTGCTAACTATATGAGCAGCCTTTTCGGATCAAATGGCGGCCTGAATAGTATGACTCTGTACTATTTGCAAACCTATGGTCTGTTATTTATCGTACTTGCTGTTGGCTCAACAAGTATTCCTGCAAAATTGGTAAAAGCCTTGGCGACGAAGTGGAAAATCATTGAGAAAAGAGCATTTTTTGTAGAGTTTGGTTTTACTGCACTTGTTCTCTTTATGAGCATTGTCCTGCTAATTGGTGACAGCTACAACCCGTTTCTGTATTTCAGATTCTAAGGAGAAGAACAGATATGAATAGACACAAACTCACAGCATCTGTGTTGATCTTAACTATACTGTTGGTAACGGGTTTATTAATCATCACCATGCCCGGCAATGCATATTCAGAAACCGAGAATCGAGTACTCAGCGAGAAGCCACAGTTAAGCCTTGCTGAAATAATGTCTGGCAGTTTTCAGAAGAAACTGGATAAGTATTTGAGTGACCAGTTTCCCGGGCGCAATAATCTGATGCAGCTCGGAACCAAAATCAAGCTTTTGAGCGGTCGCCGCGATATCGAGAATACATATATTGGCAAGGACAATTACTTTTTTGAGAAGATAACTGATGCAGACATTGATGAGAAAAATTACAGGAAAAATCTCGGCCGGATCGAATCACTGGCTGACAAATACGACGAAATCAAGTTCACGACGATGCTTGTGCCCTCATCAGGTGTGGTGCTGTCTGACAAGCTTCCCGACAACGCGGAATTTTATGACGCCGAGAAACTCTATCAGGTCGCGGACCAGGCTTTTGCCAATGTCAAATTAACTGATCCGACAGAAGAAATGATAATGGCAAAAGACGACTACATCTACTATAAAACGGATCATCACTGGACAACTTATGGCTCATACATTGGATATAGATCATTGATGGGTGAGGCCGCTGTCTACGAATACTCTGCCAGAGAAACCGATGTTGTTTCCGACTCATTTCTCGGGACATTATATTCAAGGACACTGGACGACAGGGCTGTGCCGGATAGTGTGGAGCTAGTAGATATCAGCGACGAAATCGAAGTCATTGTCGATGGCGAATCAGGTGCTGTCTACGATTATGAAGCTTTGAATGAAAAGGATAAGTACAGAGTCTTCTTCGGTGGCAATTATGGACTGACAGAGATAAACAACTGCCAGGGCGAGGGTACACTGCTGATTTTAAAAGATTCTTTTGCTAACAGTATGGTGCCGTTTCTAACGACGGATTATGGTAAAATCGTAATGATAGATCTGCGTTATTATGCTGGCTCTGTGTCAGGCTTGCTGGAGGCAGGAGATATTGACGAAGTACTTGTGCTTTATGAAATTTATAATTTTGCCTCTGATACAAATCTTGCGAAGTTGGTATTATAAGACTGTAAGCATCTTGGAGGATCACTATGAAACGTATTGCAGCTCTATTTCTAGGCAGCCTGATCCTATTGTCATTGACTTTTGCCGGTTGTGACAAGGTAACTGACACCACAAATAGTCCAAGTATTGCCCCAACAAAAATTGCAGATGATACTGATAATTCTACAACGACAACTGAGGCTCTTGTTGATAGAGTCATTAACATTTATAGCGCAACGGATGAAGTGCCTAGAATGGTTATGAGATATAAGGAGCTTCACCCTGGCTTCAAGTATAGAATTAATATGTTCACCTTCGCCACAGCGGATATGGATTTTCATATAGCTCTTGATAATGCTCTTGCCGCCGGTGGGGCAGACATACCAGATATTTACTGCGTTGAAAGCGCAAGAGTGATGAAATATTCTCAAGGAGATCAAGCTGATTATGCTATGCCCTATAGGGATATTGGCATTGATGTTGATAACCTGGTACAAGAAGCTGACATCGCCAAGTATGTTATTGATATCGGCACTAATCCGAAGGGGGAGATAGTGGGTCTTGGTTATCAGGGAACCGGAGGAGCCTTCATATATCGTCGTTCCATCGCTAAAACTGTTTGGGGAACAGATGATCCGGAAATAATCAGTTACATAATTGGTCCGGGCTGGGATAGATTTTTCGAAGCGGCAACGGCCCTGGAAGCTAAAGGATATGGTATCGTTTCAGGTGATGGTGATATTTGGCACTCTATAGAAAATAGCGCTGAAATTCCCTGGGTCGTTAATGGCAAACTCCATATTGATCCTAAACGTGAGGCATTTATTGACTACGCGAAACAGCTAAAAGATAACGGATTTAGTAATGATACGAAGGATTGGTCGGACGAATGGTTTGCTGATATGCAGGGGGCCGGCGAGAAGGAGATTTTCGGATTTTTCGGACCGTCCTGGATAGTAAATTACGTCATGATGAGTAATTCCGGCGGCGGGAAGATTGGTGAAGGGACATATGGTGATTGGGCTGTATGCGATCCTCCCGAGCACTTCTTCTGGGGCGGCACCTGGATTTATGCAAACAAGAATTCGGAACATCAAGAAGTTATAGGGGATATCATAAAATGGATTACATTAGACAGCTCTGAAGCAGGTCTGCAGCATTCCTGGGCCAATGGCACTTATGCTGGCACCGATGGAATTTTAGAGGCAGTAGTATCAGGTACTGTAATGAGTAACGCTGAAGGAACTATTGATTTTCTCGACAACCAGAATAACATGTATGCAGTATTTGATAATGCCGCGAAGCATGCAAACGGTAAGAATATAACCCTGTATGACGAAAGGATCAACTCCTATTGGCGTGATCAAGTTCGTGAGTACACTGCTGGCAATAAATCAAGAGAGCAGGCAATAGCAGATTTCAAGCAATCGGTAAAGGATAATTTGGATATCGTTGCTTGATTACGGAGGCTGGATGTAATGAGAACAGGATTTTCCATATGGGACAATCTTGCGGAGAAATATGATTCCTTGTGGGTTCAGAAGTATTCTCTGACGCCTACGAGAAGAAGAGTTCTAGCTATTTTGAAGAACTGTAAGCAGGATTTCTCGATGCTGGACATAGGATGCGCAACCGGCCAGTTGCTCAGTGAAGTAAGAGGTGAGTTTCCCGATAGTAAGTTATATGGAATCGATAAATCGATGAATATGATCGAGCAGGCACGCTCCAGAAACATCGATGCTAAGCTCGATTGTGTATATGCTGAGGAGTATGATTCAACAATCAAGTTTGATGTTATAACTTGCTGTCATTCCTTCCCATATTATCAGGACAAAGTGCTTGTCTTACAGAAAATTGCTTCCCTTCTTGAAGATCGAGGGATGGCGATATTTATTCAAGGCAGTATCAACAGCGTATATGACAAAGTAATAATGTCGTTAGTGGAGTTGACCGCTGAAAAAGCAGATTATCTATCACAAAAAGATTTTATCGACTTGGCCGCAGAGTTTTTTGTCTTGGAGGAGAATTTTAAAATCAAAGAGAAATGGTTCATGCCATCTCTTTGCGGCTTCGTATTGAGGAAGAAGATTTGAGAATACTATTAATTCGCCCTCGTCCGCATCAAGAAACCATCGGCCTTCAAAGTGTAATGATTTGTGAGCCTCTTGAGCTAATGCAGCTGGCTGCTGTCTTGCGGGCTAATCATCACGAAGTGCAAATAGTAGACATGATACTAGAGAAAAAAGCTGTTGAGCACTTCATCAGCGAGTTCAGACCTCAGCTCGTCGGTATAACCGGATACATCAGTCACATCGGCATTATGAAGGAATATGCACAAAGGATCAAGAAGATCGACAAGGATATCCTTGTAGTCGTCGGTGGTGTGCATGCCACGGTTTGCCCCGAAGATTTTATTTGTGATTATATTGATTATGTGGCAAGAAGCGCGGAAGATTTATACGAGGTGGCAAATTGCCAAGACACTAGCACTCGTTATGCTGATCGGTCTTTGCCCTCACGATATACAGATAAATATTATTACTTGTTTGCTAATAAGTGCGCGCTGATCAAAACATCCTTCGGATGTCCTTATAATTGCAATTTCTGTTTTTGCAAGGAGATTTCTCCATACAAGGCACGGACGATTGATGATGTCATCACTGAGCTGCTTCAAATTCCGCAAAAGGAAGTTTACATCGTTGATGATGATTTCCTTTTTAATCGCGACAGACTTCTTGAATTTGCCGCCAAGCTTCGGGTAAACAAAATTGAGAAGAACTTCCTGGTATACGGCAGAGCTGATTTCATAGCGGCAAATGAGGATATTATTGAGATTTTGTCCGATGTTGGACTTGGGGCTGTAATCGTAGGAATAGAGGCAGCCTCACAAAACGAACTGGATCAGTTTAATAAGAGATCCAAGTTGGAAGACAATGAGAAAGCAGTCAGCATATTGAAAAAATACGGAGTTGAGTGTTATGCAACCGTTATACTAGGTGTGGACTGGGACAAGAACGATTTCCGGAATCTGTATCATTATCTGAAGCGCCTTGGTCTTGTTTTTGTCAATTTGCAGCCATTTACCCCCATGCCGGGTACGCCCTACTTTTGCCAGTATAAAGACCGATTGATCATACCTTACGAAGAGCATGAGAAGTGGGATATGGCTCATCTTGTGATTAAGCCTGAAAAAATCACTATTGGCAGATATTATTTAGAGATACTTAAGTTGTACTATAAAATAACTCTTATGCCGCGAAATGTAATCTATATGTTCAAGCGTTATGGCGTTAAAACTACGCTGAAGCTATCGATCGGCGCAGGTCAAATCAGCTGGCAGTATATTAAGAAGATGTTTGGAGGAAGCAGGGCATGAAGGTTCTACTAATTCGGCCTCAAGCTCCAAATAAGTTGAGCTTTATCAACATTCTTGATAATGAGCCACTCGAATTGGAATATCTCTATACTGAATTGCAGCATAGGGGCATTGAGAGCTATATCTACGATGGATTGATAGAAAACACAAGTGTAAAAGACACCATATCACGGGAAAATCCTGATGTAGTAGCTGTGACAGGCTATATTACGCAGCAGAAACTGATGATAGAGTATTGCCGAATCGCGAAGGAGAATAACAGTAATACGATCACGATCGTCGGTGGTGTTCATGTACAACGAAACTTCGAAGCGTTTTATCATGACAGCATTGATTACCTCCTAAGAAGTGAGAGTGTTTTTGCTTTTGGTGAGTTGATTACAGGTGCGGATTTAGCAGAAATTAACGGGCTTATTTATAAGCAGGACGGCAGGTTCATTCAAAATGAGCTTGTGCCAATAGATATCAACTCTTTGCCAATCCCTGACCGTAGTTTTTTTAACAAGCACAAAAGCAAATATCACTATCTCCATTTGCAGGAAGTCGCAACTATCAAAACCGCGTTTTCCTGCCCCTATTCCTGCAATTTCTGCTATTGCACCCTGCTGGCAGGAGGCAAATACAGAGCAAGAGATCTGTCGTTGGTGATTGAAGAACTTAAAACGATCGAGAGCCAAAACATCCAGATCGTTGATGATGATTTTCTGGTAGACAAAACTCGTCTGCTGGAGTTTATTCGATTGGTCAGAGAAAATAAGATTGAGAAAACTTTTATCTGCTATTCACGGGCGGATTTCGTTGCAAGTAATGAAGATCTGGTCAGGGAGCTAAGAAGCATTGGCTTCATGTATTTTCTGGTAGGTCTTGAGGCAATCAGTAATGAAGAATTAGTGGCAATGAATAAGCAGGTCAATATCGATGAGAACAGAAGATGCATTGAAGTGCTTAGAAACGCTAACGCACATTGTATCGCGCTGATGATCGCGCCACTATCGGCAGATAAAGAGTACTTCCGTAAGCTATATGATTTTGTAAAAGAAACTAAGCTTCTATATGTGACGGTGTCTATGTTTACACCGATTCCAGGTACACCATTATACGAAGAGTATAAAGACAGAATTGTCTCAGATGATATTGAGGACTATGATTTTCTGCATCTCGTGCTTGAGCCGGAAAAACTGACCAGGCAGCAGTTCTATAAGGAATATAACAAGCTGATCCTCCGCCTTTATAACCTGGCGAAGAAATCAGGCATATATGACTTCATGGACATTGAGTTTTATAAAAACATGTTGACAGGCTATTTGAAAAGAAAAATGAGGGGCTATTAATGAAGGTCTATTTTATTCAATCGACGCCATATGTTGGTGACAGAAAGCTAATCAAAAAAGCACGACTCTATTTCGTCGGGCTTGCCCCCGCAATTTTGGCGGCTCTGGTTCCGGATTGCGAATTTGAGTGTTGCCTGGAAACAATTGAGGATGTTGATTTCGAAACGGATGCGGACATCATTGCTATCTCCGGTATGGGTCATGCCATAATAAGAAGTCTCGATATCGCCAAGGAATTTAAAAAAAGAGGCAAAATAGTCGTCATGGGCGGCTATATGGCGAGCCTGATGCCTGAAGAAGCCAAGAAATATTGTGACAGCGTCATCATCGGCGATGGCGAGCTGGCTTTTCCCAAGATGCTTGCGGATTATAGAAATGATGATTTGCAGGAATTCTATGATATGCCGCTAGATAACTTAAGTTATCCTCTCCCGAAGTATGAGATATTCGCCGGGAAGAAAATCGGCAATTTTCTTCCTGTCCAGGCAGGCAGAGGCTGTCCTAATTCCTGCTCATTTTGTTCCGTCTATTGCCTCTATAAGAATCGCTATATGCGTCGCGAAATCTCCGAAGTCATCCGCGATATCAGGCACATTAAGAAGTTGGGCTACAAGAGATTTCTGCTTCTGGATGATAATATACTCTCAGATAGGGACTACATGCTGGCGCTCTGCGCAGAGATCGAGAAGCTTAATATGACCTGGCTCTCTCAGTGCCAGATCTCCATCGCTGATGATGAAGAGGTGCTTGAAGCGGTCGCGAAGAGTGGCTGCATTTCCTTATCCTTCGGCGTCGAGAGCATATCCCAGGAGAGCTTAAACAGCATGCATAAGTCATGGGCAAACGTATCCCGATACGAAGAACAGTTTAGAAGAATTCAAGCCGCCGGCATTGATGTCTCAACTGAAATGGTTATAGGTGCAGACGGAGATACTGTCAATAGCATTCGGGCTACCGCGGACTTCATCACAAAGAATAAGATAACCGTGCCCCGCTTCTATATCCTGACCCCTATTCCCGGTACTGTTTTCTATCACGAGATGCAAGCTGCCGGCAGAATGACCAGCGAGGACATCTATGAATTCAATGGAGCTTTTGCAGTGCATCAGCCAAAAAACATGTCACCGGAAACACTGACTGAGGAATATTGGCAATTGTATAAGAATGTCTTCTCGACTGGAAGTATCATGAAACGAACCATCCTGAGAAAAGACTCTCTAAGACATCCGCTGAAAAACCTGTTTTACTTCTATGTAAATCTATATTATAAGTATCAGATCTCAAAAGGTATAACGCCAAACATTATCTAAAGGTGGTAAAATTTGCAGCTTCAAACGATAAGACTAAAAGAATATCTAGCCTTCATGAGAACCGTCTACAAAGGTGATGTCAACTTCAAGGACAATAAGACCGGCATCATCCAAATCGTCTGCCAGAAGAACCGTCCTTTTTTTCGAGCCACTTTACAGGAGATCGTTTGCGTCAAGAGTGATGGCAGAATCCTATGTGCCGGTGTGCTGATTATCAATAAACGGGCGTCCGGAGAAATTTATATGTCCTTCTTCGAAGCCCTTCCTGATTGCAAAAAAGCTGTTTCTGCACTAGTGAATTATGCAGTAAGCTTCGGCAGAAAACATGCTTGCAACAAGTTAGTGGTCGCGTTGGACGGTCATGTGAACTACAGTGTCGGCTTTGGCCAGGATATTGAGTCGCCTACATTTGGAGAGAGCTATTCGCCAAACTATTATCATGATTACTTCGCAGATTTCACACGGGTCAAATTCCTAAGCTATTATGATTCCAGGCAACTGGTCCAAGAGAGAATTGAAAGAGACTTGAAGCTTTTCGAGGATAATATCGAAGAGACAACGATGGAGTACGCTGATTTCGGCAGAGGCTTCGCGGCAACTATGAGAAGATACACGGATCTTAACAATGAGATTTTCGCGGGACACCGCTATTATTCCTTCCGAAATTATGATGAGGATGTTGATCTGTTTCGCGATATGGTTCCATTGCTGGAAAATAACAACCTTATTTTTGCTAAACAGGATGGGAAAGATATCGGATTTGTTCTTTGGTATCCCGATTTCAATGAGCTGGTATCAGTTGGAAAAGGCGCGTCTGTTCGCACTTATATACTGTATAAGATTTTGAAAAAACGTCCCAAAACAGCAAAAGTTGTAGAGATTGGTGTATTGCCGGAGTACCGGCAGAAGTGCGCGGTCCTGTCTCTTTTTGCCACTGCTCTGCAAGAGTGTTCGGCGGATACTAACAAGATAATTAGCAGCTGGATTCTGGACGAAAATACGAAGTCCAAGGCAATAACCCGCCGCTACACCAGCATTCCGAACAAGGAGTACTTCACGTATGAGAAGGAAATTTGAAGGACGGGAAATTCAGCTGCCGGATGAAGGGTGGGATGAGAGAGTATCAGCGAATAGGTACCTTGCAAGCGATGTTCTTCTCAGCGCTGCTACTACAGAACACTTGGTAGAAGCCGTCCTACATCCTTCTTATTGTGCCTGTGAATACAAAATCAAGCTGAATATTTTTACCTTCAGCCGGATGAAGATTCACCTGCCTTTTACCGTGATCGCCCCTCCCGCCTCGCTTGATTGCAAGGGTTATATTGGCAGTGTTCAGGATCTTATTACTGATTATAACAGGCGAAGAGGGCTTTTCCTGATTCTGAATATGAAGGAAGAGGATGCGAATTTGATCCTCGATAAGACCGTGGCAGTTGGGAAAACACTTCCCACCTGTATCTTTCGCAATAGATTTGAGAGCTTCGACCATTATTTGGCTTCGCTTCGAAGCTCATATAGAAGAAGAGTAAATATCGCTCTGGCAAAAGGCAAGAAGTTGGATACAGTCCGTATTCGCAACGCAGATTTTAGTCCTGAGCTGCATGAGCTTTACCTTGAAGTTTTGAGGCATAGTCAATTTCCGCTTGAAGAATTACCGCCTGGATTCTTCCAAGAATCTGACTGTGATATAGATGTTTTCTATCATGAAAGCAGCCCCGTTGGTTTTGTCATGTATTCCCTCAGGGATGGCTTGATGAGCTTCGTTTTTGGCGGAATGAACTATCAATACCGGGATGAATATGACCTCTATTACAATATGCTTCTGCATATGCTTAAGATTGGAATCGAAAACAAGGCAAAAGTCATAGATCTTGGACAGACCGCGGAAAACACGAAATGCAGACTGGGCTGCGAGTTAGAAGAGAGATATATGGCGGCATTTAGTGGGAATCGATTGATGTCAAGGCTTCTATGCTGGTTCGCGCCGCTTCTGGCGTATGATCAGGAACCGATTCGTTATAATGTTTTTAGGGAAGAATAGTGGACCGGATTATAAACGATCACAAGAAAGCAAAAAGCCAGAACCGTCTGGTTGGGAGGATATATTATGAAGATTTTCGAACCAATAAGAGTTAAGAATGTTAAGTTTCAAAACAGGGTGGTCATGGCTCCCATGGTACCCTTCGGAATGCCGCAACTTCCATCCGGAGCCATGAGCGACACAGTGCTGCGGCACTACCTGGATAGATCGGCAAACGGCATGGGACTGATGATAACACAGTCACTATCAGTTACTCAAAATAGCGTAAACGCTGGCGGAGCAGGCATTTATACAGATGAGCATATTATCTCTCTTCACAAAATTGCTACAGCATGTCATGAACGTGGTACAAAACTATTTGTGCAGTTGGCGTATCCCAGCAACGGTCACCAAAACGGTGATTCTGTGAATATGTACACTGCTGAAGAACTTGCGGAAATCACAGAAGAATATGTGAGTGCGGCTTTCCGATGTAAGGAAGCTGGCTGTGATGGCGTAGAGCTGCATGGTGCCCATGGGTTTTTCCTGAATATGCTTGCATCACCACTGTCAAACAAAAGAACGGACATCTACGGTGGTGACTTGGATGGGAGACTGCATCTTGTTGGTAATATCATAAATGGCATTCGTGCTTTCGCTGGCGACGACTTCATCATATCGTATCGTATGGGCTGGAATGACGATATGGATACCGATATTCAAACCGCTCAGGCTTTGGAAGCGATCGGAGTGGAATTACTACATGTATCATCCGGAATCTCGGCAAGTAGGCCTGCTGAAATACCAGAAGGCTTCCAGTATAATTCGATTGTTTTCTCCGGAACAGAAATAAAAAAGCATATTAGCATACCTATGACGGTCGTCAACGATATCCGAACCCTTAATAGAGGAAACGAGTTGCTTGAAAACGGGGCCTGCGACTTCGTCGCTTATGGGAGACCATTTTTAGCTGCCCCTTTATTTCATGCAAATTCTCTTGCTGATATGGATCACCAGCCCTGCTTGCGCTGCAGAACATGTATGTGGTTTACAGATTACAGTCGCTGCCCGGCTCTGAAGAAATCACAGAAGCTGTAAGGTAGGCTTGCAGAGGCAGCACTGATTGTCTCGAGAAGGTTGCTGAATATTCTTTTGATACAACGAAGATAAAAGGATACTAGTTGTGCAATATTCGGCTAGGTCGTTGTTTTCTTCATTGAAAATTGAAGTATCAGAACCATTACTAACATGAAGAATGAACTAAGCAACCAGAGTATTGGAATGTTAAAGTGGTGGACAACAATTTTCCCGATCAAGGATCCCCCTAATCCACCAACCTGTATAACTAGCGAACTAAATGAGAGTATGGACGCTCGTTTCGAAGATGGTGTATTTTTATTGATTAATATACCCTCAGGGATGTTTGAAATCCCAAAACAGGTATAGCAGACTGTTATTGCCAGTACATAAGATGAGATGCTGGTTGAAAATGCAAGAGCAAGCATTGAAATAGATAGTAACAATCTAAAAGTGAGCAACAACTTTTTTTCTGACATCAGACCTTTGCTAATGATAGAAGTGCCGATTATATTCCCGATAGATGACCCTGCAAAAAACAGGAAAGAAATTATCCCCAAGAGCCAAACATTGTTTCTTGCCTGCGGAAGTCCCAAAAAGAATGGTTGCCAGTATGTTTCAATTACAAATAACATAACACCGATTGGCAGGGCTGAAAACAATATCACTTGGAGAAGAGAACCCTTTTTTATTATTGAGATCATTTCATGAAAATGGTGTGACAAAGTATCTCTTGACCTTGTGGCCTCTGAAGATGTGTCTTCTATAAATATAATAGATAAGGTGATAATGATGACTGATAAGAATGATCTAACAAACAATAGTAAATTATACTTATCTGTACCACTGAAGCTTTGGTCTGAAAATGAAATGAGTACACCACCTATTATTGACCCAACTGCCAGCCCCACACCTGAAAAAAGGTTCAGCATGGATACGGCTTTGTGCATACCTTTCTCTTTAGATTTCTCATCAAGATAAATTGCATCATATGAGCCTGAAGAAAGAGCTCGAGATGCTCCGAAAATTATCGCGCCGATGTAAATCAGAGATATTGAACCCATAACAAATAGAGTAAAGGAAAAAATGTATGCTATTTGGGAAATTATATAAGAAATTTTGTGCCCTGCGATATCAGCAAAAACACCAGTTGGCAGTTCAAGAATTACTACAGACAGGGCATAGACTCCCATGACGATGGCAAGATCGCTTAATGTAACACCTTTGCTTAACATGACCAAGCTGAGTGCAGGTGCGAGAAGCCCTGTAGAAAATGATTGCAGTAAAAGAATTATCTCTTTCATTGGTATTACTCATTACATATTAATGCTGCATTATAAGCCAGGATTGTAAAATGCCAGGGACTGGTTTCGATATCTGCATCCCGGTTTTCCTGCATATATTTCAGTAGCATCTCATGCATTTCGCGTGCCTGTTCTTCTGTTATATGGATAATACCTGTCATAAGATCGCCGACAAAATCGGTCGATTTGTTTTGTCGTTTTGCAAGAACCAGAGCCTGGTATTCATCATAGGCCTCATTCAGTTGATTTTTGACATAAGCATCTCTCTCAGCTGAATAGTCGTCATCATAAATTTGTCCGATACTCACATTTTTGCCTGTTGTTCTGTAATACTTTGCCGTGATACCATTAATCAATTTTTTATGATCGAGTGATACCAGCAATATTTCTTCCAATTTTAACAAGTGATGCTTAGCTGACGAGGGAGAAATTGCTAACTGATCTGATATTTGCTTAGCAGTCATGGGCTTACCAGTCTGGTACATAAGCTTTAGTATTTTCTGCCTCAAAGGAAACATAAATATCCGTATTTGTTTTTCTGTAGTCAAACATACAAAATCATCATTCATAACAATCACCTCATAACAAAATATATAACATAACAATAAATGTTATGTTAAGCTAGAGCAAGGTTTTATTATGAAATGTACGGATGTAGTTTCTCGGGCTGATATGGATATTATTTTCGCTGGGGAAAACTATATTGCAGGTCCTGTTATTGTACATGTCCAAAAGCATTTTATAGCTGCGATTGGTTAGCGGAACCAGGCGAACGCTTGTTTCAGTTTTCGGCGAGTCCTGAACAATAGTTATTGTTTTTGTTTTCCTATCAGTACTTCGATCATAAACTACAGCCAGGCCCTTGGTCACACTGATGTATTTCTGGGCAAAATCGATGTCACTCCATTCAAGAGCCAGAAGTTCACCGGTTCTCAGACCAGTGTCCACACTAATAAGAAAAGCATTATATAATCGAGAATCTCTTGCCTCGAAGAATCTATTCTGTCATCAACGGTAAAAGACTTGACTAGCACATTATTCATTCTTGGCAGGTCGATGCCTTTTGCCACATTACGATGCACGATGTCGTTCACGATTGCCTTGTCAAAAGCTGAGTGCAGAATATGATGGATCTTTCTGATTGTTGCACTCGATAAACCATTGCCATTATCATAAAGCTGCTGATAAAAACGCTGCAGATCAGAATGCGTCAGTTCAGTCATGAGAATATCACCGATATGCGGTTGAAGGTGCATACTCTTGATTTCATCCATTTTCTTCAGCAGTTCTTTTCGCGTAATTGCGGTAATGGCTTTCCTAACATACTTGCCTGACTTGTCCTTGCCGATAGAGACCCGACCTCTCCATGATCCGTTGTCTAACTTCTGGACAGATCCCTGCCCGTTTAATCTTCTAGTCATAATTATTCCTCCAAAAGGGCGCACTTAAACAGACCGTGCGGCCGCCTATTA
>LSQX01384488.1_pt1 | contig 14319 bp, 11 predicted proteins | sample 654561 | NCBI WGS metagenome assembly LSQX01 (sample SAMN04489861, study PRJNA283612) | anaerobic digester metagenome | isolation source: 4 biogas reactors fed with cattle manure at either 37C or 55C with and... | place: Denmark: Kongens Lyngby | collected 2014
CTTGATGGTAGTTGCCAGCAAGGGCGGCTCAGCCTGCATTAACTGCATGCGAAAACGGAAGGAGGTTGGCAATTCGCTTAAAAGTCCCGCCGACTAGTTCCAGATCAAACCAGGTTCCAGAAAGCCATGCGCTTAAATTGGTCAATAAGGCTCCGCAGACACCACCGACCTGCTTATCGTTGAATAGACTGCCACACAGTAATCCAATAGCGATGAACAGTATGGCCGAAGGGATGGAAACAATCATGGCGAGTAAAATGTTTGGAGTCATTCTCAACCCAAGCAAGCCCGCCACAGCATAACAGACAGCTACCTGAATGATTGCCATTGGCAACAATGGAAGAGTATAGCCGAAAATGAAATCACGAGCCGTTAGGGGAGAGGCAAATAGGCGTGCCATTAATGAACTAGCTCTGTCTTTTGCAATCAACGTCCCAGAGAAAAGTGCAATGAATGATAGACCAAAAACAGCAATTCCTGGAATCAAGTGATCGATGACAAACAGCTCTACAGGAACGTTCTTTTGAATAGCTGTGAGTAAGAGGAGCAGAACAACTGGAAAGCCAATGCCAAAAGCTAAGTTAATCCTATCCCTAATTATTTCTTTACTGTTCCGCGATGCAAACGCTAATGTCTTCATACGGTGGCTACCCCCTCGCCAGCAATTGCAATGAAGGCATCTTCGAAGTTCTTGACACCTTTTTTGTCCATCAACTCATCGGCTGTTCCAACTTCCTTTAGTTCCCCATTGGCCATGATTCCAATGCGATCTGATAGGGAGACGGCTTCTTCGAGGTAATGGGTGGTCAAGATCATTGTTACTTTGCCTTTCAGTCCATTGATGACACTCCACAGCTCCCGCCTGGCAAGAACATCAAGTCCCAAGGTGGGTTCATCGAGGAACAATAACTGCGGTTCAGATATTAAGGCCATGGCAATACTAAGACGCCTTTGCCAGCCACCAGATAGGATTTTTGCCCGATCGTCGGCTATCTTTGACAAGCCAAAGGAAGCTATGCTCGCATTGGCCTTTTCTGTGGCCACATTCCTGTTGTCACCATAGATTCGGGCGATAAACTCCAAGTTCTCCCTGACTGTTAAGTTCGGAGCGACTGCTGTTTCTTGGGGAGAAACATTCGTGAGCTCCTTTACCTTGATGGAATTTGAGATAATACTGTTGCCAAACACGTGAGCATCGCCACTCGTTGGCTTCACAAGGCATGACAACATCTTGATAGTTGTGGTTTTGCCCGCACCGTTGACTCCGAGCAGTGCGAACAATTCACCCTGCTTCACGCTTAAGTTAAGAGCGTTAACTGCGTATTTATCCTTGTATTTCTTCGTCAGATTCTCCGTTTGGATCGCGATCATTCCTCGGCCCCTCCTGCTTCGCGCATTTGCTTTATCCTCTGGGCAAAAGCTAAGCTGTCTTCTTCGCTATTCTCTGGATACATTTCTCTGGCTCTCCCATCGAAAATCGCATCGGCAATTTCGTTGAGAACCCCCATTCTTTCAATGGCAATACCCCTTTGGGTATCAGCAAGCAGTACCAATGTGTCTCCCGGTTTAATGCCAAACATATCACGCACATCTTTGGGAACAACAATTTGTCCCTTTGGTCCAACTTTTACTGAGCCCATGAACTTGTTCTCGTTTTGCGTTTGGTTCATCAAAAGATCCTCCAATCGTGTTCAATGATCACCCAGTAGGGTAACCAACTTGTATAACAAGTTATACTTATTATACTTCTGCGCAATATTCATGTCAAAGCTTTCTTCGAATGGCATAGCCCTTGTCAGGAGTCCGTGAAAATGTCACCTTGGTGTTTTTTGAATGGGGTCTTCGTACGTGGTAGTAGCGGTCTTCACTTATGGTGATACAGATCTAGCAAAGAACCATCTGCGCCCAACTAAAAAAATGTGAAATAATAGCTTTAAATATGGAGGAATTTATCCACCGACGTCAAATAACTTAACGTGCACGGGCTCGTAACTAGATTGGAGCGGTGGAATAGTGGTTACTATACGGGAAATAGCAAGAATTGCTAAAGTCTCAAGGGGTACTGTAGATAAGGTACTGAACAATAGACCTGGGGTAAGTGATGAGGTCCGAGAAAGGGTGTCTGGCATAGCCAAGGCTTTAGGGTATAAGCCAAACATCATTGGCAAAGCCTTGGCAAATCAGAAGAAGGCATTCTTGATAGGTGTGATCGTGCCACCGGACTCAAACCCATATTTTGAAGACATCAAGCGTGGAGTCAATGCCGCATACGACGAAGTGAAGTACTGCGGAATACAGATCGATTATCAGGTGATGAGAAGTCTAGAACCAAAGGAACAACTGGGCATTATCGAACATCTGGTCGATAAAGGTATTACGGCACTTGCTCTTAACCCCATTAATGACGACATGATTCGCGACGCAATAGACGAGATGACAGGAGGCGGAATCCCTGTGGTGACTTTCACCTCGGATATCCTGCGATCGAGACGTCTTTGTTTCGTGGGGTTGGATGTTGTCAAGAGTGGGCGTGTAGCAGGGGAGCTGATGGGGAAGCTACTTCAAGGGAAAGGCAAGGTTGCTGTTGTTTTTGGGTCTCGCAGTATTCTGAGCCACAACCAACGGATAGAGGGCTTTACTGCCGTCATGCGTCAGGATTACCCCGGCATAGAGATCTTAGAAATGGTCGAGAACCTCGATAGAGATGATGTATCCTTCGAAGTGACGTTATCGCTTTTAGAGAGATACCCTGATTTAGACGGCCTATGTCTGATGTCTGCGGGTATTGGCGGAGCAGGCAGGGCCATCAAACTTGCAGAAAATGGTTATGGAATTAAGGTCGTCTCCTTTGACTTCATTCCAGAGACCGTGGAGCTTGTCAAGGAAGGGATTATAGACTTTACGATTGGGCAGAATCCGTTCATGCAGGGGTATCAGCCCATTAAGATATTGAGCGATTACCTTTTATTTGATAGGGTTCCGCAGGTGGACTTCTACCGCATAAGCAACGAGATTAAGATCAAGCAAAACATCGACGAGCTGTATGTGTAGAGCTGAGCTGTAGTCTCAGATCACAACGGGAGAGCCCTTAAGAGGAATTCCTTTTGTGTTTGTGTGCACTGTTACGAGCGCGGGCAACCAACGTCGAGACGGGCATTGGAGGTGAATGATTGGGTTAAAGGATTCCGTAGAACTACGTGAGCGTGTTTGGTGCTTTCATATTGTTGACCTGCTCCGAGGCTTGCTGGTTTGGGTAAAATACCAAATGTAAACTAGGTGAATGATTATGGAAAGAGGCAAAATGAGTTCTCTCAAAAACGTGATTCGGGTAAGGGAGGCAGGTGTGTTCGGTGCCCTTTGCCTGATTGTAGTAATAATGAGTATCCTGAGCCCTTATTTTCTAAGACCTGACAACATTTTTAACGTGCTCAGAGGGATGTCGACAATCGGAATCATCTCCATTGGTATGACGATGATCATAATCACTGGTGGCATCGATCTTTCAGTCGGTTCAATTTTGGGCGTGACAGCGATGTTCACCGCACGCTTAATGTACCAAGGGATATCGCCGGTTCTTGCGATTTTTGGCGGGTTTGGTCTGGGCTGTCTGTTGGGATTCACAAATGGGATCATCATAACCAAGGTGAAGATAGCGCCGTTCATTGTCACGTTGGGCATGTTGAGTATTGGCAGAGGTCTGACCTATTTGTTGGCGACGGGACTAAGGGGGACAGTGGCAAGCAACATACCCATGACCAACGAGTTTATTGGCTACCTGGGTGCCGGATACATAGGACCGATTCCTTTCCCGGTCATAGAGATGACCATCTTGGTGGTATTGTTCAGCTTATTTGTTAAGTACACCGTCATTGGTAGACAAATCTATGCGGTCGGGAGCAATGAGGAGGCCGCCAGACTGTCCGGTGTGAATGTGGATTCAGTCAAGTTGTTTGTCTACACAACCACGGGTGCTTTATGTACGCTCGCGGGACTTATGAACGCCGGTCTTCTATCCACTGCAGCAACCAACGCTGGGCAGGGCAATGAACTTGATGTCGTAGCCGCTGTGGTTATCGGAGGCGCAAGCCTAAACGGAGGACAAGGCTCTATCATCGGGACCATTATTGGTGCCGCTATCATGGCCGTTCTCCGCAACTCGTTTATCCTTCTTCGTCTTCCTGCGTACATGCAGACAGTCACGATCGGTGTAGTGATTATCCTCGCTGTTTCTACGGACCGCTTGAGAAAGGCGAGTTAGATCTGTTCGTCCAGTCGACAATGACGCGGGTTCGGTCCCGAGGCGCGTGGGCCCCGGCCAAGGGTGAAACGAACCGAGCAGTTGATCAACTTTCCAGTCGCACGGGGGTGGTAGGGAAACATAGTATCGTTGTCTGTTGGGCGGGAATTTCCACTAATGAAATGGAGGTAGTGAATATGCGTTCAAAATTGTCTTTGATGCTGGTGTTCCTTTTATTAGCTTCGTCCGCAACGGTTTTTGCATCGGAAAACGTGGTTTCAATGCCCAGACCGGAGTTCGCAAGTACGACCACTCCCGATGACGGTGGGGCGGTCAAACCTGTGGATATCAGATCGGAAGAGCCGATCAAGATCGCCGTGATAGGTCTGGAGAACAATCCGTTTTGGATCCCGGTCAAGGAAGGTACCCTTGCGGCAAAGGAGGAACTAAGAGACCTAAATTGTACCGTCGATTGGATCAACGCCGGCGAACAGCACACGGCGGAAGTATTCGGGCCGGCCATCGAGTCCGCGATGGCTCAGGGTTATCATGCTATCGCTACAGTGGCAGGTGAAGCGGGTATCGTACCTTTCATTAACAAAGCTGTGGACAGCGGCATTCCGGTGGCGACGTTCAATGTTGAGACAGAGAGTCCGAATAAGAGACTATTCTTTGTCGGATGTGACACATATGAGCAAGGACGGGCTGCAGGAAAAGCTATGGCGGATACTCTTGGCGGCCAGGGTGAAGTAGCGATCATTACCGGGTTCTTTGCTGTGGAGGCCCATGAAAACAGAAGGAATGGTTTCGAGGATTACCTTGCCGAAAACGCACCTGGAATTACTGTGGTAGGAGTAGTTGAGAATCAAGACAAAGGCGACATTGCGTTTAGTCAGGCACAGGATTTCATGGTGGCCTACCCTGATCTGGCGGGAATATATGTGACGGCGGGAGGACCGTTCGGTGCAGCGAAAGCGGTTGAAGTGGCCAGAAAGGTTGGCAGCGTGAAGATCGTCTGCTTTGACTTCGTGGACGAGACAATGGAGTATGTGGCAAAAGGGGTCATCACAGGGACAATCGGACAGGATCCCTATGCCCAGGGGCACGATCCGGCGATAAGACTGTACAACTACTTGGTGGGAGGAGTTGTCCCACCAGCGGGAAGACTGCTTACGCGATCTGATTTTGTCACCAAGGACAATATGAGTGAGTTCTGGCAACCCTAAAACTACGACTTGAAGGAATAGTTTGCAGTCTCTACTTCGGTGGTGGGAATGGTTGTATGGCACACTGCCATACAACCATTCCACCTGTGCGCCATACCTGGCGGAAAACTTGGTGGTAGGACATTTTTCCAAGATTACCTCGAGGCGCATGGATCCGGCCAAGGGTGAGTTATTCATTACGGGGATCCCTATGACAACTACCTAAAGGGAACTGCTGGATGAATGCACCGATTTCCTACACTTCAGGATCCTGATTACATGAAAAGCATAGCCCAGGCTAGAACAGGACTTACTACTCTAGCGGCGCTAGGCGTTAGCGAGCAAGCATGGAAGTGGAAAAGCAAGAGATGTGGCTACTCAGGAACTGAGAGGGCCGCATCTTGACATGTACACCATCTTTTAAATGTTTCTTAATACCATTCTTAAGTCGGAAAATGAACTCGGAAACAGAGTATGCAAAACAGTATAACTAGCGGTGAAGGTCTGCCACGCAGTTAATCTCTGGGCTTCCATCCGATCATCCAGTGGCAATCAGCTTGCGATATTGCCGATGTATGAGCGTCATGGTGTACCTCGGGAAAGGAGAGAAGTAGATGGGCTATAGGGATTGTGAGATATTCTCGGTACGAGAGTTGTCAAAAAGCTATGGTGGTGTTCAAGCGTTAAAAAGCACGACTTTGCGTTTTATGCGCAATGAAGTACATGCAATAGTTGGCGAAAACGGGGCCGGGAAATCCACACTAATGAAAATCATAGGCGGAGTCATACAGCCCGATAGTGGTCAAATGTTCTATAAGGGCCAGGAAGTGAGGTTTTCCAGTCCAAGAGACTCGATCAACACAGGAATAGCACTTATACACCAGGAACTGTCCATGATGCCAGATTTGAATATCATAGAGAACATTTTTATGGGACGAATGGATTCGAAGTTTGGTATTGTCAGGCAGGAAGATTTGACAAGCAGAACGCAAGATTTATTGAAAACCGTTGGGTTGGATGTAGATCCGCATACTCTTGTTAGGAAACTGAGCCTTTCCCAGAGGCAGTTGGTTGAGATAGCAAAGGCTCTTTCGACGAATGCCAATCTTATCATGATGGATGAACCCAACTCTTCCCTAACCGACATGGAATCCGAGCGTCTGTTTGCAGTCATTGAGGATCTTAAGGCTAAAGGCATCTCGATACTCTATGTATCACACAAGATCGCGGAGGTCCTCAGGATTTCCGATAAGGTCAGCGTATTACGGGACGGAGCATACGTCGGGACCCTGGATAGAGCAGATGCAACAGCGGATCGGGTAATTCAAATGATGATTGGCCGTGAAATGGATATCAACAAGTTTAGCAGGCCGTCTCAGAAAAGGCGAGTGATTCTTCGGGTCAAAGGTCTAACGGGTAATGGATTTAGAAACATTAGCTTTGATCTACACCAGGGGGAAATCTTGGGTTTTGCCGGGTTAGTTGGTGCCGGACGCAGCGAAGTGGCGAGAGCGATCTTCGGGGCCACCAGATTCAGTTCGGGTTCAATAACCCTTGACAACGAGCTTGTGCTCTTCGATTCGCCGAGCAAGGCTATCAAACACGGCATGGCTATGGTTCAAGAAGATCGCAAAGGTTTGTCCCTGTTTATGGGGTTATCGGTTAGTGAGAACATATCGATCTCTGCCTTGCCTGAGTTAAGCCGATCCGGAATCGTTAATTACTCAAAAGTGAATGAGGTTGTGACTACCTACAAGAACAGGTTGAACATCAAGGTAAAGGACTTAGATGAACCTGTTTCCAGCCTGAGCGGCGGTAATCAGCAGAAGACCGTTCTGAGCCGTTGGTTGTCCACCGATCCGCGAGTACTTATTCTGGACGAGCCGACTCACGGAATTGACATCGGAGCGAAGCATGAGATTTACAAGCTCATTACACTTCTCGCAGATCGTGGTATAGGCATCCTTTTGATCTCATCTGAACTCCCAGAGATCATATCCATGTCCGATAGAGTTGTGGTAATGCGAGAAGGGGTCATTACAGCAACCTTAGACAAGGATGAGATAACAGACGAGAACATAATGAGGTGTGCCGCTTATGAACCCTAGGACAGAGGGCTTCTATACATCGCCAAATACTTCGCTGCAATACTGTGCGGAGCGCCAGTCGCCAAGAAGAGACTTGTTTGGGATACTCATCTCGCATGCTGCGTGGGGTCTTGTCCGCAGAAGGCGTTCAGGTGTTGCGGGAAAGAAGGTCACCAAAGGAGGAGCGTGCTTTTCAGATGATTGAAAACGTTAATATGGAACGAATGCGACCAAAGCAACTTCTGGCAGCTATTGCGAAATGCCCAGTGGTGTATGTTCCTTTGGCCCCCCTTGAATGGCATGGACCTCATTTACCCCTGAATGTGGATGCTATTCATGCTACTGCAGTATGTGAAGGGGTCGCCCAGATCGTCGGAGGAGTAGTCTATCCCACAACATATCTTGGGACTGAAACTCGCAGAAGTAGACAGGAACTGAAGGACTTAGGCTTTCAAGGGGATGAGCATGTAGTGGGAATGGATTTTCCCGCTAACAGTGTACCGAGCATGTATTTAGATGAAGGTGTATACGGGATCGTCGTCAAGGAGATTGTGAGGTTACTCAAAAGGACCGGCTTTCAGGTGATTATGTTGATGAGTGGCCATGGTGCGCTAAACCACAATCGTGTACTGATGCGAATAGCGGCTGAAGAGTCCGATGACCAATGTCAAGTCGTCTATCGATTGGTTTTCTCGACCTCAAATGAACAAGACACGGGTTCTACTCCCTCCTATGATGCTGAGAAGGATGACGACAGTGCCGCAGCGGGAGTGGGACATGCCAGTAGAGACGAAACCTCGCTAGCCATGTATCTGTGTCCTGATGATGTGGATTTGTCGGAACTCCCCAGCATGACTCGAACTCTTCACTATACGGATTGGGGAATAGTTGACGGCAATGCTTTTGTCGGTCGGCCTACGAAGGGATACGTTGTTCGCCCAGATGATGATCCGCGCAAGGCCACACCCGAACATGGCTTTGAGTTTGTGTCCTCAAACATCAAGATCATAGCAGACGAAGTGAGGCAACTTCTCCACAGATGATCGCTAGGGACTGTCTGTTAGGTAGCTTTTTCTAGAATAGGAGGTAAAGAGAATTCTATGACTTCGCGTGAAAGAGTGCTCAAAGCTCTAAACCATCAACAACCGGATCGAGTCCCACTTGATTTAGGCGGAAGCCTAGTCACGGGAATGCATGTTAGTGCCGTCTATCAGCTGCGCCAGGCACTCGGACTCGATGACCCCGGCACGCCCGTCAAAGTCGTCGATCCGTTCCAGATGCTTGGTGAGATCAAACCGGATCTAATGGACGCTTTGGGAGTCGATGTAGTCGGTGTCGTTGGCCGAACCAACATATTTGGCTTTCCGAATGAGGGCTGGAAGGACTGGACTACCTTTGATGGGACACCAGTGTTAGTGCCCGCTGGGTTTAACATTGATCCAGAACCCAATGGTGACATACTGATGTACCCTGAAGGTGACAAAAGTGCCCCTCCCAGTGGTAGAATGCCAAAAGGAGGATGGTATTTTGACGCGATCGTTCGACAGCCTCCTCTCGATGATGCGAATCTCAATGTGGAAGACAACCTTGAAGAGTTTGGGCCTTACAGCGAGGCAGATTTGGAACACTATGTCGCACAGATTGAAAAGGCTTATTACGAGACCGATAAGGCGATATTTGCCAGTTTGGGTGGAACGGCCTTTGGCGACATCGCCTTCGTCCCGGCACCCCATTTGAAGTATCCCAAGGGAATCCGAGACATCGAAGAATGGTATATATCCACAGTAATTCGCCGCGATTATGTGTATCAAGTTTTTGACCGGCAGTGTGAGATCGCCCTGAAGAACCTGAATAAAGTCTATCAACGGGTAGGAAACAAAATCCACGTAGCTTTCATAACCGGCACGGACTTCGGTACTCAAACAGGGACGTTTATCTCGCCGGATACCTACCGCCAACTTTACATGCCGTTCCATAAAGCGGTAAATGACTGGGTTCACAAGAACACGAAATGGAAGACCTTTATCCATTCTTGTGGAGCAGTCTTCCCGTTGATCGAGCTCTTCATCGAAGCGGGATTTGATGTGCTCAATCCTGTTCAATGCTCTTGCCCGGGAATGGACCCAGAAACTCTAAAACGCGAGTTCGGAGACCAGATTGTTTTTTGGGGCGGTGGAGTGGATACTCAAAAGACCCTGCCTTTTGGTACGCCGGACGAGGTGGCAACTGAGGTAGCCGAACGGATCCGAATTTTCGGCCGGGGAGGCGGCTTTGTATTCAACACTATCCACAACGTTCAGGCCAAAAGCCCAGTAGGCAATCTATTGGCCATGTATCAGACGCTAAAGGAGTATGGAGTATCCGGCAGATGAGCTGCACTCGCCATTGAATGTACGTCTCTAGAGATTCCCGGAATTCGAAATGCTGTCTGGATAGGCAATCTCCAATCCTTTCTGCTGAGTAGTTGTTTCCCGTCTTGGGAGGATCGTAGAATTCTCAGTGCGATGAACAGGACAAAACGGAGCGCTCGCGCACTGCGGCGGATTTGCGCAATCCCCTATCGCAGTAACATCCGGCATCAAAACTGCTGAATACAGGGGTTGTTGAGGTTGGCCCAAGCATAGTTGGGATCAATAACCCTTGCCATTCTATAAGCAAGGGGCCTAAACCCACACTTGGGCCAAAATGTGGATGACGCCAGGTTGGTGATTCTCCAATCCGTCGTTATGTACCGATATCCCTTTTCCCGCATCATCAGGGCCCCTGCATCCATAAGGCTCTGACCAACTCCGCACCTCCTGTGGCATTGAAGGGTGCCTGCAACGCACAGCTCTACTGCATGGTCCGGTGTCATGATGCTTGGGGAAGCACTGCCATACATGTGGAACCCCGCCGCTTCCCCATTTTTTTCGGCGAGGAGAACCACGGTATCCTGATCCTCCAGGGAGCGCGTGAAGCCTTCTCTTATCTCCGCCAATATTTCTGGAAAAACGGGTATAAAGGCCGGTGCAGCGTTTTGGTGTTTCGAGATGACACTGGACATGCGGCCCATTACTTCGCTGTCCTCTTCAGTGGCCGGCCTGATCTCTACCTTAGCTATACTGTTGAACGGATTGTACTCTTCAAGATCCAATACCCCATACACTTGCTCGATGCCAAAGCTCAGTCTGGAAAACGCCTCTAGGTACAGGGGATCTGTAAGAGGTACAACGGCGGAGTGAGTAAAGCAGCCGTGCTCCAGCCATAGAACAGAAGCTTCGGCATAAAGGTACCTAATCAGCTCCGCTGGTTGGCCGTCTAAGATGGCAGCACCTTCATAGGGAATCACTGCGCACCTGCCAGTTCTAGTACTAATCTTGATCGTCCCCACAAGATAGCCCACGAGCTGGTCATGGAAGTAGGCTCCAATCCCCGGAGCATTCCCATTGGTGAGCAGATTCTGCAGTTGTTTGCCAACTTGCTCCAACTGCAGGAAGCTGTTCTTCAGGAATGGGAAGTGTTGGGACTCACGCTCCTGCCTGCCCATGAGTATAGCAGCCATGCTGGGTATGTCTTGGTCAGTGATGGTTCTGAATTGATAGTTCTTCATAGCTGACCCTCCTTGCTTAAAAAACGTTATCTGGGGGCTCACTGCACCAGCATGATGATGCGAATTGTGGCAACTAGTGAGAGGACACTACTGATGCTGTGCATCATCATGGGATAGAATACACTGCCGCCCCTTTTCGAGGCAGTTACCGTAGATGAGTCCAAGCACAATTGCCGGCATCACCTGCAGGGGAGAATACGAAACTTGCCCCCAATGTGGTGATTTTCTACACAAAAGCATGATCTTCCTTTGGAGGAGTGTTGATCAGAAGCTCAACTCCCGCGCCCGGATAACAGCTTGTGTGCGAGACGAGGTCGCAGAGGATAGATGCTGCGAGACACCTATGAGGCAACTGATCGCATATGACTACGCTGCGTCACTGAAAGCTCTGAACTAGTTTGCGCCGCTTAGTCCAAAAAGAGACGCCGACATTGCAGGATAAAGCCTGGGTCCAGGGAGCTCTAGAAGCATTTGAAAAAGGAAAAACAAGGCCGCTAAAGAAGGTTATGATGGCAGACGTCGGAGCACGAAGCTCTTATTTACGAAGAATGATCGTGCCCCACCCATCACCAGGCGGGTGTTTTGCTACAGAGAGTTACTCGCCCTATTTAGAGCCGTTGAAAATATGCGCTGCAACTAACATCCGCTAACAATAGCGCCCCAAGAAGCCCTAGATATCGGGCCTTGTCTCTTGACTTACGGCCCAGGAAGCCATAGGTTCGAATCCTGTCGGGCGAGCTATACATAAACAAGGCCTGTAACTATGTTGCAGTCTTTCTTGTGCGCCTTCTTTGGAGAGAACAGATGGTGCCGAACCTCCCCTGACATTTAAGATAAATTAGGCAGGAGTATAACGATTGACGTAGAAGAACGTGATAATCATCACATAAAGATCAAAGGGAGAGTCAAAATCGAACTAATTCCATAATGTTGTCCTGCGGCATAGTGCAAACAGTAAACCCAACTTCGGCTACCCTCATTTATCGGTTCAATAATAGTCTGCTTAAATGTGAAAGGCTCTTGCCAATCGGAGTTCTGAAGATTCTCTTTCGAGGAACGGGCCTCACAGAAGCTCGAAGCGGATAAGAATGACGAATTGTTTCTTTGGTGTAAAGCGTGCTTCCAAGTTTTACATAATCTTTTACCAATGATACAATGAATAGAATGAATAGGGTGAATCGAATGATGCGACGACGCAGATCGGATTCTGAAGAGAGGGAACTCCATTCACTCGCCTATGCATGTAGGCCGCCAAGTGCGAGTTCACGACTTGGAGTAGACTTGTGAAAATATACACAATCGTGTAAGCATGGGTAATGACCACAAAACAGCTAAGAGGTTAGCAAAGGCAGCTTGAGATAGAACTCCAAAAGATGAAAAAGGGGGGGTATTCGAGCCAAATTAACAGAAGTCGGAAGGTAGTTTTCGGAAATGTAAGATGGATGAGTTACCTTGATTCTGTTCAAACAATGTGAGGAGGTTAATGATGAAAAAGTTGCCCAGAGTAGGATTGTTGCTGTTAATGGTCATTTTGGTTTTGTCGTTCGGCTCTACATTAGTAGTTGCAGAAGAACTGATTAAGATTGGGATTGTAAACTTACCACCGGAAGAATCCGGCTATCGTCAGGCCAATGTGGAGGACATGAACGCGGTCTTCTCCAAGGAGAACGGCTATGACGCAAAACAGACCAACACAGCCGACAACAGCGAGCAAATGGCTGCGGCCAGAGGGTATATTCGAGATGGAGTGGACTATCTCCTGATCTCGGCCGCAAATGCATCCGGATGGGACGATGTCCTGCAGTCGGCGAAAAGAGCAGGCGTTAAGGTCATTCTCTTTGACCGTCAAATTGATACCGATCCCTCGAACTATGAGGCAGCCCTTCTCTCCGATATGTATTATGAGGGTGATCTGGCGGTAGATTGGGTTTTGAACAATGTGCCAGAACCGATCAACCTCATCCTTATTCGTGGACAGATGGGAAGCGCAGCTGAGATAGGGCGCAGCGCTGCAGTACTGAAAGCTCAAGAAGAAGGCAAACTCAACATAGTGGCTGATGGAACCGGTGGAGACACTTGGAGCCTTGAGGAAGCCCGTAAAGTGGTTGAAGCTGCCATTGCAGCGAACAAGGATTTCAATGTGATCTATGCTCAGAATGACGGTATGGCGCAAGGAGCTGTTCAGGCCCTCGAGGCGGCCGGGATCAGCCACGGAAAAGATGGCAAGGTCAAGATCCTTGGTTTTGACTTTAACCGTTTTGCCCTCCGGAACGTACAGGCCGGTTACTGGGACGCCGATGTGCAGTGTAATCCCCGTCAAGCCGCTGAGATCGAAAGATGGATCAGAAGTGGCAACATCCCCGAAGGAATCGTCTATCAGGAAGAAATTGTGCTATCAACGGATACCATCACCGACGAAGATATCGAGAAATATGGAATCAATGTTGATCCTGGTAAGGGTGTAATCACAAGGTAGTCTGACGTAATAGTCCATGCATTGCGGTGTTCGGATCAGATCCGAGCCCGCAATGCTCTTAATTTATGTGCCAGCGGTAAGGGGGGCTTGGGTTGCGATCAGAAACTGTACTCAATATGGAGGGAATCAGCAAGTCCTTTCCAGGAGTTAGAGCTCTGCATAATGTGGACTTCACACTGCGAAAGGGTGAGATCCATGCCCTTATGGGCGAAAATGGGGCGGGCAAGTCTACGCTGATCAAGGTTTTGACCGGTGTTTACGAAAAGGATGCCGGTCAGAGTATTTTGGATGGAAAGCCAGTTCATTTCCGGTCGCCCCAGGAGGCGCTGAGCATGGGAATCGGCACGGTCTTCCAGGAAATCGCGCTTTGCCCCAATCTTACCGTGGCCGAGAACATGTTTATCGGTCGCAGCCGGAGCCGGTTCGTGCAGTGGAAGGAGATGAACGCAAAGGCAGAAGAAATGCTCAGCTCCCTCGGTATTCCGGCGAGCCCGACCCAAGAACTCTCCAGCTGCTCGATTGCTGTCCAGCAGATGGTCTCGATTGCCCGCGCCATCGATATGGACTGTAAGATTCTGATCCTAGACGAGCCCACGTCCTCCTTGGACGAAGATGAGGTACAGAAACTCTTCGCGCTCATGCGCGAACTGAAAGCCCGGGGTGTAGGGATCATTTTCATCACCCACTTTATCGATCAGGTATACGAGATCAGCGACACGATTCCC
>LSQX01084601.1_pt1 | contig 14318 bp, 13 predicted proteins | sample 654561 | NCBI WGS metagenome assembly LSQX01 (sample SAMN04489861, study PRJNA283612) | anaerobic digester metagenome | isolation source: 4 biogas reactors fed with cattle manure at either 37C or 55C with and... | place: Denmark: Kongens Lyngby | collected 2014
CGGCCGATGACGTTGATCTCGCGGCCCGGCTTGGCGGCGCGGATGCCGCGCATCATGGCCTCCTCGGTGCGTTCGACGAGGAGGCGGTGCTCCTCGGTGACATTACCGGCGAGGAAGGTGGCGTTGGTGTCGCCGTGGACGCCGTTCTTGTAGGCGGTGACGTCGATGTTGACGATGTCGCCGTCCTCGATGACGGTGTCGTCGGGGATGCCGTGGCAGATGATCTCGTTCATCGAGGTGCAGCACGACTTGGGGAATCCGCGGTAGCCGAGCGTCGACGGGTAGGCGCCGTGGTCGAGCATGTACTCGTGGGCGATGCGGTCGAGTTCGTCGGTGGTCACACCGGGGGCGACGGCGGCACCGGCCTCCTGGAGGGCGTTCGCGGCGATCTTCGAGGCCTCGCGCATGGCCTCGATGACCTCGGGCGGCTGGATGAAGGGCTCGCCGATGTTCTCCTGGACGTCGTCCTTCCACGCGTACTCGGGTCGCTCTATGTGATCGGGGACGGTACGGATCGGGGACATGCGGCCGGGAACGAGGGGGGAGCGTGAAGTCATGCCTGTCATGGTAGTCCGCGCTCGGCCCGCATCCCGTCGAGGGTGGTGAACATGTGGTCCGTGATCGCCACGGCCGTCTCGGAGCCGCCGCCGAGGACGACGAGGGTGGCGAAGGCGATGTCGTCGTCACGGTAGCCGGCGAACCAGGCGTGCGACCCCTGGTTGATCTCGGCCTCACCGGTCTTGCCGTGGATCTCGCCGCCGGCCTGCATGCCGCGGGCGGTGCCGCTGGTGACCACCGAGCGCATCATCTGCTGCAGCTGCGCGATCGCCTCCGGGGACGGGGCGGGGACGTCCTCGGAGACCTCGGTCGCGTGGCCGTCGATGAGCACGGGGACGGGGGTTTCGCCGCGGGCGGCGGTGGCGGCGACGAGCGCGAGGCCGAAGGGGCTGGCGAGGTCGAGTCCCTGGCCGTAGCCGGCCTCGGTGCGGTCGAGCGGGGTCTCACCCTCGGGGATGGAGCCGGTGACGGTGTGCAGGCCGGGGATCCGGTAGTCGATCCCGAGGCCGAACTGCTTACCGACGTCCGCCAGCTCCCCCGGCTCCAGCTTCGTCGAGATGTCCGCGAAGGTGGTGTTGCACGAGGACGCGAAGGCCCGCTCGAGCGGCACGTTGCCCAGGGAGAACTGGTTGTAGTTGTTGACGATGCGCCCGTAGATGTTCATCGACCCCGGGCACGGCACGATGGACCCGGACCCCAGGCCCTGCCTCTCCATTCCGGCGGTGGCGGTGATGATCTTGAACACCGAGCCCGGCGGGTAGAGGCCCGACAGGGCCAGGTCGCCCTTGCGGTCGGCGGCCTCGGTCTGGGCGACGGCGAGGACCTGCCCGGTGGAGGGGCGGATGGCCACCGTCATCGCCTCCATGTCGGCGCGCAGGTTGACGGCCTGCTGGGCGGCCTGCTGGATGTCGTGGTCGAGGCCGATGCGGATGGCGGGGGCGGGCTGTGCGGGGTGGTACTCGACGTCGTCGATGGGCGCGCGGTGCTCGTTGACGGCCATGACGCGCCAGCCGTTGGCACCGTCGAGTTCGTCGGCGACGATGGCGGACACGCGCGCCATGATGTCGGGGGCGAAGGAGGGGTCGCGGTTGACCATGGCGGCCTCGTCGTTGACGATGACGCCCTCGACGTCGGCCAGCTCGTCCCGCACACGCGGCCCGTCCTGCTGGTCGACCATGGTCACTGAGTACACGCCGGAGGCGCGCGAGAGTTCCTCCGCCAGTTCCGCGGCGTCGAGCTTGTCGACGACCGCCGCCAACCGTGCCGCCACCGGCCGCACGTCGCTCACCTTCCCCAGGTCGACGAGCACGCGGTACATGGTGCCCGGCTGGAGGATCTCGACACCGTCGGAGGACACGACGCTCGCCTTCGTCGCAGGCACGGGCCGCAGTTCGAGGTGCTGGTTGGCGCCGAGGCGCGGGTGGACGACGGTGGGCTGCCAGCGCACGGTCCAGTCGTCGGCGGACTTCGTCAGGGTGAGCGACGTGTCGTAGGTGAGGTTGCGGTCGCGCGGGAGCTGCCAGTCGAGGGTGTAGCGCGCGGTGGCGATGTTGTCCTGCACCTCCACCTCCCCCAGGGTGGTGGTCAAGGACTCAGCCTGGAGTCCGGCCCAGGTGGCGTCGATGATGTGTTGTGCGGTGGCCGGATTGTCGATGACCTCCGCCAGCCCCTCCGCATCCCGCTCCGCCAGCGCGGCGAGGAAATCCTCCGCCACGGGCGAGGCGTCAAGGGGCTTGGGCGTGCAGGAGACGAGCCCGCCCACGAGGGCGGCCACGAGCAACACCCCACGTACTTTCCCTGTCATGAACGCAGGTTAACAGCCCCGCCGCGTATCGACGCCGAGGGACGCGCCCTACTGGGTGACCTTCACCTCGGGGCGGGTTCCCTCGACCTCCTCGAGGCCCTGCTCCTCGGCGATGCGCATGGCCTCCTCGATGAGGGTCTCCACGATCTTCGCCTCCGGCACGGTCTTGATGACCTCACCCTTGACGAAGATCTGCCCCTTGCCGTTGCCGGAGGCCACACCGAGGTCCGCGTCGCGCGCCTCGCCGGGGCCGTTGACGACGCAGCCCATGACCGCGACGCGCAGCGGGAACTCCATGCCCTCGAGTCCGGCGGTGACCTCCTCGGCGAGCTTGTACACGTCGACCTGGGCGCGGCCGCAGGACGGGCAGGAGACGATCTCCAGCTTGCGGGGGCGCAGGTTCATCGACTGCAGGATCTGGTCGCCGACCTTGATCTCCTCCACCGGGTCCGCCGACAGGGACACGCGGATGGTGTCGCCGATGCCCTGGGACAGCAGCGCACCGAAGGCCACGGAGGACTTGATGGTGCCCTGGAAGGCGGGGCCGGCCTCGGTGACGCCGAGGTGCAGCGGGTAGTCGCACTGCTCGGCGAGCTGGCGGTAGGCCTCCACCATGACGACCGGGTCGGAGTGCTTGACGGAGATCTTGATGTCGCCGAAGCCGTGCTCCTCGAACAGGCCGGCCTCCCACAGGGCGGACTCGACGAGCGCCTCCGGGGTGGCCTTGCCGTACTTCTTCAGCAGGCGGGCGTCGAGCGAACCACCATTGACGCCGATGCGGATCGGGATGCCCGCGTCACCGGCCGCCTGGGCGACCTCCTTGACGCGGCCGTCGAACTCCTTGATGTTGCCCGGGTTGACGCGCACGGCGGCACAGCCGGCGTCGATGGCGGCGAAGATGTACTTCGGCTGGAAGTGGATGTCCGCGATGACCGGGATCGGCGACTTCTTCGCGATGATCGGCAGCGCCTCCGCGTCGATCGTCTTCGGGCAGGCCACGCGCACGATGTCACAGCCGGAGGCGGTGAGCTGCGCGATCTGCTGCAGGGTGGCGTTGATGTCGTGGGTCTTGGTGGTGGTCATCGACTGCACGGAGATCGGATGATCCGAACCGACTCCGACGTTGCCGACCATCAGCTGGCGGGTCCTGCGTCGCGGTGCGAGGGTGGGGGGCGGAGCGTCCGGGATACCAAGTCCGATGTTCATGGGCACAACTCTAGCCGAACAGTCTCACAGGGTTGACCACGTCAGCGACGATGACCAGACCACCGATCACCATGAGCACCGCCGCCATCGCGTACGTGACCGGCAGCAGCTTCTCGTAGTTCGCCGGTCCGGCCGGGGCCAGGCCCCGCAGGCGGCGGAAGAAGTCGCGCACCTTCTCCCACAGGACGACGGCGATGTGCCCGCCGTCGAGGGGCGGCAGCGGCACGAGGTTGAACAGGGCGAGGAAGAAGTTGAGCGACGCCAGCATCATCCAGAACATGTTCCACAGGGAGCGCTCCACCAGCTCGCCGCCGACGCGCGAGGCACCCACGACGCTCATGGGGCCCTCGATGTCGCGCTCGGCGCCGAAGATGGAGGCGACGACCCCCGGGATCTTGGCCGGGAAGCTGGCCAGGCCGCGGACGGTGGCGTCGAGAAGATCCCACGTGAAGGCGCCGGTCGCGCCGACCGCCGCGACGGGACCGTAGGACACCCAGGCGTTCTCGAGGGGCGCGTTGCTCAGACCGACGGCACCGGCGGTGATCTCGTTGCCGGCGGCGTCGAGACGCGTCACCGGGGCGACGGGGACCGTGACGTCGAGGGGCTGCCCGTCGCGCTCAACGGTGAAGACGACGTCCTCCCCCGGCCTGGTCAGCACGGTGTCGCGCAGCTGGGTGAACGACTCCATCTCCTGCCCGTCGAGAGCGAGAATGCGGTCGCCCACCTGCACGCCGGCCTCACCCGCGGGGCCGACGCCGGAGCAGTCCGCCAGCGTCTCGGGGCCGGTCTGGTCGGAGACGCACGAGACCTCACCGACGGTGGGCGTGGTGTCGACGTCAGGGTTCGGCAGGCCGGAGGTCACCGCCAGTCCGTAGATGATGGTGACGCCGACGATGACGTTGACGACCACCCCGCCCGACAGCACCGCCACCCGCTGCCACCACGGCTTGCTCACCATGGCGTGCGGCTTCTCCTCCTCGGTGACCGGCTCCTGCCCGGTCATGCCCGCGATCTCGCAGAACCCGCCGAGCGGCAGCGCGGCCACTCCGTAGGTCGTGTGCCCGCGCCGGACGGACCACACCGTCGGGCCGAAGCCGATGAAGTAACGGCGCACCCGCATGCCGAACGCGCGGGCCGTGAACATGTGGCCGGCCTCGTGCAACGCGATGGTCACCGCGATGCCGAGGGCGAACAGGACCACGCCGAGCAGGTATCCGCCCACTGGTCTCCTTAGGACTTCTCGAGCTTGTCGACGATCGCGTTGGCCCGCACCCGGGCCTCCGACTCGACCGTCAGGATGTCATCGACGGTTGACGGTACACCAGCAAACTGACCGGCCCCTGCGAGGACCTCGGCAACGGTGTCGACGATCTGCGGGAAGCGGATCCGCCCCGCCAGGAAGGCCGCGGCGGCCTCCTCGTTGGCGGCGTTGTACACCGCCGGGAAAGTGCCCCGCCGCGTCGCGACGTCGCGTGCAAGGGCGACGGCCGGGAAGGCGGCGTCGTCCAACGGCTCGAAACGCCAGTCGTGCGCCTGCGTGAAATCGAGCGCCGGCTGGGCGCCGGCGACGCGGTGCGGCCAGTCCAACGCCAGCGAGATCGGCAGCTTCATCGACGGCGGCGAGGCCTGCGCGATGGTCGCGCCGTCCGTGAACGTGATCATCGAGTGGATGATGGACTGCGGGTGGACGGTGACGTCGATACGCTCCGCCGGGACGCCGAACAACAGGGTCGCCTCGATGAGCTCCAGCCCCTTGTTGACGAGGGTCGCCGAATTGAGCGTGTTCATCTGGCCCATCGACCACGTCGGATGCGCCGCCGCCTGCTCGGGCGTGACATCCCACATCTCCTCCCTCGTCCAACCCCGGAACGGGCCACCCGAGGCGGTGAGGACGAAACGGTCCACCTCGCGCTCGGTGCCCGAGTGCAGGCACTGCGCCATCGCGGAATGCTCCGAGTCCACCGGCACGATCTGCCCCGGGGCGGCCGCCGCCATGACGAGATCACCACCCGCGACGAGGGACTCCTTGTTGGCCAGCGCCAGGGTGGTGCCCGACTCGATGGTCGCCAGGGTCGCGGCCAGCCCGAGGGAGCCGACGAGCGCGTTGAGCACCGTGTCCGCCTCCACCGCACGCACCAGCTCCTCCGCCGCGCCCGGACCCGAGATCACCGTCCCGCCGAGCGCCGCCGACACCTCCGCGGCCGCCCGCTCCCCCGCCACCGCCACGCGGTCCGGGGCCAGCCCGAGCTGCCGCGCCTGGGCGATGACCAGCGCCGGGTCCGAGCCGCCCGCCGCGATGCCGACCACCTCGAAGAGGTCCGGATTATCGGCGACGACCTCGATCGCCTGCGTGCCGATCGACCCGGTCGAGCCGAGAAGAAGAATGCGCCTGGGGGTATCAGCGGTAGTTTTCACGGCCCCCATTGTGTCACTCCGTAACTCTTGGGGGTGTTTTGTCGCACCTGGATGAACTATGTGCAAAGATATGGGGCAAGTTAAACCTGCCTTCATGACAAGGAGAACAACGTGGCTGCTTCCCACGAGATCGTGCCTGAGGTCCACAACGGAACCTCCACCCTGGACGTGCCCTCTGCCGCTTTCGGCTGGAGCGAGCTCTCCCGTACCACCGTCCAGGTCGCGGGCTGGGTCTCCGTGCTCATCCTCCTCGGTTACAACTTCGGTAACCACGAGGGTCACGTCGAGACCATCTGGCTCCTGTCCATCGCCGCTCTCGTGGCCATCGGCCTGCTGATCCACCTCTTCGAGCCGAAGCTCAGCCAGGTCCGCACCCTCTCCGCCCGTAACCAGCCGGCCAACCACCGCGAGCCGGACTGGGCCTACAACCAGAAGACCCTGTCGGGCACCTACGCCAACCTGACCGACAGCCAGCTCATCGCCATGAACATCGACCCGGCCCGCGTCCAGCACCTGCGCGAGACCCCGGCAGTGGAGGCGAACCGCTCCGTCGGCTCTGTCGGCACCGTGGGCACCGGCTCCACCGCCGCCTCCGAGCTCGAGGCCCGCTAAGCAGCACGAATCTCCACCGCTCTCCCCCACCGGGAGGGCGGTTTTTTCGTTCCCTCCCGGTGGGGGCGCGTTGTGGCGTACCCCGATGTGCGCGCCGACCCCCGGAATCGAGGGGGTCCGGAGGGAATCGGGGTACGCCGCAACGCGGCCGCTAGTTCACCCAGCGGGAGACCCGGTCGTAGATCTCCGGGAGGCGGGTCTCCACCCGCTTCTCGGCCAGGCGCAGGCACAGCCAGTAGAACGCGGCGGGCAGGGCGAGGGCGAGCAGCAGGCCGGGGACGACCCAGCCGGCGGCGGCCAGTGCGGCACCCGGGGCGGCCGGGATCCAGCCGAGCAGGAGCGAGGCGAAGGCGGCCACGAAGGCGGCGCCGGAGAAGCCGGACTTGTCGGCCCACGGGCTCGTGCCCGGCTTCGCGGTGGGGAACGGGTTGTGGGTGCTCAACAGCAGGGCGATACCCGCCACCGAGATGAGCAGCCCGAGCGAGATGACGGCCACGAGTGCGGCGCGGCCGGAGTCGTCCGCGAGGAGGACGGCGGCCACGTCCACGAGGAGGACCAGCACCACCATCGGGGTGAGCTGGGCGAGATGGCGCGCCACGAGCAGCGTGCGGGCGGGCACCCCGGAGACGAGGTGGGTCCATCCGGCCGGCCCGTCGTAACCGAAGTCGTTGCTGGCCAGCGACCCGGAGATGAGGGCGAGGACCACCATGCCCAGGTACAGGGTGGTGTCGTCGACGAGGGCACCCTGCACGAGCAGCACCAGGGCGATGATGGGGAACGACGCGATCGCTCCGACCATGCGCGGGTCCCGCCGGAAGTAGCGCAGGCCGCGGGAGTAGATCATCGCGCCCGGGGTGTACGGCAGGCCCGCCAGGAGGATGCCCTCCGGCCGCTCCCCCACTTCCTCGCGGGTGACGGAGTCCTGCGGGGCGGTGAGCCGCCGGGTGATGACGGTGCGCCACCACCACGCGCCGAGCACCACCGTCGCCACCGTGACGGCGAGCTGGGCGAGGGCGGTGAGCCAGTGGGCGTCGAGAAGCGCGGCGACGACACCGGCGGGGGCGGCGGCCGGGGTCCACGCGAGGAGGCGGCCGATCCGGTCGAGGGGGATGTTCTCCAGGCCGAAGGACATGAGCAGGTTGAAGCCGAAGATCATGGCGATGACCAGCACGCCGCTTAGGATGTTCATCCGCTCCGAGGACACGCGGCCCGAGCCGGAGCTCAGCATGCGGGCGAGCTCGCCGGACAGCAGGGTCATCACCAGGGCGACGGGCATGGCGAGAATCCACCACCAGCTCGACAACCACACGGCGACGCCGGTGGCGATGGCCGTGCTCAGCGCGGCGATGACCCCACGGGTGGTGAGCAGCGTCGACCACGCCATCGCGGGTTGCAGGTCCCGGGCGGTGACGGGCAGCGTGGCGAAGTCCGCGGCATTGAGCTGCGACTCCCCCGACGGGATGATCACCGCCACGGCGACATACGCGAGGGCACCGAGGCCCACCATCCCGGCGACACCCCACGCCCGGTCCTCCGGGGCCAGCAGCCAGACACTCAGGGTGAGACTGACCAGGCCGATGAGGGCGTAGAGGACGATGAGCACCGACATGATCGTGGCGGCCGTGTTCTCCTTCATCGACCGCCGCCACAGGGTGCGGTGCAGTCGGAGCAGCAGACCCGTCATCGCAGCCACCCCAGGGTGTCGTCGTCGAGGTCGCGACCGCCGACGTGACGGACGAACGTGTCGACGAGGCTCGCACCCTGCCGCACCTCGTCCACGTGCCCGGCGGCGAGGACACGCCCCTGGTGGATGATGGCGACGTGGTCGCACAGTCCCTCCACCAGCTCCATGACGTGCGAGGACAGCACGACGGTGCCGCCGCGCTCCGCGTAGCGTCGCAGAATCTGCTGGATGTGACGGCCCGACACCGGGTCGACGGCCTCGAGGGGCTCGTCGAGGATGAGGATCTCCGGGTTGTGCAACAGCGCCCCGGCCAGCAGGATCTTCTTCGTCATGCCCGCGGAGTAGTCGACGATGTACTTCGGGCCAGCGTCGGCGAGGCCGAGGGCGTCGAGAAGCTCGGTGACGCGCTGCTCCACCTCCGCCTGCGGCAGGCCCCGGATGCCGCCGAGGTACTGCAGATACTCGCGGCCGGAGAGGCGGTCGAAGACGGGGACACCGTCGACGAGCAGACCCATCGCCTGCTTCGCCGGGAGGGGGTCCTCCCACACGTCATGGCCGGCGACCCACGCCCGGCCCGCCGTCGGGCGTGCCAGGCCGGCGACCATGGAGATCATCGTCGTCTTACCCGCGCCGTTCGGCCCGACGATGCCGTAGATCGAACCGCGGGGGATGTCCAGGGAGAGCGTGTCGACGGCCACGTGCTGCCCGAAGACCTTCGTCAGGTCACGGACCGCCAGGGCCTGCGTGGTGGGGTCAGTCATGGACCCCACGGTAGCGTCGCTACTTCTCCTCGGCAGCCAGCTGACCGCAGGCGGCGGCGATCTCCTGGCCACGGGTGTCGCGCACCGTGCACGGCACACCCTGCGCGATGACGCGGCGGACGAACTCGTCCTGCCGCTCCTTCGGGGAGGCGTCCCACTTCGAGCCCGGGGTCGGGTTGAGGGGGATGAGGTTGACGTGGACCTTGGAGCCGAGCGCCTTGTGCAGCTTCTTGCCGAGCATGTCGGCACGCCAGTCCTGGTCGTTGATGTCGCGGATGAGGGCGTACTCGATGGAGACGCGGCGGCCCGACTTGTCGGCGTAGTAGCGGGCGGCGTCGAGCACCTCCTCCACGGAGAAGCGGTTGTTGATGGGCACGAGGGTGTCGCGCAGCTCATCGTCCGGGGTGTGGAGGGAGACCGCCAGGCGGACGGACATGTCCTCGTCCGCCAGCTTGCGGATCGCCGGTGCCAGGCCCACGGTGGAGACGGTGACGTTGCGCTGGGAGATGCCGAAGCCCTGCGGGGAGGGCTGCGTGATCTGGCGGACCGCGGAGATGACGCGCTTGTAGTTGGCCAGCGGCTCACCCATGCCCATGAACACGATGTTCGTCAGGCGGGACCCCTCCGCCTCCATCGCGGCGGCCGCAACGCGCACCTGGTCGACGATCTCGGAGGCCGAGAGGTTACGGTCCAGGCCACCCTGGCCGGTGGCGCAGAACGGGCAGGCCATGCCGCAGCCGGCCTGGGAGGAGATGCACAGCGTCGCGCGGTCCGGGTAGCGCATGAGCACGGACTCGAGCAGCGTGCCGTCGTTGAGGCGCCACAGGGACTTGGTGGTGTCACCGTCGTCGGTCTCGATGAAGCGGACGGGGCTCAGCAGCGTCGGGAAGAGTTCCTTCGTGATGGTCTCCCGGGCGGCGACGGGCAGGTCCGTCATGGTGGAGGGGTCGGCCTCGAAGCGCCCGTAGTAGTGGCGGGCGATCTGGTCGGCGCGGAACTTCGGCAGGCCGAGGTCGGTGATGCGCGCGGTGCGCTCCTCGGGGGTGAGGTCGGCGAAGTGGGTCGGCGGCATGCCGCGCTTGGGCGCGGAGAACTGGAGGGTCACGGGTTCAGCCATAATGCCCCCATCTTTGCACGTCGGCAGGTTGTTACCCAAGTGTATGGGCATTTGCGTGGCGGATTTCGCATGCACAGCGTTGAATGATGGTATGACACGATCACACGACAACGATCCCGTCCGTGACCGCGAGCCGGTGTACGACATGGACCCGGACCTCACGTCCGACCGCACCCCCGCCGTCCGCGACGAGCCGATGCCGGACCATCTCGACGAGAACCGGGACATCTACGCCGAGGAGCGCCCCACCCCGCGCGGCCCCGTCACCGAGACCGATGTGGAGACCAAGGTGAAGAGCTCCCTGGCCGGTGGCACCTGGGCGGCGCTCATCATCGGCGCGCTGCTGCTCATCGGCCTGCTGGTGTTCATCCTGCAGAACCAGCAGCAGGTGGAGCTCAACGTCCTGTCGTGGACGTTCCACTTCCCGGCCGGCATCGGCTACCTGTTCTCCGCGATCACGGGTGCGCTCATCATGGCGCTCGTCGGCGGTGTGCGCATGTTCGAGCTGCGTCGCCAGGTCAAGCGCCAGCGCAAGCTCCAGGGCTAGACACCCGGAACACGGTGGAGGGGCGGTGGTCGACGTCGACCACCGCCCCTCTGGGTTTCCCTGCGGTCAGCCCCCGACGATGCTGAGCACGAGCCAGGTGACCATGGCGGAGGGCAGCATGCCGTCGAGACGGTCCATGAGCCCGCCGTGGCCGGGCAGCAGAGCCGACATGTCCTTGATGCCCAGTTCACGCTTGAACTGCGACTCCACGAGGTCGCCGAGGGTGGCGCACACGACGAGCCCGAGGCCCATGAGCGCGCCGATCCACCACGCCTCCCCCACCAGCAGGGACACGGTGAGGGCACCGGTGACGACGCCGCCGATGACCGAGCCGGCGAAGCCCTCCCACGACTTCTTCGGGCTCACGGCCGGGGCCATGGGGCGGGAGCCGAACATGACGCCTGCGATGTAACCGCCGGTGTCGGAGGCCACCACGCACAGCATGAAGGTGACGATGTACACCCCGCCCCACACCCCCTCGGCGGAGGCGATGAGCGAGAGCATCGCCGCGAACGAGGCGAACAGCGGGATCCACGTGAGCACGAAGATCGCCACCGCCGTGTCCCGCAGATAGTTCTGCGGCGGGGTGGAGCGCCCGTGGTAGAAAAGCCGGCCGAACATCATGAACAGCACGGCGGTGACGTAGGCCGCCACCAGGCCGGTGGTGCCGAAGGGCCAGGACAGCCACACCATGAGCTGTCCCAGCAGGAGCATCGGCAGGCGGGGGATGAAGTAGGAGTGCTCCCGCAGGCGCATGACCACTTCCCACGTCGCCACGGCCACGGCGGCCGCGACCAGCGGGTACCAGCCCACCGGGCCGATCCACACCGCCAGGAGGACGAGCCCGCCGAGGAGGGCGCTGACGCCGATGGCCGCCGGCAGGTTGCGGCCGGCGGAGTTCTTCGGTTTCGGCAGGTGCCCCAACTTCGCTTCCGTCACCTGGAGCCTCCTGGGATGTGGGTGGGCGGGTCGTCGATAAGCGGACAAGAGGTCCTAGACCTCCATCAGCTCCTCTTCCTTGCGGGCCACGATCTCGTCGATCTGCGCGACGTAGTTCGCGGTGACCTTGTCCAGCTCCTTCTCGGCGGCCTGGACCTCGTCCTCGCCGAAGTCGCCGTCCTTCTGGAGCTTCTTCAGCTGCTCCATGCCCTTGCGGCGGATGTTGCGGATGGCGATCTTGCCGTCCTCGCCCTTGCCCTTGGCGACCTTGACCATGTCCTTACGACGCTCCTCGGTCAGCTGCGGGATGGTGACGCGCAGGACCTGGCCGTCGTTGGTCGGGTTGACACCGAGGTCGGAGTTGCGGATGGCGTTCTCGATGTCGCCCATGACATTCATCTCGTAGGGCTTGATGAGCAGCATGCGCGGCTCCGGCACGGAGATGGTGGCCATCTGGGTGATCGGGGTGGGCACGCCGTAGTACTCGGCGATGACACCGTTGAACATAGCCGGGTTGGCACGGCCGGTACGGATCGTCGTCAGATCCTCACGGGTGTGCTCGACGGTGTGGGTCATGCGGTCCTCGGACTCGAGGAGGATCTCGTCGATCATGGGAAGCCTTTCTTAAGGTGTGTTTACCTGCATCAATCTACCAGGATGCAGGGCCGGGGCCGCTAGGACTTGACCAGCGTGCCGATCTGCTCGCCGGCGACCGCGCGGGCGATGTTGCCGTCGGTGAGCAGGTTGAACACCAGGATCGGCATGTTGTTGTCCATGCAGAGGGAGAAGGCGGTGGCGTCGGCGACCTTGAGGCCCTTCTCGATGACCTCGCGCGGGGTGATCTCCGTGTAGAGCTCGGCGTCCGGGTTGGTGCGCGGGTCGTCGGAGTAGACGCCGTCCACACCCTTGGCCAGGAAGAGGACGTCGCAGCCGATCTCCAGGGCGCGCTGCGCGGCGGTGGTGTCGGTGGAGAAGTACGGCATGCCCATGCCGGCGCCGAAGATGACCACGCGGCCCTTCTCCAGGTGGCGGGCGGCGCGCAGCGGCAGGTAGGGCTCGGCGACCTGGGCCATGTTGATGGCGGTCTGCACACGGCAGTCGACGCCCTTCTGCTGGAGGAAGTCCTGCAGGGCCAGGCAGTTCATGACGGTGCCGAGCATGCCCATGTAGTCGGAGCGGGCGCGGTCCATGCCGCGCTGCTGCAGTTCCGCACCACGGAAGAAGTTGCCGCCGCCGATGACCACGGCGATCTCCGCACCGGTCTTCGCCACCTCGGCGATCTGGCGGGCGACGTTCTCGACGACGTCGGGATCGATGCCGACCTCGCCACCGCCGAACATCTCACCTCCGAGCTTCAACATGACGCGCTTGTAGCTGGTCCGTTTCGGGCTGGGGTTGGTCACCGTGTGAGCTCCTTGAGAAGGGGGCGGTTGAATCGGATCCATCCTATCCCGTGGCCATGGGACGCGAAAACCGCCGCGCCCCGAGGGGCGACGGCGGTCGTCGATGAGCGGCTTAGGCCTGGCCGACCTCGAAGCGCTTGAAGCCGGTCAGGGTGACGCCGGCGTCATCCATGAGCTGCTTCACGGTCTTCTTGGAGTCGGCGACGGAGGCCTGCTCCAGCAGGACGACGTCCTTGTAGAAGCCGTTGAGGCGACCCTCGACGATCTTCGGGATGGCCTTCTCCGGCTTGCCCTCCTCGCGGGTGATCTGCTCGGCGATGGAGCGCTCCTTCTCCACGACCTCGGCCGGAACGTCCTCGCGGGTCAGGTAGCCGGCCTTGAGGGCGGCGACCTGCATGGCGGCGGCCTTGGCGGCGGCCTCGGCCTCGGCGCCCTCACCGGTGTAGGCGACCAGGACACCGACTGCCGGCGGCAGGTCGGAGGCACGCTGGTGCAGGTACACGGCGACGTTGTCACCCTCGAGGGTGGCGGCGCGACGCAGCTCGAGCTTCTCGCCGATCTTGGCGGACATCTCCTGCAGGACATCGCCGGCCGGCTTGCCGTCGACGTCAGCGGCGGCGAGCTCCTCCGGAGTGTTGGCCTTGGCGGCGGCGGCAGCCTCGGCGATCTTGGCGGCGAGCTCCTTGAACTCGGCGTTCTTGGCCACGAAGTCGGTCTCGGAGTTGACCTCCACCATGGTGTTGCCGGAGACGGCGATCAGGCCCTCGGAAGCGGAGCGCTCAGCGCGCTTGCCGACATCCTTGGCACCCTTGATGCGCAGGATCTCAACAGCCTTGTCGAAGTCACCAGCGGACTCCTCCAGGGCCTTCTTGCAGTCGAGCATGCCGGAGCCGGTGAGCTCGCGGAGCTTCTTGACGTCTGCAGCAGTGTAGTTCGCCATAGTCGGGGCGATCCTCCTCGTATCGGAACGGTTATCGACCACAGAGCGTAGTCGATGGGAAAGGCCCCCGCCGCGTACACGACCGACGGGGGCCTCAGGATTTCAGGCCTCGTGCCTGGTTTAGTTCTCGGCGCCCTCGGCGGCCGGAGCCTCGGTGGTCTCGGCCTCGGTGGCCGGAGCCTCAGCAGCCTCGGTGGCCTCGGCGGCCTTCTCGGCGTCGGCGGCGGCCTTCTCCTGGGTGTCGCCGGCAGCTTCCTTGGAAGCGGCGAGCTGACGCTCCTCGCGGGCCTTCTTGCCCTCCTCCACGGCGGTGGAGATGACGCGGGACAGCA
>LSQX01118092.1_pt3 | contig 14318 bp, 10 predicted proteins | sample 654561 | NCBI WGS metagenome assembly LSQX01 (sample SAMN04489861, study PRJNA283612) | anaerobic digester metagenome | isolation source: 4 biogas reactors fed with cattle manure at either 37C or 55C with and... | place: Denmark: Kongens Lyngby | collected 2014
AAAGGTGTTCCATGGAACACCTTTTTTGATTTCTTTACCCAATAACCCCGATAAGTACACCAAATAATCAAAGATCAAGAAATAAAATCCCTTGTCTGTTTATAGTCCGGATCAAATAACCGGCTTATCCTTTATTAACGGGGCATATATTTTGATTTTCCCAAAAGACCCTGAACATCAGTCTCATTCATTAATCCTTCAAGAGTAATTTCAGGATTGTGCTTCATATAACTCTCAATTATCCTGAAACCTGTCCAGGCCGATGCCCTGCCAGGGGATTCACTGGTAAAATAACTGGTAAAAGGGGCTTCTCCGGTTAGTTTCCTGATAACCATCTGATCAGTACTGAACAAGAGATCATGTTCCACAAGATATTCCCACATCTGAGCTTCATTATTTAAACAGAATCTCATCTGATCACTGGAAAATCCAAGCAGAAGAGAGTCGGCAATCCCGGGCAACATACACCTTTCAAAATATCTAAGCTTACCTTCATGGATCATCTCTGTTAGCACATTATCAACCTGATAATTCATGTCCTCAATATCCCACTGAGTCTTAGCCCAGGCATACATACAATCTGGTAAAATGTTATATGAGTTCATCCTCAACGCCAGATAATTGTAAATATTCAGACGCCTGTAAAAATCACAATCGCTGCCCAGGTACCTGTCAAGGCCAATTGCCAGAACAGAATCCTTAAGAGTTATCATACTGTTATTAAAGCCTGTAATACAGGTATATACACCTGGCGCATTTCGGCCGGGAAAATACCAGAGATAATGACGGAAAGCCTCTTCCAACCCATCTTCAAGCCATCCGATATCCGTATAGGATTCCATCACTGCAGCATAAACCTCGTTGTTAATCTTATCCGTACAGAAGCTTAACAAATAATCTTTGAAAGTTGTATCTCCTACCTCACCCGCATTAATGACATAACTGAAAAGCTGCAGAAAACTACCGTACTGATCCCTTAGCCGTGGTATGTTATCTCCAATCTTTTCAGGATCAATACTGAACAGATCTGTTTCAAAACGTTTTATTCCGAGATCAATATCAACCGAAGATACATCAATATTGTAAGGGTTCCTTTTACATGAAGATATCAGTATAAGAGTCAATACCAATATCATGCATCTGAATTTGAAATTTTCCATCCGGGTCCTTTTTTATGATTCCGAAATTAATCACTTTTCAACAACTATAACAATTCAAACGGGGCAATCACTTCCATTATTATTTGCTATTTTCGCAGAACAAACAGAATTATTTTCATAATTAGCCGTTTCCTGATAAGAAAGCTTGAACTTATTATCAATTCATATATGAAATATTTCAGACAATTTCATTCCATAATATACAAAATTCTCCTGCTGACAGGATTATTAATTATTCCAATGGTGTCTGATGCTCAGCCTGGCGGTTATCCAGGTGGCTATCCCGGTGGCTATCCCGGTGGACACCATGGTGGCGTTTTCGGTTTGCCTCCGATAATATCTTTCAGCATTCACCTTGACCCTGTTATCAGTTGGTTTTCCACAGACATCAGTGATGTAAGAAACCAGGGAGCCAGACCGGGTTTTAGATTCGGGGTATCATGCAACAGATACTTCAGCCCCAACTATTCTTTCTCAACAGGTATCGATATTATAAGTTCAGGAGGAAGGCTGGTTAATAATACCCCGGTCCTTTTTGAGCTCGTTAACCATCCCGACATACTAGTGGAAGTCAGTCAGAATGAACCTATTGTGTACAGGCTCCAGTATTTATCTGTCCCGCTGGGATTAAAACTACAAACAAATCAGATTGGTTATTACACCTTTTTCTCAGATATCGGACTTGATCCAAAAGTACTGATAGCCGGGAAAGCTGATATCCCATCCCTGTATTTAAAAAATGAAAAGGCAGTAACTGAACTGAGAAAGATAAATCTTTCCTACCATATTATGGGTGGTATAGAATATTCACTTGGAGGCAGTACAGCCGCGATTATTGGTTTGGGATTTGAGAACAATTTTCTTGATACGACCAAAGACCTTAACGATCAGCCTCAGGATAAGGTATCTCATAAACTTCTCTCATTCAGGTTCGGTGTCATCTTTTAATATACTACAGCTCAATTGAATAAACGAATGAACCGGACATGATTAAAAATGTTAATGTGAGAGCGAAGCGTTTACAGAGTTAAGGAAATTTTTATTTTCTTTATTTACAATAAAATAAAAATTTTTTACGTATGAAAATAACTTTAGCGCAATTAAATTATCATATTGGCAACTTCGAACTGAATAAAACACTTATATGTGATGCCATAAAAATGGCAAAAGAAGAAAAAGCTGACCTCATAATCTTTTCAGAGCTATGCATCTCTGGTTACCCTCCGCTGGATCTTCTTGACCGGCAAGACTTTATCACGAACTGCCAGGATGCTGTCAGGGATATATCAAAAGAATGCAAGGGTATTACAGCCATTGTAGGATCTCCTACCCTAAACAGGGATGCCGGAGGGAAGAAACTTTTTAACTCTGCACTTGTTCTTTCAGAAGGAGAAATAGTATTTTCTGTCAACAAGGCTCTGCTTCCAACATATGATATCTTTGATGAATACAGATATTTTGAACCCGGCAAAGATTTCAGGATCTTCACACTGGGCGGTCTCAGGCTGGCTCTTACCATCTGTGAAGATCTCTGGGATGAACAATCATTTGATAATGAATTTGAAAAGCAGAGGATATACACAATTTCTCCAATGGATCAACTGGCAAAACATAAGCCGGATCTTATTATAAATATCTCAGCATCTCCATTTTCATATTCAAAAATTGAAATGAAAGCTGATATTTTCAGAAAAAAAGCCAGGAAGCATGGTATTCCTTTGGTAACAGTTAACCAGACAGGAGCAAATACAGAACTGATCTTTGATGGTGCTTCAAAAATAATTAACCGGAAGGGTGATCTTATAGCCCAGCTTCCCTTTTTCGAAGAGTCTGTGGAAACGTTTTCTGTTTCAGATATTATGGAAGGAAATACTATCAGGAATCCCGAAAAGAAATCTTCTGTAGAACTTATTCACAAAGCTCTTATAACAGGCATCCGTGATTATTTCAGAAAAACAGGTCTCTCCGGTTGCATTCTGGGCCTCTCAGGAGGGCTTGATTCGGCTCTCGTACTGTGTCTGGCTGCGGAAGCTCTTGGCAATAAGCATGTCCGGGCCCTTTTAATGCCCTCAAGATATTCATCAGAACATTCTGTGACAGATGCTGTGTCCCTGGCAAAAAATATTGATGTTAGTTATGATATTATTAATATTGAACGTCCTTTCACAGCATACGAAAAAGATCTGAAACCGTTTTTCAAAGGAATGAAAAGAGATGTTACAGAAGAAAACATACAGGCCAGAATAAGAGCTGTATATCTTATGGCTTTCTCAAATAAATTCGGTTGTATCCTTTTAAACACTTCTAACAAAAGTGAAGCAGCTGTTGGTTACGGGACCCTTTATGGTGATATGGCCGGAGGATTATCTGTTATCGGTGATGTGTATAAAACAGATGCATATAAACTTGCATATTATATTAACAGAGAAAGAGAGAATATACCGCTAAATATCCTCAATAAACCCCCTTCTGCCGAGTTAAGACCAGATCAACTCGATTCTGACTCTCTTCCTGACTATAAAATACTTGATTCAATCCTTTACCAGTACATTGAACAGCAGAAACCGCCTGAGAAAATTTCAGGAGAAGGTATTGACAGACAGACTGTGGAAAAGGTTATAGGGATGATTAATTGTAATGAATATAAAAGATATCAGGCGCCTCCTGTTCTCAGGATCTCTTCCAAATCGTTTGGTGACGGGAGAAGGATGCCTCTTGTTGCAAAATACTGATCATTCGTGATAGAAAATACGCCTTACTCTCCTGGGTATGGAGGTGAGTATCTCATACGGAATAGTCTGACATAAACCAGCTACTTCACCTATATCTATATTTTCCCCGAATATTTCTGCCTCATCACCAGTTACAGCTTCCAGGCCTGTTATATCAACCATACACATATCCATACATATATTACCTGCTATAGGCACCTTTGTATTTCTGATAAAGAGATAGCCTTTCCCGTTTCCCAGCAATCTTTTCAGACCATCTGCATAGCCTACCGGCAGGATGGCTATAGTACGTTCCTCATCAGACACATCTGTACACCCATATCCTACAGGTTCTCCGGCACCGACCTTTTTTATCTGAGATATCCGCGTTTTAAAACGACCGACAGGTTTCAGGTCCAGTCGGCCCAGATGGTCAATACCATATATGCCTATTCCAGGCCTTACCATATCAAAATGATATTGAGGGAAACGTATTATTCCTGATGAATTACACAAATGCCTCAGAAAATTATATCCCAACTCTTTACGTAAACCGGCAACGGCATCCTTAAAAACTTCAGCCTGTTCGTGTGTGAAAGTATCACAACGTTCATCCTCACTGGAAGACAGATGTGAAAAAACCGAAGCTACACTCAGTTGTTCAAGCTTTTTTAGCTTTGTTATAAGTTCAGGTATCTCTTCTGGCATGAATCCCAGTCTGTGCATCCCTGTATCAATTTTTATATGCACGGGATACTGTACCAGGCCATGTTTTGCAGCTACTGCTGAAAATCTCTCCAGAGAAAGAAAACTGTAAATAACCGGTTCAAGATTATATCTTATTATCAGGTCGCAGGAATAAGGATCATGGTTCATTACCATCACAGGCATGGTAACCCCTGCGTTTCTTAGTTCTACTCCCTCATCAGCATATGCAACACCAAGATAACTTATTCTGTGATACTCAAGTAAAGCGGCAATCTCAGCAGGACCGGCACCATAGGCAAAAGCTTTTACCATGGCCATGATACGTGTCCCCGGCTGAAGCACTCTCCTGAATTCATTCAGATTATGTGCAATTGCATCCAGGTTTATCTCCAGAACAGTCTGATGAAGCTGCTGTTCCAGAAGACGGCTTATTTTTTCAAACTCGTATTTTCTTGCCCCTTTCAGGAGAATAGCCTCATCCTTATAATCAGTAGAATTGAAACGAAGAATAAATTCGTCAGTAGAATAATAAAATTCTGAATTCTTTTCGAAGAAAGATTTGCATTCTGTAAGCTCTGGACCTATTCCGATAACTCTCACAATACCCGTTTCCCTTATCATAGCTGCTACTTCAGAATACAGATCCTTCTTATCGCGTCCCGTCTGTATAAAATCAGATATGATAAGGGTTGATTTTCTGCTGTTACGTGTTGTCAGATAATCCAGAGCCATTCGTAATGAACCCGGATCGGAATTATAATAATCCTCTATAAGCTGGCAATTATTAATTCCCGATTTAACTTCCATTCTCATAGCTACTGAGACAAGAGAGGCCAGGCCTTCCCTGATAACTCTCCTGTCAATCTGCAAAGCCAGACAGACCGATGCCACTGTCACAGCATTTTCAACAGAAGCCCGGTCAACGAAGGGAATCATAAAAGAATATTTCTTCCCATTGTAATTCATTTCAATATCTGTTGATCTGTTACGACCGGTCATCAGCGATACTCTTATTTTAGCTTCAGGATCACTGAGAGACCAGTCGACAAGGATCTTTGACTGAAACCCTGGCTCATTTACTATCGCCTCGTGAATGATTTTATAATCACGGCAATAAATAATCATTGAAGCATCTCTGAAAAGTTTCAGTTTCTCTCTTGCTTTTACAGCATTATCAGGAAAATTTTCACTGTGCGCATCACCAATATTGGTAATTACACCAATAGAAGGGTCAATAACTTTCCGGAGATTATCCATCTCCTGCATACGTGATATGCCGGCCTCAATTATAGCCATCCTGTACTTATTGTCAAGCTTAAGAACAGACAGGGGCACTCCTGTCTGAGAATTATAACTGCGGGGGCTCCGGACAAGGGGGACAGTTAACCCAATAACATCTGCAAGCCACTCTTTGACAATAGTCTTTCCTGTACTTCCCGTCACAGCTAAAACAGGCGAGCTAAAAGATCTTCTCACATAAGTAGCTATAAGCTGGAGAGCAGATACTGTATCCGGGGTAATGATAAATGCTGATCCAGAGAACCTTTCAATCTCATCCGGAAGCTTTTCCACAATAAAAATCCTTACACCTTTATCGTACATGACCGGGATAAAATGATGCCCATCATGATTGACACCTCTTATAGCCAAAAATGCAGGGTCCTCTCCAGGATTCTGGTGACGGCTGTCAATAAGGATATTCGTAGCAATCAGGTCAGGGTCGCCTTTCAACTCCCCTCCTGTTATGGAGGCAATATCGGATGTTTTTAATTTCAATTGCTTTTCGTTTTTTCTCCGGCTAAGTTAAAATAAAAGCTCTTACCTGCTATGGCTACAACCCTGATATAATATCATATCTTTTACACAGGTTGATCTGTAAGTTCTTTTTCACGTCATATTTTGCCTGCCAGTGCACTTACTCTGTTTCTAAAAGGACCCTTTTGTATTTAAACCGGATAATAAGTACCAATTTGTCATAATGTTCCGTTACACTTGCAGAATTATCCTTAATTTTGCAAAATAAGGAAATTGCTTTGTTATATAAATATCAAATAATATGGATTTTAATAGAACAGTCGATTTGATTATAAAAGATCTGTATGAAGCCGGGGAAATAATCGATGATTTAAAAAATTATCCGGGAGTTCCTGCTTTTCAGGTGGAACTGGCAAAATCGAAATGTAAAAGTGCTGCAGAAATAATATCATTTCTCAAAGACAGCTCTGCCTCTTTCTCTGTGCCAGTACAAAAAGAGTCCCAAAAAGCAGAAGATGACACAAAGGCTATTACAGATAACAATTCTGCTGCTCTTTCAGAACCCTTTGCTTCTGTAAGCTCCCCGTCTGATAATAAGATTCCTGAAGATTTTTCTGAAAGAATACAGCCAGAACCACCTGGCATCAGGAAACCGGAATCTTCCAAAATAAACAACATAACAGGAACCGGCTCACCTGGTGAACAAAAAACAACAGTTGAGAAAAAGAAAGTATCGGCACAGACCATTATTGCCGATACATTTTCATCATTACCTGGCAGATTAAATGAGAAAATATCCGGCCAGAAAGGCCCCAATGAACTATCAGACAGCAATAAAGCCAGGCCTGTATCCGATCTGTACGATGCAATAGGTATAAATGACAGGTTTTTATTTATCAGGGAGATATTTGATGGAAACACAGACAGCTACAATAAGGCAATTGAACAGTTAAACAAGTCTGCCTGTCTCTCAGATGCAAAAGAAATAATTATGGGTTATGCCGGAAATATGGCAGAAAGTGAGGCTTCAAAACAATTATTCGAACTCATAAAACGAAAATTCCCCGGGCATGTCTAAGTTATTCCTTGTCCCTACTCCTGTCGGAAATCTCAATGACATAACTTTCAGGGCTCTTGAAATACTTGGGAGTGTTGATCTTATTCTTGCGGAAGACACCCGTCAGGCTCTAAAACTACTTAATCATTTCAATATCAGGGCAGCCCTCAGGTCACATCATATGTTCAACGAACACAAAAGTGTTGATTCGATATGTAAAAAACTGTTGGCAGGAGATAAGATAGCCTTGATATCTGATGCAGGAACACCGGGAATTTCTGATCCTGGCTATCTTCTGGTCAGGACCTGTCTGGAACAGGGTATCGAGATTGAAACGCTTCCGGGAGCAACAGCACTTATTCCTGCCCTTGTCAATTCCGGATTACCATGTGACAGATTCTGTTTTGAAGGTTTTCTGCCTGTTAAAAAAGGACGTAATAAACGACTTGTTTCTCTTGAAGATGAACCACGTACAATGATATTTTATGAATCCCCTTACCGGCTTATAAAAACCCTCAATGATATGGTCTCCCATTTCGGCTCCGGCAGAGAAGCATCTGTATCCAGAGAACTGAGCAAAATATATGAGGAGACTATAAGGGGAACCCTTTCATCACTTATAGATCATTTCAGTAATAACCCTGCCAAAGGAGAAATAGTTATCGTTGTAAAAGGCAGTGACCAAAAAACATAACTGCGCCGGGGCGAACCAGTTTTATGATATGAACCACACCTCACCGGATAAATCAAATAATTGTAATGAAAGCTAAAATTATTCTGGTAATTTTTTTTTCTTATTTGTCGTTTATTGCTGAATCGCAGGTTATCAGGGGCAGGATAAGCAATGAATCCGGTGATCCCGTACCTTATGCCACAGTTTATATTCATGAGCTCAGGCAGGGTACAACAACAAACGGGAAAGGCGATTATGAGATAAGGATTCCTGAAGGCCGGTACCGGATAAGCTACCAGTGTCTGGGCTATTCTCCTCTTACCTATGATATAATAGTGAATGCTAAACCGACCACAAAGGATGTTTCGCTCTCAATGCAATACTACCAGATACCCGAGGTAAAGATATTGGCTACAGGAGAAGATCCGGCTTACGGCATAATGAGAAAATCCATAGGAATGGCCCCTTATTATCTGAATAATACAGAGTATTATAAAGCCGAAGTTTATCTTAAGGGTAATCTGGTTTTCAAGAAAATCCCAAGGTTATTGCGCAAAAGGATATCCATCACAACAAACAGTGAAGAAAAGGACCGGGAGATAACCAGGCGTGTCTTGGAAGGTGATATTTTTATGCTGGAATCTTTTAATGAAGTTGAGTTTACTGCACCCGACAGTTATGTTCAAAAAGTCATTTCGGTCAACAGCACTTTTCCTGAAGAGGGTGAAAATATTTCTCCAATGGATTTTATCCAGGCCAGCTTTTATCAGCCATTACTGGCGGGCGTTGCTATTTCACCGCTTTCACCCCAGGCTTTTTCATATTACAGGTTTAGATATCTCGGCGCCACAACTCAGGGAAATATCACTCTGAACAAGATACAGGTCATTCCCAGAATGAAGAGCCAGCAGCTTTTTGAAGGAACAATTTATATTATTGAAAATCTCTGGTGCCTGCATAGTGTTGACCTTATTAATGATAATATTGCCGGCAGGATAAGCATTCAGCAGTTATATGTACCCGTTCAGGACGATATATGGTTGCCAGTCAGCCATAATTTTGTAATCAACATAGGTGTTTTGGGTGTAAGTGCCGATGCAGAATACCTTAGCTCAGTAAGGTACATTGAAGTCAGACCCAACCTGTTACTGAAAAAACCATCTTCTATAACAACTGATTCTTTCAAAAGGCATGCAGTAAGCAATGAAAAAAATATCTCCGATAAACAACAGAAAATTGAGGAGATACTTAAGGATGACGAAATGACTAACCGTGATATGATCAGACTTGCCCGGTTGATGAATAAAGAATCTGAGAAAGCCCAACCCGACAGCATACGCGAAAGCCTTGAAATTAAAAACAATACAGTGAGAACCATAGCGGAAGATGCCTATAACAGAGACAGTGCATACTGGGCTGAAATAAGACCAATACCTCTGTCAGAACCAGAGATAATAAGTGTTATGAAACGCGACAGCATTCTGATGGAAAAGAGCTCTGGCACGGATGAAACTGTTTTGCAAGACAATGATGATAAAAAGGAGCAGAATAAATTCTTTTCATTTTTAGGCAACCTTGCATTCGGACATACCTGGTCTGATACAACAAACTTCAGTTTTAATTACGGAGGCTTGCTGGATCCTGATAATTTCAGTTTCAGTACCGTTGACGGCTTTGTCCATGGTCTGGATTTCAGAATAAGTAAAAAATGGAAAGATGCATCACAGCTTACTATATCTCCCGAAATGAGTTATGCTTTCAGCAGGAGATCATTTATCTGGAGGGTGAACGGTAATTACCTCTTTGACAGAAAGAAGAACCAGCAATTTTTTTTCAATGCAGGAATGATAAGCAGGGATATAAGTGATGGTGGGAGCGTAAATAAACTGATAAACACATTGAGCTCCCTTTTAGCAGAGAATAATCTTCTTAAACTATATGGAAGTGATTACCTCACACTCGGGTACAGAACTACAGTAAGCAACGGCCTGACTATTGAGATAAACGGAGGATTGGATAACAGAAAGCTTCTTATTAACACCACTGATTTTTCTTTTATCAGCACTGATCAGGGTTATTCAGACAACAAACCTGAAAATCCTTACCTGGAAGAAGGAGCTGATCCTGTATACTCACTAAGAGATATGAAGCATTACCATTTTGGAACAGAAATCACTTATACTCCTCGACAACGTTACAGGATGAACAATGGGGTAAGGATACCACAGGGTTCTGACTGGCCGTCATTCAGGTTTTCATGGAAACACGGTATCAATGAACAGGATCCGTCATCCGGCACATACAGCCATTTCGACAAGATAAAACTCCTGGCATATAAAGAGAGTGACATAGGAGCTTTCAGCACTTTCAGGTGGAGAATAGAGACAGGGTTCTTTTTAAATAAGTCTCAGCTTAGCTATTACGATTTCTTTCATTTTAACACTCAGCCCTTGTTACTAACAATAAATGATTACCAGGATGCCTTCAGGCTTCCTCCTTTTTACTCACTCAGTACTCCCGATTTTTATGTTGAAGCCCACAGCCGGTATACAACACCGTATCTGATGCTCAAATATCTTCCGGGCCTCAGCAAAACTCTGATGAGGGAGAACCTCACTTTCTCCTATCTCGGATCGGATTATCACAGGAATTATATTGAGATAGGATACAGTGTAAGTGAAATATCCCTGATAGGTGAATTTGGTGTATATGCCGGATTAGAGAACTTCAGATACAAAAATATCGGAGTAAGATTTATCCTGAAGATAAATTGAGTTATTCATTACATCACATGAAAGGGGGCTCATCATGGATATCGGTATCCTTATCGAAATTTGTCCCCGTATTTATTTTATCGTGGTTCATTTTCGATCCGAAAGTAATACTCTGGCCAGGAACTGAATCTGTTATAGCATCAATATCGAACTCATCAATATCCACAAACTGTGCTCTCTCTTCCCTGAATTTGAGTCTGACATCATCCACGGGGCCATTTCTGTTCTTTGCAAGGATTATTTCAGCTATCCCCTTTGTTGACGATCCGTCTTCAAAAGTAATAATCCCGAATTTCTCCTGTCGGTGTATAAAAACGACCATGTCGGCATCCTGTTCAATAGCGCCCGACTCGCGAAGATCGGATAAAACGGGACGTTTGAATCCTCCCCGTATCTCTACCGAACGGTTAAGCTGTGAAAGCGCTATTATCGGAACATTCAACTCCTTGGAGATACTCTTGAGCATCCTGGATATCGCGCTAACCTCCTGTTCGCGACTGCCCGCGTTATCCGGACCGGTCATCAACTGGAGATAATCGATTATTATTATGTCAAGCTTGTTCTGCGATGCCAGCCTACGACATTTCGCCCTCAACTCGAAAGTTGATATCGCGGGAGTATCGTCGATAAATATCGGAGCCTGCAACAGATCCTTGATACCGATATCGAGTTGCTTCCACTGCTCCTCGTTCATGTTCCCGTTTATAAGATTGCGCATGGGGATATCTGTCTCGGCAACCATTAGTCTGTTTACCAACTGGATAGATGACATTTCCAGCGAGAATATCGCCACCTTCTTTCCGTGGTCAATCGCCATATTCCGGGCCATAGAGAGAGCAAAAGCCGTTTTACCCATGGAGGGACGGGCAGCTACAATAATCAACTCCGTCTTTTTCCAGCCAGAGGTAAGTCTGTCCAACTTAGTGAATCCCGAAGGAATTCCCACCAATGCATCCTCACGCTCACCGGCAATCTCTATCTCCTTCAATGCCTCCTTAATTACGGCGTTAATCGGGGAGACCTCCCTTTTTATGTTGCCCTCGGAGATCATGAAAAGCTCGTTTTCCGAAAAATCCAGCAGGTCGGTTACATCTATTGAATCGTCGAACGCCTTGCCAAGAATTTCCGAAGATACCCTGATAAGCTCCCTTTGGATATACTTTTGAGCTACTATTCTGGCATGGTATTCCACATTCGCCGCGGAAACCACCTTTGAGGTCAAAGTGGCCAAATAAACAGGACCTCCAACTGCCTCAAGTTCACCGCGAGCCCTTAGCTCCTCGGTTACCGTAAAAAGATCCACAGGATATTCTTTGGCGGAGAGATCGAAAACAGCCTTAAAAATCTTTCTGTTAACCTCTTTGTAGAAATATTCGGGTTTCAGGATATCGAGTATAGTTATTACAGCCTCCTTTTCCAGCATTATCGCCCCAAGAACCGCCTCCTCCATATCAATCGACTGTGGCGGCACCTTTCCAAAATCGGGGATTACCGGAGCCGACGGTCGGTTTGTCTTTGTCTGTTTAGCCATTATTATATCGTTCTCTTTGTGTGAATTATCCTATTATAAACAAAAAATCATGTGAACCCAAAGTTACCAATAACAATCCTCCTTCGTTAACAAAAGAGAGCCTTATTACAAACAAGATATGTTAAAAACTTGTTGAAAAGCAAAATTGACCTACAACGGTTGTAACTACGGAAGCAATGACTAACTTTACAGAAAGTTTGTTGTAATGATTTCTTTTCCAAAAGCGAAAGTCAATCTGGGACTGCGTATTACCAGGAGGCGGACAGATGGATATCACGACATTGAGTCGATTTTTTATCCCGTCGACCTGAACGACGCTTTGGAATTTAAGGTCGCCCCTAAAGCGATGGCCGATGAGTTGACTATTACCGGACTACCTATTCCGGAACCAACAACCGCAAATCTTGTCATCACGGCGGTAAAAATGTTGCGGAAAAGGTTCGATATTCCTTATCTGAAAATACATCTGCACAAATCCATTCCATGTGGTGGCGGCTTGGGGGGAGGATCATCCGATGCCTCGTATATGTTAAAAAGTTTGAATAAATACTTCAAATTAGGCCTGGATGTTGACGAGTTGAAAAAGCTCTCCCTAGGCATTGGAAGCGACTGTCCTTTCTTCATTGAGGCTGAACCCGCCCTGGCCATGAAGAGGGGCGAACTTCTCACTCCTCTGCCTAAATTTCTTGAAGGAATGTACATTGTTATTTTACACCCCAACATAAACATCAACACCAAAGAGGCTTATAAAAACTGTTTTCCGCATAAACAAGACCAATCCCTGCCGGAATTGATCAAGAATAGACCAAGCGATTGGAAAAGAATTATTTTCAACGATTTTGAGAATTACATCTTCAACAGGTACCCTGAAATAGGCGAACTTAAAAGATACCTGTACAACTCCGGCGCTATTTTCAGTTCCATGACGGGAAGCGGTTCGGCTGTTTACGGAATTTTCGGCCACAAGCCATCCGTCTCCCAGTCTATCCACCGTTATCTCATATACCAGGGAGAGTTGTAACTGTTTTTTATTTAGGCGCGATTTTGTACAACACACCGGCGATAATCGCATACATAATGTTGGGTATCCACATCGCCAGTGCGGGATCCAATCCCCCCTTAACCGAAAACTGCGAGGCAAATTGCTGGAAAAGAATATATGAAAAGCTGAGCGCCAATCCAATACCAATGTTCATGCCTATTCCTCCCCTGATTTTTCGTGACGACAGTGAAACGCCTATCAATGTGAGGATAAAAACGGAAAAGGGGCTGGCAATTCTGCTGTTTTTCTCAACTTTGAAAGCCACCAACTCATCCGATCCCTGCAGAGTAAGCAGATCAATATAATCGTTCAGTTCGCGATACGACATTGTGGAGACAAACTCTATGCCTCTCGAAAAATCATCGGGGCGGATATTAAGTGAGGTATCCAGCCGCGATCCTTTCGAAAATATCTCTGTTGATTCCAATATATCCCTACATATATAATTCAGAGCCATCCATTTGCCCGAAACCGAATCCCAGGCGACTGTTGGAGCGGAGAGCTTCGAGAGCAGTTTTCCGTTATTGTCAAATTTTTCTATGGTAAGGTTCCTGCCGCGGGCCGACTGTGGATTGTATGATTCCATGTATAGATAAACGTTGGGGTAAATCTGTCGGTGCAGGTTAGCAATACTTGTCTGTCGTGTTCGCGGCTTATAATATTTATCCTCAAAGTTCATTCTATCCAGGTTGGCCTCCGGTATAACAAAATTCATCAGATAGAATACCAAACCACAGATAACCGCTGAAGAGAGGAAATAGGGCCACATCATTCTCCTAAAACTCATGCCCCCGCTCAGGATGGCAATTATCTCGGAATTCGCGGCCATCTTGGCGGTAAAGAATATTACGGATATAAAAACGAAAAGCGGTGCGAACAGTGTGGCGACTGTCTCTTATACACATCT
>LSQX01155906.1_pt1 | contig 14318 bp, 15 predicted proteins | sample 654561 | NCBI WGS metagenome assembly LSQX01 (sample SAMN04489861, study PRJNA283612) | anaerobic digester metagenome | isolation source: 4 biogas reactors fed with cattle manure at either 37C or 55C with and... | place: Denmark: Kongens Lyngby | collected 2014
CACCCAATACAAGAGCGAGCCTAATATTACCCTCTACCGCAGCGCCACCGGCCAGAAGGAGGAGCTTAAGCTGGAAGAATACCTGAAAGGAGTGGTAGCCGCCGAAATCGGCCCCAAATTCCCCATGGAAGCACTAAAAGCCCAAGCCATCGTAGCCCGCACCATGACCCTGGCCTTGCTGAATTATGAAAACGGTACCCGGGGCAAACATGGAACGGACGCTAGTGACGACCATACCGAATTCCAGGCCTGTGACGCCAAAAAGATAACGCCGGAGATTGCCCAAGCAGTGGATGAGACCCGGGGCCAGGTACTGACTTATGAGGGCAAGTTCGTCTACGCCCTCTTTTCCTCAGCGTCGGCGGAGAAAACCGCCAGCATTGAGGAAGGCTTCCCCAAGTTGAAGGACCAGGCCGCCGCCTATATAGTACCAGTGGACACCAACGGGTTGCAGGCCGCTCCGGAAAAATACCGGGACTGGACGGTCAAGGTGCCTCGTTCCACAGTCAAAAACATAATGGGGGCCCAGGCCGGTTCCCTGGATGACATCCGGATCGGCGAAAAAGGTCCTTCCGGGCGGGCCCTGACGGTGGTCGCCGGCTCGGCTTCCATCCCCGCAGTCGATTTGCGGGAGAAGGTGGGATTTGACCAGCTCTTTTCAACTTATTTCACCAGCGTGGGCGTGGAAGGCAACCATGTGGTATTCAAGGGCAAGGGCTGGGGGCACGGCTGCGGCATGGAGCAGTGGGGCGCCTATGTGATGGCCAATGAAGGCAAGGATGCCCGCACTATCGTAGAACACTATTTTCCCGGCACCATGTGGAATCAGCTATATCAATAGCCGAACATCTTAGGCGGGCGGAAGACTGGTAACCACCGCTTCCCCCGCCGGGCCATGTTCTAGGGCAGCGGCAATGAAAATTCCTGACAGAATCAGAAGACCGCCAGCCAACTGGTACCAGGCCAAAGTCTCGCCTAAAATCAAGTAAGCCAGGACACTGGCCCCTACCGATTCGCCCAGCACTGAGACTGATACCACCGGGGCTTTTACATATTTAAGCGCCCAGTTCAGGGTAGCGTGCCCAATTATGCCCGGTACCGCCGCCTGCAACAGGAACAAAATCCAGTCCAGGCGGGGATAGCCGGTCAAACTCACCCCCAAGGCCAAGCACGCCACCAGCAGGACCACCGCAGCCGCTACGGACGCCAGGGAGGTATAGGTCCAGACATCCACCCGGGAGCGCACATCTCGTCCTACTAAAAAATATAGAGCTATGAATAGTCCGCTCAGCAGGGCCAGCATATCACCCAGCAACCGTCCGGACTGCAAGTCTCCCTGCACTATAAGCAGACTCCCCAGGAGGGCCAGGAATATACCTCCCTGCACCCAGCGGTTCACACTCTCTTGCAGAAGCCAGGCCGACAGCAGCAGCACGAATATTACCTGCAGATTGGTGAACAGCACCGAACTGGAGATGCTGGTGTAGTTCAGCGAGGTTATCCACAGGCCCAGGTGCAGGGCCAAAAATAACCCCGCAGCCAAGATATATCCCAGATCACGTGACTTAAGCTCTCCAACCCTGGCGGGGGCGGCGCTGCTCAAAATACCAGCCAAACCAGCGGTAAAGATCACCCGGTAGAGAGCGATGATCAGAGCCGGGGCGGTGATATAGCGGATCATGATAGAAGAGGTGGACATGGATAGGACTGCAATGAACAAAGCCAGGTAGATAAGAGCTGGTCTCATACCCCCGCCCCGAGGTAGGACTGGATGACCTGTTCGTCGTTTTTGACCTGGGCGGGGGTTCCTTCAGCGATCTTGCGGCCATAATTGAGCACCGCTATCCGTTCACAGATGTTCATGACCAGGTTCATATCGTGCTCGACCAGGATGATGGTCAGCTCGAGTTGGTCGCGGATACTGCGGACAAAAGCCATCAATTCCTCTTTCTCCCCGGCATTCATGCCCGCCCCCGGTTCATCCAGCAGCAACAGGGAGGGATCCAAAGCCAGAGCCCGGACGATTTCCAGACGGCGCTGTTCACCGTAAGCCAGGTATTGGGCATACTCATGCCGTTTATCGGCCAAACCCACCAACTCCAGCAATTCAATGGCGCGCAGCTCGGTTTCCTTTTCTTCCCGCCGACCGCCCGGTAATCTTAGCAAGCCGCTCCAGAAGCCGCTGCGGGTCACGCCGTACCGACCCACCCTTACATTATCGAGGACCGACAGTTTGCCGAACAGGCGTATGTTCTGAAAGGTGCGGGCGATGCCCAGGCGAGCAATGTCATGAGGCGCCAATCCGTCGATACGGCGCTCTTTGAACAGGAGCTGCCCCTCAGTGGGGACATAGATGCCAGTGATTATGTTGAACAGGGTGGTCTTACCCGCCCCATTGGGTCCGATTATACCCAGTATCTCCCGGGGCAAGACGCTCAAGCTGACATTGTCGACCGCGCGCAGACCTCCGAATTCCTCGCTTATCTTGGTCATCTCGAGGATGTTCATGTCCCCCGCCCCCCTTTCTTGCCCCACCACTTTTTGATGTCATAGATGCGGACGTCACCCAGCAGACCATTGGGGCGGAATATCATCAGGATAACCAATAAGGCCCCGTAGAACAGGAGTCGGTATTCATCCACGATGCGCAACATCTCTGGCAGACTGGTCAGGAGGACCACTCCAATTATGGTGCCCGGAATGCTGCCCATACCGCCCAGCACCACCATATTCAATAACTCAATAGACTTCATAAAACCGAAATCCTGGGGATTGATGTAATACATATAGTGGGAGTACAACCCGCCCCCCAGCCCCCCCAGCAGCGAACCGACCGTAAAGGCCAGCACCTTCACACGGGTGGTGTTGATCCCACAGGATTCGGCGGCAATCTCATTCTCCCGAATGGCGTAAAAAGAACGCCCCACCCGGGAGGTCAACAGTTGCCGGTTGAGGATGATGACTACCAGGACCAGCAGCCATACCACCGTGAAACCGGTATTCTGAGGAATACCGGACAGGCCCACGGCTTTTCCGCCTGGTCCGAAGTTCAGGAAGAAGACCCGGATTATCTCCGCGAAGCCGATGGTGACCATGGCCAGATAATCCCCTTCCAGCCTCAGGGTAGGGATACCGATGAGGAAGCCGAAGAATGCAGCGACTAAGGCCCCACCCAACAGAGCCAGGGCGAAGGGAGCATCCAACTGGATGGACAGGATGGCCGAGGCATAGGCCCCCAGGCTCATGAAACCGGCATGTCCCATGGACAACTGGCCGGTCACCCCGGTGATCAGGTTAAGGCCCAGGGCCAGGATTATATTGATGCCGATGATAATCATGATACGGAGATAATAAGCGTCTATAGTCTGGTTCAGAAAAGCATCCAACGTAGTCCACCTACACCTTTTTCGATAACTTCTGCCCCAGCAGACCCTGGGGACGGATAATGAGCACCAGGATCAGGATGGCAAAGGCGATGGCATCCTTATAGGATGAGGACAGGTAAGCGATCCCCATGATCTCCAGCACTCCCAGGCTCAATCCCCCGATCATGGCTCCGGGGACCGAGCCGATCCCGCCCAAGACCGCGGCCGCGAAGGCTTTTAGTCCGGCCATGGTTCCCATATAGGGCCAGACCGCATTATAGTATATGCCCACCATCACCCCCCCGGCAGCGGCCAAAGCCGAGCCGGTCGCAAAAGTCAGGGAGATTATGCGGTTGACATTGACGCCCATCAATTTGGAGGCCTCCAGGTCCTGGGAACAAGCCCGCATGGCCTTGCCCACCCGGGTCTTTTTGATAGCCAGTTCCAGCACCACCATCAACAGCGCCGCTATCACCAGGATGATAATTTGCAGGGTCGATACCTGCAGACTGCCCAATTGGAAGGTGGAGTCGCCCAAAACTGCCGGGTAGCGGGTGGTATTGGGGCCCCGGTACAGTACCATCAACGTGGACAGGAAGATAGAGACTCCGATAGCACTTATCAGAGCCGACAGGCGGGTGGATTTGCCCCGCAGGGGGCGGTAGGCCACTCTCTCGATAAGCATCCCCAACAGCATGCAAAAAGCCATGGCCCCCAGCAGGGCCACAAATATGTTGGCCCCGGCGGTGACCAGGAACAATCCTACAAAAGCCCCGAACATGTATACTTCACCGTGAGCGAAATTTATCAGCTGGATGATCCCGTACACCATCGTATAACCCAGGGCGATCAGGGCATAAGAACTGCCCAGGGTCAACCCGTTCAACAGCTGCTCCCAGAACATCGACATCCTCCTATTTAGGTGCAAATCATATACAGTTTAACATAGCTCAATCCCCATCGGATGTTAAACCGGATATGACTCCGGCCTGGGCCCGTCCCAGGTAGGACGGGCCCAGGCCGGTTTTCAAGCCGGAATCGGTATTATTTTACCTCTACGGGAAGCTTATCCAGCAAGGCCGGGAATGTCTCCCCTTTTACGGTCAAAAGGCAAACCGGGCTCTTGGTGGGTTCACGGTCGGCCCGGAAGGTGGTGACACCGGATACCCCCGGATAGTCTGTCAGCTTGGCCAGTTCCGCTTTGTAGACGCTGGGGTCGGTACTGTTGGCGTCGGTCATGGCCTTGGCAATAATCATTACCGCGTCATAGTACTGGGCTGAAAACATATCCGGATCCTCGTTAAACTTGGCCCGATAATCCGTTAGGAATTTCGCGGTTTCGGGGCTGGGCTGGTCGGTGGAAAAACCGGCATAGAAGACGACCTTTTCCTCCACAGCCGTGCCGCCCAATTTGGCCAGGTCCTGTCCATAGAGGCCATCGCCGCCCACCATAGTGATATCCAAGCCCTTCTTCTGGGCTTCGTTCATGATCAAGGCCGCTTCGGTGTAATAGCCGGTAAACACCAGAGCATCGGCGCCGGCATTTTTCAGCTTGGTCACCTGGGCGCTGAAGTCAGTCTCACCGTCATTGATGGTATCCTCGGCGATGATGGTGCCGCCTTGCTCAGTGATAGCCTGTTTGAAGATGGGAGTCAGAGCGGTGCTGTACCCATTGTTGTTGGAAGTGATCACCGCCAAGTTCTGCCAGCCCTTGTCGTTGATCATCCAATCCACCACTACCGGGGCTGCCACCGTATCCAGCAGGGTGTTGCGGAATACATAGTCACCGATCTCTACTACTCCCGCACCAGTAGCGCCAGAAGAGAATATGACCATCTTGTTCTTCTGGGCGATGTCCGCCGCCACCTTGGTCAGACCGGTAGTAGGGTCACCGATCAGGGCCGACACCTTATCCACCGTTATGTATTTGGTGGTGATGTTGGCGATCTCACTGCTCTCGCCTTTGTTGTCATAGTAGATTCCTTCTACCTGTTTGCCCAGAATGCCGCCCTCCGCATTCAGTTCATCGATGGCCATCTGCATTCCCTTTTGTCCGGGGATGCCATAGTTGGCCACTGAGCCGGTGAGGGCGCCCAGGAAGCCCAATTTGATCTTGTCACCCGCAGCTGGTGCACCCTGCTGGGGAGTCTGCTGATTGCTGGCGCAACCACCCAACAGCGAGAAGACCATCATCATGCAAAGCAACAGAGCAGTCCTTTTTATAAACCTTCCCTTCAAATCCATCCCTCCTAATCTAATGATTGTATTACGGTCCTCCTCTCTGTACTTGTCGACATTATTCTTATTCCATTTCAGCCGCCATAATCCTGCCAATCATGAAAAAAACTGCCCGCTGGGGAAGCCCCCAATAACCTGGTGGGTGCATGACCAAGCGTCGTCCAGGCTGTTATTCCTCCAGGAAATGGTGCAGGGAGATGTCGCGGTAGTCACGGGCGTCAAGAAAACTGGCCACCCCTGGGCTGTTCCGGTATTCATCCAGCAACCCCAAAAACAACCGGTCAAAGCTGCTGGCCCCCGGTCCGGCCTCCGGGACCAGACCCTGCTGCCGGGCGAACACCTGGGTGGCCGCGGACCCCGACCAGGCGATCTTGTAAATCAGTTGTTCAGTCTGCCCCAGCAGAGGAGTACATAGATAGAAGCGACAAATTAATGATCGAACCGGATATATGGAGCAAATATTATCCCGCAGGAAAATACAAGGTTCGGGGATCAGACGCAGCAATCCCACCTCACGTTTTTCTGCCTGGAAATAACGGACGACGAAATCATCGTATGCCGTCCCCAACATTTCCGCCATGTGACGGAAGGACACCAGATCGGGGATGACATAGGCGGTATTGCAGCAATTGCGCTGGCAATCTTTACAGAGGGCGTGCTTATCGCGGGCGTACTGCTTGAATATGGTCTGGTCATCACAGAGGGGCTGCCAGGCGTCCAACAAGTCTTGCACGGTAGCCGGGAGATTGATCCGGATGCCGAGTCCCGGTTGACCATTTTCGCAGCCGTGATAAACCTCTACTGCCTTCATAACTTTTCTCCGGCCTGCATCTCCTTGATAGCTTGGCGGGCCAGTTCATCGCAGCGCTCGTTGTAGACGTTTCCAGCGTGCCCTTTGACCTTTATAACCCGGACCTCATTGTCCCTGGTCAACTCCAGCAGCCGCTTCCATAGATCCTGGTTGGCCACCGGATCTTTCCTGCTGTTGAACCAGCCATTGCGCTGCCACTTATCGAGCCACTTCTGGTTGAAGGCATTCACTACATAGGCGCTGTCGGAATACACGTTCACCTTCCAACCGGACACCTTGAGGGCGCTGAGGGCTTCTATAACCGCCTGCAGTTCCATGCGCTGGTTGGTGGTTTCCGGCTCCCCGCCGCGGATTTCCTTGGTGTGGCGCCCCGACAGGAGCACCGCTCCCCATCCACCCGGTCCCGGGTTGCCGGAACAAGCCCCATCGGTATATATATCTATCTCTTTCATGATTTACAGCCTTCCCATTCCATGACCTAGCCTAGAACAGCTGCAGCAATTCGGACAGAGAACGGATGCGGTGGTCGCAGTCGGCAGTGATCTCAGTGATGTGCGCGTCCGGCGCCAGCCACACCGTGGTCATGCCGGCAGCCCGAGCCCCCACCATATCTGTGTTGCTGTTATCGCCCACGTGGGCGGCGGCGTAGTTGGGTACTCCCAGTTGCTGGAGGGTGTATTCAAATATTTTAACATTGGGCTTAGCCCAGCGCACCTCGTCGGAGAACACGGTGACCGCGAAATAACCGAAGATCCCATCCGTACGCATTAGGTCGCGCAGCATAAGTCCCGGTGAAATCCCGGTATTGCAGATCACAGCCATTTCATAACGGCTCGCCAGCACGGGAAGCACCTCCAGAACCCCGTCATTGAGTTGGGGCGGGGTCTTTATTGAGGTATAAACTTCATAGGCCTTCTTCCATTCATCCATGCTCAGCTTAAATTTGAGCTGATCCAAAACGAACTCCATCTGGCCCCGGGGGGTTAGATCAAGTCCGCATTCTATCTGATAATGGTTGGCATACTGCCAGCTGTCATAGAAGGCCTCACGAATAGAGTCGGTATCGACAAGGTATCCCATATCCCCCAAAGTCTCCTGGAACATGTCTACCCGCCATTTGGCAAACCCCTCATTACGGGGTATTTTATAAAGGGTATCCCAGAAGTCGAAGGTAATCGCCTTCAGCAAACCATCCCCTCCCGTCACGATCGTGCGGCTGAGCCCCTAGCCGGCACCGGATTCCGCTATATTTTTGGTGGTCTTTTCGGATTGCTCCACAAAGCCTTTCACGTCCCCGTCCAGGATGGCCTGGTTGTCGACCTGGCGCGCCTTGTTCAGAGTACGGGCTTTATCCTTCAAGCTGTTGTCGGTCTTGTAGAACCCTGACCCCTTAAACACTACCCCCACGTTCTTGCTGATGAGCCTATGCACCGGGCTGCCGCATTCCGGGCAAGCTGCCAGCGGGTCATCGGTTATCTTTTGTTTGGCTTCGAAATGTCCACATTTCTCACAACGGTAATCGTAGATGGGCACCTTAAGTCACTCTCCTAAATAATATATCGGCCCGCAGCCATATATGCCGCAGTCAGGTCCACCCGGGTCGGTCTCCTCGCGGTACTGCGCGTCAACCAATGCCCAAGCAAGTACCAAGCAGTATTATCGCAAACATAGTCCCGTTCCACAACCCATGGGCTACCATGGGTACCAAAATACTGCCGCTCTTCTCATACATGTAGCACAGGATAGCCCCGCCTACTGCCAACGGCAGGCCCCGCCACAGATCAAAGTGGGCCAGGCCGAATACGAGCCCGGCAATTATGGCCCCCCAGGCCGGCCCCAGGTGTTTGCGGAAAACCGGATAGACCATCCCCCGGTAGAAAAGCTCCTCCGCAACCGGTGCCAGCACCGTGCCGGCGAACACCAGTGCGATGATGTCGGGCAAACGTTGGGCCGTACGCAATACCTGCTCTATTTCCTGCATTTCCAGGTCGGGTTGGAAATACTGCAGCACGTAACCCATCAAGGCCACCATGATGACCAGCAGCACCCCGCCTTTTAGCCCATAATTGGCGAAAGCCTGCCACCCCACCCGGCGCAGTCCCAAGTTACTCCACGTGGATTTTCTAAACACCACCGCATCCAGGTATACGAACAGGACGGTGGCTGCGAACTGGACCCCGAACAGGAATATGAACAGCCGTATGGGGTCGCGTTCCAGCCCGATGCCGGTGAACAGCGCCACTACGGCTGCTGCGGTGGAGATGGCGGTAATGCCCAGGTAGACTACGATGATATCTACAAATCCCCAGCGCGGTTTCTCCATTTTGTCTGCCCCCTAACTACCCTATTATACTTTATCTGCCCCAAAATTAATCCTGTTTTTGTGACCCCTCCGCTCATGGAATAGATATCTGTGGACATAATAAATATAACCATGCCCCCCGACGAGCGAAAAGGAGGATGCCCATGACCCCCCTGATATTTATTATCCTGACCAGTGTCGTCTTAAGCGGTCTGATCCTATGGGTTCTCCGGTGGCTGAACCACAACGGTGCCCGGCGGATACCGCTGCGGGAATTCAACTTTGAGAGCGCTGCTGAATTGGCCCGGCCCGAACAGGGAGAGTATTATCTGGCCGAAAACACGATTAAACTGCAACCCATCGGATCTGGCTGGGCCCGGGTGTCCTGGAACCTGAGCCGGCCCAAATGGGAACAAGCCTGTGCTGAATACCACCTCAAGCCCGAACTGAAGTATATAGCCCTGCGACTCCAGGCTGATAATGGCAAGTTCCATGAACTGGACCTTTGGGTCAAATGCCTGGTCGGACAGTACCGGTTCAAGCCCGACCAGCATACCAGCTATTGTGCCATCCTGGGGGTAAGCCACAATCAACAGTTCCATCCCATCCTGACCTCGGTCACGGTCAGCAACCTGGCCGCCGGTCGGTGATCTGATATATGCCGGTCAGTAGTCTGACACATGCCGGCCGGGTCGGCAGTCTGATATAACCTGACCGCGCTTGTGACCAGCCGACTTGACTGCCCCTTCCGAAACCAGCTCACCCGCTTGTCACTCCGGTCCTGATACCCTATAATTTTTAAGATAAACGAATTCAACCTACAGTAGGCATTGAGGCCTTTGGGATCATCCGTTCCGGTCGGGCGATGATCGAAAACGTCTCAGAAACTTTATGATCGGCGAAAAGGAGGCTATCCATTGGCTGATCTTCCTGTCAGCAAGCAAAGGGATATAACCAGCTACGATGCTGGCACCGTAAAGCACATCCAGGATGCGGTAGTCGAGGAGTATCCTCTCACCATGTATCTTAACGGGGCCGAACTGGCTACCATGGTTTGCTCCCCCGCCGGGTTCGATGAACTGGCGGCCGGATTCCTTCTTAGCGAAGGCCTGGTCAGACAACCCTCGGATCTGCTGGAAGTAAGAGTAAACGAAGAAGAAGGCTCCCTCTTTATCATGACCGCCCGGGGTACCTCCCAGCACAATGGGGCCGGCCGCCGCCACATAACCAGCGGCGCCGGCAAGAGCGGGACCCATTTCCGCTTCATTAATGCCGCCCGGGAGATTCCCCCGAACCACTCCCCGGCGCTATTCGCCCCCCCCCACTTGTTGGAGATGATCGACCAGTTGCAGCAGCGCTCCGCCACCTTTATGCGCACCGGCGGCGTACACAGTGCCGCCCTGGCCGATACGGACGGTATGATCTGCATGTTTGAGGATATCGGCCGCCATAATGCGGTTGACAAAGTGCTGGGCTACGCCTTCCTGAACAGAATCCCCAGCCAGGACAAGATACTGTTGCTGAGCGGGCGGATAGCCTCGGAGATACTCCTGAAAGCGGCCCGGGCTGGAATACCGCTGGTGCTGTCCCGCTCAGCCCCTACCGGCCTTACCATTGACCTGGCCGAAGAGTTGAACATCACCGTGGTCGGTTTCGCCCGCGGTAAACGATTGAGCATCTACACCCACCCAAAGAGGGTCTTATTATAGTGTTTATAAAGGGGGTTACTGAATTGGTGCACCAGGACGACACAAAGATGATGGAAGAAATAAGATGGCTCAAAGCCGAGAAATCAGTTTATATTATCGCCCATTATTATCAGAATGGAGCGATCCAGGACGTGGCTGATTTTGTTGGCGATTCCTACGCCATGGCCCTGGCGGCCAAGGACTCCCCCCTGGACACCATTCTGGTGGCCGGGGTCGATTTTATGGCTGAGTCGGCGGCCATCCTCTGCCCGGACAAAACCGTCCTGTCACCGGAGCTCACCTCAACCTGCCCGATGGCCGACAGCATTGAGGTCAGCGACGTGGAGCGCTTCAAGCAGGAGCACCCGGAAGGCTTGGTGGTAAGCTACGTCAATACCCCCGCCGCCATCAAAGCGGTCAGCGATATCTGCGTAACCTCATCCAATGCCGCCCGGATAATCGAAAAGCTGCCTCAAGACGTGCCGATCTTTTTCGTCCCCGACCAAAACCTGGGGTGCAATATCTCCGCTCGCTTGGACCGTCCCCTGGAATGTTTCCCGTCCAGTTGTCCTATCCATGCAGCGGTAACTCCGGAGAGCATCCTGGAAAAAAAGGCCCAATATCCTGATGCGGCAGTGTTGGTGCACCCGGAATGCGATCCCCGGGTAGTAGCCTTGGCTGATTATGTGGGCAGCACCGCGGGCATAATCGACTATGCTGTCCATACCGAGCGGCAGCAGTTGATTATCGGCACCGAATGCGGCATCTTCCACAAGATAAAACAGGTCAGCCCCGGCAAGGAACTGATTCTGGCCGACCCCAACCTGATATGCCAGGATATGAAGAAGATTACTTTGGAAAAAGTCCTTGCCTCTCTGCAGACGATGGAAACCCGCATTACGGTACCCGAAGACATCCGGGTCAAAGCAGCCGCCGCCCTGGAAAAAATGATTGAGTACTCATCCTGATGTAAAGGGACCCTTTGGCCGGTGCATCTGCTTGAGGAAAGATCCTTTCCTAACCGGTCATTGGCCGGTACCCGTAAGCTCATTGCCTACTGACGGGCCGGTACCAACCAAGGCCCGTTTTTCATTTATGACCTCTCCAGCCAATGGTGGTATGATTGACTAAAAGGATAGTTATCTCCCCAATGTCATATATCTTCCGGTTTATCCCGGCAGAAAGGGGTGGGGGCTTGGGCAAGAAAGTGATGGTCGCCATGAGCGGCGGAGTGGATAGTTCGGCCGCAGCCCTGCTGCTCCTGCAGGAGGGATATACGGTCAGCGGCCTTACCATGCAGATATGGTCGGCTGCGGAAGGGGCCGGCGGCAATTTGGCTGCAGTCGATGACGCCCGCCAGGTAGCCGCGCTGCTGGGCATCCCCCACCAGGTAGTGGATCTGCGCCACGATTTCCGCCGCCAGGTAGTGGACTATTTCTGTGCTGAGTATTTGGCCGGGCGCACCCCCAATCCCTGTATCACCTGCAACCGCATTCTGAAATTCGGCGCTCTGCTGGAGTTGGCACTGGTCCAGGGATGTGACTATATAGCCACCGGGCATTATGCCCGCATCGAACCGGATCCCGCCACTGGCGAAATGGAACTCTTGACCGCCTGCGATCCCGGTAAGGACCAGAGTTATGCCCTTTATCGGCTCAACCAGTACCAACTGCAGCATACCCTGTTTCCCCTGGGCATCTACAGCAAGGCCGAAGTACGTCAAATAGCCGACCAGGCCAGTTTGCCGGTTTCAACCAAGTCCGACAGCCAGGACCTGTGTTTCATGACCGACCGCCACCATGGGGAGTTTGTGGAACGATATCTGAGCTTGGTGCCCCAGCCGGGACCTTTCCGGGATACCCAGGGCATAGTAGTAGGCACCCACCGGGGCATCTACCACTACACCATCGGCCAGCGCAAAGGACTAGGGCTGCCCCTGGGTTACCCGGCCTATGTAACCGGCATCGACCCCCAGACCAATACCGTCTGGGTAGGCACCAACCAGGAATTGTTCCAAATCTGCCTGTATGCCCGGGATGCCAGCTGGACCTCCGATTCCCCGTTGCCCGGGCTCGCTGGGCTGGCGGTCAAGGTCCGCTATTCGGCCTCCCCCGTAGCCGCTCAGGTGACCCCCCTGGAAAACAACTGTTTCCGGGTAGACTTCCAGCAACCCCAGCGAGCCATCACTCCCGGCCAGGCAGCGGTCATCTATGATGGCCCCAAAGTGGTGGGCGGGGGTATTATCACCGACCCTGGGCAAACATGTTAGGAGCCAGGTAATGCCGGGCAGTCCATTAATTGCTGCCCGGAAAACCTGCAAGATTGTGTTTTTGGCGGCGTAATGTCATTATAAATAGTAAGAAGACAAAACGAGGGGGTAGTTGAAACATGAAAAAAACCATGCTGGTGCTGCTGGCCCTATCCATGCTCATGTTACCCGGTACCGCCGTCGGCCAAGGGAGCCTTTCCAATTTTGCCGACGGTAATCACTGGGCCAGTCGGGATATTAAGGCGGTGTCCGAGCTGGGGTTGATGAACGGTACCGGAACCACTCCCGACGGACAGCATCTTTTCTCACCCCAAAGCCAAATAAGCCGCGCCCAATTGGCAGCCGTCTTGACCAATACCTTTGGTCTCGATTATGGCACCATATATTTCGTCAAAGAACCCTTGGCCAGCGATTATTACCCTGATGTGGATGATAAAGCCTGGTATGCCCCCTATGTAGTGATGTGCGCCATCAACCAGGTCTTCCCCGCCGGCGACGTTAATTTCTATCCCGACCGGCCGGCCACCCGAATCGAGGTCGCCCAGGCGATTGACCGTTCATTCACTGCCAAAAGCATCTCGGTGCCAATGATCCTGATGATGCCTATGCTCCATGACACCGGGAATCTGGCCCAGGAAGAGATGAACGCGGTGGTGTTTGTCAACAACACCGGCATAATGAGAGGCAATGATGGCTACTTCCGGCCCGGTGACAATCTGACCCGGGCAGAGATGGCGGCGGTAATCATGCGCTGCGTAGAACTGATGGCTGCCAATGAGACCCACGGGGACCAGGAACTGCAGGTCCCGGTGGGCAGCATATTCTACCTGGATCTGGCCAGCAACCCTACTAACAGCCACACCTGGACGGTTACCGGCGGAATTGACGGAATCATCAAGAACACTGGCTCGGCCTACCGTCCGGATGATGCCGGTACTGTGCCGGTGGCGGGGGGCGGAGGGCGCCAGTTCTGGCGTTTCCAGGCCCTGCGGGAAGGCAGCGCCGACCTCCAGCTGGCCTATGCCCGCCCCTGGGAAAGCGTCCAGCCACAAAGGTTTGAAGTGAAAATACTCGTAACTCCCACCATTTCACCTGCCCTCTCCCTCAGCACTATAGCCGTACGCAATGAGGGCCAGTATTTGACGGTCGACTCCTACCTGCCGGTCCTGCACGGCTTGGCTGAGGAGGGTATCCAGGTCCGTATAAATACCGGCTGGGTAACGGATCTGGGGGAAATCGAGTCCCTCCTGACCGCCGATCTGGACGATTATATCCGCTACAATCAGGAAAATGATTTTCCTATCCGCCCTTATCTGCTTTTCAGCCGCTACCAGACCGGTACCCTGAACCAGAACCTGCTCAGCCTCTATGTAGACTATTACACCTTTACTGGGGGGGCTCATGGCAGCACCGACCGCCGTCCCTACAATTTCGATCTGCAAACCGGCCAGCCCTTAAAACTGGCGGACATCTTCCTCCCCGGATATGATTTCCCCGGGATTATCAATCAAGAGATATCAGCCCGGATAGCCACTGAACCAGACAACTATTTCCCCGGCGAGATGGGATTCCAGGGCATCAGGGATGACCAAGGATTCTAAGTCAAGGACGGACAACTAGTTGTCTACTTCGCCCAGAATGAGAT
>LSQX01046139.1_pt1 | contig 14316 bp, 7 predicted proteins | sample 654561 | NCBI WGS metagenome assembly LSQX01 (sample SAMN04489861, study PRJNA283612) | anaerobic digester metagenome | isolation source: 4 biogas reactors fed with cattle manure at either 37C or 55C with and... | place: Denmark: Kongens Lyngby | collected 2014
AAGTACGCAAAAACCGGATGAGCCTAAAATATACAATATTACGGAAGATTGAAGAAGAAGCGGGCCGGCTGCGCAGCGATGACAAATATGCCGCCCGGCCCATTGATCTGGATATTCTTCTGTATGCCTCAGAAATAATCAACGAGCCGGGGCTTATCCTTCCCGACCCGGATATAGGTCTTCATCCTTTTTTATTTGTTCCTCTTCTGGATCTGGAGCCCCATATACAGCTGCCGGGAATGGATGCCCCTCTCCACAGCTGTTGCTCTGACCACAAGAGAAAAACGCTTCAAAAAGACAGGGAGCTCAGCAAGCACCTGAAAGAAAGGTTTCTGTTATGAACACGGAACGTATAGCCGGACTCGTTCGGGAATTGCTCATCGAACTCGGAGAGGATCCCGACCGGGAAGGGCTGATCAAAACGCCAGATCGCTATGCCAAAGCCCTCCAGTTTCTCACCCGGGGCTATCATCAGGACATGAACACGATCATCAACGACGCCATCTTTGAGGCCGAATCAAACAATATGATCATCATGAGAGATATTGAACTCTACAGTCTCTGTGAACATCATATGCTGCCCTTTTTCGGCCGTGCCCATGTGGGTTATATCGCTCAGGAAAAAGTGATCGGCCTGAGCAAGATCGCCCGCATAGTGGACTTTTATTCACGCAGACTCCAGATTCAGGAGCGGCTCACGGCGCAGATAGCCAGAGCCATCATGGACAATACACGGGCTGAAGGAGTGGGCGTTGTTCTGGAATGCAAACACCTGTGCACCATGATGCGCGGTGTGGAAAAACAAAGTTCCCTCATGACCACCTCCTCCGTGCTGGGAAGCTTCCATGATGATGAAATCACCCGACAGGAATTTCTTCAGCTCATCGGAAGAAACGGTCGCTTCTGATACCTGAAAGCTCTCATGAACGCTGTTGATATCCTCGTTATCGGTGCCGGTCATGCCGGTATAGAAGCAGCCCTGGTCTCTGCACGCTGCGGATACCGTACGCTGCTGGCAAGCATGCACCTCGACGCCATAGGCTGTATGCCTTGCAACCCCTCCATTGGCGGTGTTGCCAAGGGACAGCTGACGCGGGAAATCGATGCGCTCGGCGGGGAAATGGCCCGGGCCATCGATGCGACGGGAATCCAGTTCAGAATGCTCAACCGCAGCAAGGGCGCCGCTGTCCACTCGCCCCGGGCTCAGGCGGACCGTTTCCTCTACGAAGATTATATGGGCGAGCTATGCCGTGCCACGCCGGGGCTCAGCCTCCGGGAAATGGAGATTACGGACTTCATTGTGGAAGATGGTGTCCTGGTCGGCGTACGCAGTGCTGAGGGCGAAGAAATCGCCGCCGGTGCCGCCATAGTCTGTACAGGCACTTTCCTGCGGGGGCTCCTTCATTACGGCATGACGAGCCGTCCCGGAGGCCGGGGCGATGCCAATGCAGCTGACAGTCTCAGTGCGGCCTATGAGCGTCTGGGCTTCACGCTGGGCCGCCTCAAAACAGGAACCTGCGCCAGGATAGACAGGAACACAGTGGATTATGAGCGGCTCGTGGAACAGCCCGGCGATGAGGATCCACGCCCCTTTTCCTTTTCCACGCCCATTGAGGGTTTTGACAGGAATATGATTTCCTGCTGGCTGACACGGACCAATGAACAAACCCGGGATATCATTCTGGAGAATATGGATCAGAGTCCCCTTTATTCCGGAAAGATTGAAGGCATCGGCACGCGCTATTGTCCGAGCATTGAAGACAAGATCGTCAAATTTCCCGACAACATATGCCATCATATTTTTCTGGAACCCGAAGGCCTGAACACAGATGAGATGTATGTCAACGGCCTCTCCACAAGCCTGCCTCTGGAGGTGCAGTATGCCATGCTCCACAGCTGCAAAGGACTGGAAGAGGCCCGCATCATCAGGCCGGGTTATGCCGTCGAATACGATTTTATTCCGCCCACGCAGCTGACACCCGCGCTGGAAACGAAAAAGATACGGGGGCTCTTTCATGCCGGACAGATCAATGGCACCTCCGGTTATGAGGAAGCCGCCGCACAGGGACTCTATGCCGCCTTCAATGCCATGCGCTATCTGGCAAAGGAAGCGCCTCTCATCATCAACCGCAGCGAGGCCTATCTCGGTGTTCTGGTGGATGACATCGTGACCCGGGGCGTTCTGGAGCCTTACAGGCTCTTCACCTCACGGGCGGAATACAGGCTCCATCTGCGCCATGACAACGCCGATCTGCGGCTGGCCGCCTATGGCCTGCAGCGCAACTGCTCAGTACCGCAGATAGAGGAAAGAGAAAAGCGCATTGCTGCGGAGATCAAACGGCTTCGCCAGACTACGGGCGCTCCTTCGGAGGCGCTCAATGAACTCTTGCGGGAATGCGGCGAAGCACCCGCCATGCAGGCCGCTCCCCTGGAACAGATTCTGCGCAGGCCGGGCATGACGCTGGAAGCCTTGTACCGCCTCTGGCCGCCCGAGGAAAGCCTCGACTTTCAAAGCAAAGAGCAGATTGAAATCCGTGTCAAATACAGCGGCTATCTCGAACGGGAAGCGCGCATGATCCATCAGTTTGCCAAAACAGAAAAGCTCGCCATCCCCGATTCCTTCGACTATGACGCTGTGCCCGGTTTGCCCCGGGAAAGCAGACAACGGCTCAAAGAAGTGCGCCCCGCCAACTTCGGCCAGGCCAACCGTATCCCGGGAATCCGTGCCTCTGATGTTGCCGTATTGCATATTTATCTGGTAAAACAACAACGGGCCCGGCAAGCCGAAGAATAAGGAGGTGCCGGAAACTGTTCTATTTTATGAACTCCGGACCGGACGAACCCCAGGGGTGGACAGACCCGGACGCCAGAGCCCTGTCACAGATAAAGAACAGGGATTTCCATAGAGGAGCATGCGAAAGGTGACAGATAAAAACAACAGTCCTTCCACAGTATCCAGGCGCACATTTCTCAAGCGCAGCGCTTCAACACTCACAGCCGCAGCGTTAAGCCGCACTTTTCATATTGGCAAAGCCGGAGCCGCCCCTAAAGGACGGGTCATCATGCTCGGCTATGACGGCCTGGAGCCTTCCATTGCCGAAGCCATGATGGAACGGGGCGACATGCCCAACTTCGCCAGACTCAAAGAACTGGGCGGCTCCTATCGCCTCGGATCAACCATCCCGCCCCAATCGCCTGTGGCCTGGTCCTCCTATGCCACTTGCAAGAATCCCGGAGCCCACAATATTTTCGACTTCATCCGTCGTACACCCAACGGCCCGGCCGGACCCATGCCCCTCGTGGGTACGGGTAAACTCGTTCCTCCGGTCATCTCTCCGCAGGGAATCATGCAGGAAGGCGCCAAGGCGGAAAACTACCGCAAGGGCATCCCCTTCTGGAGTGTTGCCGATGAACAGGGCAAAAGGGGCAAAATTCTCAACATACCTTTTGCCTTCCCGCCCGATCCCCTCAAAAACGGCATCATGCTCAGTGCGCTGGGAGTGCCTGATCTGCGGGGAACCACAAGCACTTATTTTTCCCTGAGCGATCGCTTCACGCCTGAACAGCTTGCTGAATCCCTCGGCGGAGGCAAACGTATCCTCCTGTCTTTTGACGGATCCGACGAGGCGCGGCTTCCCATTCCCGGACCCAGAGATAACCGCTATCCCTTCGCTGATGCAAAAGCCTATACGGAAGCGCTGCTCATCATCACGGCCGATCGGAAAAACAAGCAGGCACTGGCGAAGACCGGCCACAGTCAGGTGGAACTGGTCCAGGGACAATGGTCGGAATGGCTTGAATTTTCCTTCAAAATGACGGATAAAGATACAGTCATGGGCATTGCGCGTTTCTTCCCCACCGAAATCGGTGAGCAGATCCGCTTGTACATGTCCTGTGTCCAGTATCATCCCGATCATCCCTATTCCGCCCTCACCCAGCCCGAAGATTACAGTGCTGAACTCAAGGGACGCTTCGGTCTCTACAAGACCATTGGATGGGCCTACGATACCCACGCTCTGCGACAAATGGATCTTGATGAAGATGCCTTTCTCGCCGATATCAAAAACACCATGGCCTGGCGCAACAAACTCACTCTCGATGAACACCGCCGGGGCGACTACGACTTTCTTCTAAGCGGCTGGACGGCTACAGACCGCATAGGCCATCTCTTCTGGCGTTTCCGTGACGAAAAACATCCCCTCTATGAAGAGGAGGTGCCCGAACGCTGGAAATATGCGCTGGAGGATTGTTATAAGGAAGCCGATGCTTTTGTCGGTCAGATGCTCAGTGAAATTCAGGAGGATGACCATCTCTTTGTTTTCTCCGACCATGGCTTCGGCACCTGGCGCACAGGCTTCAATCTCAACAGCTGGCTCCAGGAACAGGGCTATCTCAACCTGTCCGACCCCAAAGCGGCCGATACGGGCTTTCTCATGGGTATAGACTGGACAAAAACAAAAGCCTATTCCGTCGGACTCAGTTCCCTCTATATCAATCTGCAGGGACGGGAACGCTTCGGAACCGTCAAAAAAGAAGAGGCTGTCGCCTTCCGTGAGGAGCTTATCAACCGCCTCGCCGATGTGAAAGATCCCGCTACAGGCGCAAAGGTCTTTTCCGCCTTGTATACCTCTGATGAATACAGCGGTGAAGCCGAAGGGGAAGCACCGGATATCTCCCTGGGCTATGCCGAAGCTTTTCAGAGCGGCCGCCAGACCTCCAGAGGCGGCGTCGGTGATCCTCTCTTCGAAACCGTTACCGATAAATGGAGCGGCGAGCATGCCTCCAGCGATTACCGCCACTGCCCGGGAATATGCCTGGCCAATAAACCCCTGGAAAAAGAGACGCCCCATATACAGGATCTTGGCGTGACAGCTTTGAAGCTCCTGGGCGTTGATATGCCCTCTGATCTGGAAGGGGATGCGCTGGTCTGATGGGTCATAGTGGACCAAGTGGACAACTCCCGCCACGGAGATGTCTGACCGTCAGAACCGACCCAACCCCTGAAGTTTCTTCTATACCCAAAACCCAACTTCGCCCCTCGCACATCCGACCGATCCGACCGATCCGACCGATCCGACCGATTCCCCCTTGCCCCTCGCCCCTCTTTCCGTTTTTTTTGCATTCAGAGGCCCAAAAAGACTATTATTTTACAGGGTGTTTGTGGGATTTCAGGATAGAGGGGAATCACCCGAAACCCGCTCTCAGGGAGTGGACCATTCATTTTTCAGCCTTTTCAGCTTCATCACAACCATCAAGGAAGACATTTCATGCGCCTCAGCATTGTGCACGAAGGCTCTGGTAACCTTAAATATGAAATCCGGGAAATCGTCGCTGTCGCCCGGGAAATACGTGCTCTGGGCCAAAATATCGTCTGGGAAAACATCGGTGATCCCATTGAAAAAGGCGAAGTGATCGCCCCCTGGATCAAGGAAATTCTCCGCGATCTTCTGGAGCAGCCCGCATCCTTCGGTTATTGCGATACGGCGGGTGTGCCGGAGACCCGCGAATTTCTGGCGGAAACAGTGAACGCCCGGCCCAATGGCAAAAAAATCACGGCCGATGATATCATTTTCTTCAATGGTATCGGTGATGCTGTTGCACGGATCTACGGCTTCCTGAAACGGGAAGCCCGGGTACTGGGGCCTTCGCCCGCCTACAGCACCCACTCTTCAGCGGAAGCGGCTCATTCGGGCTATGGTCCCGCCACTTATGATCTGGATCCGCAGAGCAACTGGATGCCTAATATTGAGGACATCCGCAACAAGGTCCGGTATAACGACTCCATCGCCGGTATTTTATTGTTGAGTCCCGATAATCCCACCGGCGCCGTCTATCCCCGCGAGGTCATCGATCAGATTGTGGCCATTGCCAAAGAGCATGACCTCTTCATGATCGCCGACGAAATTTATACCCATATCACCTATCCCGGCTTTCCGCAGATGCATATGAGCCAGTGGATCCAGGATGTGCCCGCCATTGCCATGCGTGGTATCAGCAAGGAATATCCCTGGCCCGGCGCGCGCTGCGGCTGGATTGAGATTCTGAATCGCGATAAAGACGCCAACTTCTCCCAGTATGTGGACAGCCTTCTCGCGGCCAAGCGGCTGGAGGTCTGTTCCACCACCCTGCCGCAGATGTCCATCCCCCGTGTCTACAGCGACCCGCGCTATCAGGGCCATCTTGCCAACCGGGCACTCATGTTCAGTAAACGTGCTGATGAAGCGGCCAATGCCTTTTCAGGCTGCGATTCGGTCATTGTCAACAAGCCGGGCGGCGCCTTTTATATGACCGTCATGTTCAAGGACAAAGTGTTGAACGACCGTCAGACGCTGCCCATCGAAAACCAGCAGGTGAAAGAACGCATTGAAGCACTCGTCAAAGATGTGAGCAACGATAAACGTTTTGTCTATTACCTCATGGGTTCAACAGGGATTGTGGTCGTGCCCCTCACGGGATTCCAATGCGCCCATCCCGGTTTCCGTGTGACCCTGCTGGAAAGCAACGAAGAGAAACGCCGCTGGATCTTCAAGACCCTGCGCGAAGCCATCGATGCCTATGTGGCCAGCTGAGTGTATGGAGCTCAGTGAATTGTGATAAGGAGATGATATTGTGAGTCACAGCGAAACTTTTGAATTCAAAACAGAAGCACGCCAGATTCTGGAGTTGATGGTTCATTCCGTTTATTCCAACAAAGAGATTTTCCTGCGCGAACTGATTTCCAACAGCTCTGACGCGCTGGATAAGCGACGCTATGAAAGCATCAGCCAGCCGGAGCTTGCGGCCCCCTCCGAGCCGGAAATCAGAATCATACTGGATCCGGAAGCGAAGACACTGACCCTCAGCGACAATGGTATAGGCATGAGTCGGGAAGAGGTGCATCAGTTCATCGGGACCATTGCCCGCTCCGGTGCCCGGGAATTCCTCAAAGCACTCCAGGAAAAGAAAGAAGGCGACGGCTCCCCGGATCTCATCGGCCAGTTCGGTGTGGGCTTTTACTCCGCTTTCATGGTGGCCGACCGTGTGGAACTCATTACCCGCCGGGCCGGAACAGACGAAGCCACCCGTTGGGAAAGCAGCGGCCAGGGCGAATATATCCTGGGCGATGCAACACTTGAAGAAGCAGGTACAACCGTCATCCTCCATCTCAAGGAAGCGGATCAGGAAGACGCTCTGCAGGATTATACGAATGCCTGGGAAATTCGACGTATTGTCAAAAAATACAGCGACTTCGTCTCTTATCCCATCCGGCTCACCGACCTGAAAGCCGCCGAAGAAGACGAGGCGAAAGATGACGAAGAAAGCGACGATACCGATGCGGCCGACGAGCCCCTCAACTCCATGAAAGCCATCTGGCTCCGGAACAGGGATGAGGTCACCGACGAGGAATACAACGAATTTTACAAGCATCTCACCCGTGACTGGAACGACCCGCTCCTTCGTGTGCAGGCGAAAATAGAAGGGACCCTGGAATACAGAATCCTGCTCTATATCCCCGAGCGCATGCCCTATGACCTCCTGTATGCGCAACAGGCCCTGCAGCACGGGCTTCACCTCTATATCAAACGCATTTTCATCATGGACAACTGTCAGGATCTGCTTCCCCCCTATTTCCGTTTTGTGCGGGGCGTTGTCGATTCCGAAGATCTGCCCCTGAATATCTCCAGGGAACTGCTCCAGGAAAACAGGCTGGTGCAGCGCATGAACAAAGGGATTGTGGCGAAGTTGCTCCAGGAATTGCAGCATTTGCAGGAGAAGGAACCCGAGAAATACCAGCAGTTCTGGCAACACTATGGCGCCATCCTGAAAGAAGGGCTCGCCATGGATGCCGACAACCAGGCCGCACTGCTGGATCTCTCCCTTTTCCATACCACACGCTCCGGTGATGAGCCCTGTTCTTTGAAAGACTATGTGGGCCGCATGCAGGAAGGACAGAAAGTCATTTATTATCTCTCCGGCGAGTCACTGGATTCCCTGAAAGCATCCCCTCATCTGGAGGCCTTTCGCGCCAAAGATATTGAAGTGCTCCTTCTCAGCGATGGCGCCGATGAATTCTGGACGCATCATGCCGACAAATATCAGGACTTCGAATTCAAGTCCATCGGCCGTGGCGCCCTGAATCTCGATGAAGAGAAGAAAGAGGATGAAGAAGACAGCGACACCGAAAACAAAGAAGACAAGTACAAAGGCCTCTTTTCCGTATTCGCTGAAATCCTCACTGATCAGGTGAAAGAAGTGCGTCCCTCATCCCGGCTCGTGGATTCCGTGGCCTGTCTCGTTGTGGACGAGGCCGACCTCAGCCCTCAGCTCGAAAAGATGATGAAGATGATGGGCCAGCAGATGCCCCCGACAAAACGCATCCTGGAAATCAATCCCGACCATGCTGTCACCGCCGCACTGCTCAAACACTTTGAAGCGGATCCTTCCAGAGAAGCTATGGGGCTTTTTGCGGAGACACTCTATGGCCTCGCCCTCCTCGCCGAAGGATCTGATGTGGACAACCCCGCCGCACTCAGTAAAAACATCGGTGCCTTGCTGGCTAAAGCATTGGGAATGTAGAAGAGGAGAAACAGTGGACCAAGTGGACTGAAGGGACACCAATGCCTCGTCCCTCGCCCCTCAATACAACCCCCGCCGTCATCCCGGTTTTTGCGCGCTGACGCCTCTGTACAAAGATAATTACCCAGACAACGCGAAAAAGACCGGGATCCAGGACAAAGCCCCGACGAATGGCATGAAGAGCAAGTAGACAAACCACGAGGCTGTCGGTCGGATCAGTCGGATCAGTCGGATCGGTCGGATGTGGGATGGGTTTTAGTCGGGATTGGGGCTGAAATGGGCACGGCATGCCGTGCCCCTACCTGAACCATGTCTCACTGTCATCTCCCTCGTCCCTCGTCCCTCGCTCCTCGCACCTCACACCTCGTCCCATGCAATATAAACGCCCTTTCCTTTGTTTCCTCTATGGGCATGCGGTGTCGTCTGTATAGAAAGCGTTATTCATGTCTGATATTCTGACCATTGTACTTGCCGGGGGAATGGGGGAACGCTTGTATCCCCTTACGAAAGACCGTGCCAAGCCCGCTGTCCCTTTCGGCGGCTTGTACCGTATCATCGATTTCACCCTGTCAAACTGTTTCAACTCCCATTATCGGCGCATCCTCGTACTCACCCAGTACAAGTCCAACTCGCTGGCACGGCATATCGCCCATAATTGGAATATCATGCATGGGGAACTGGGCGAGTTCATCGAAGTGATTCCGCCGCAGATGCGCGTGAACCGCAACTGGTATCAGGGTACGGCCGACGCCTTGTATCAGAATCTGTATTCCATCAACCAGGCTGATCCGAAGCATGTTCTGGTTCTGAGCGGCGACCACATCTACAAGATGAATTATCAGAAGATGTTCCGGCAGCATCTGGAGACAGGTGCGGATCTGACCATAGGCGCCATTGAAACGCCTCTGACGGAGGCTTCCCGTTTCGGCGTCTTCGAGGTGGACATCAACAACCGTGTCACAGGCTTTGAAGAAAAGCCGGCCAGTCCTCAGTCCATTCCCGGCAATCCCTCGGCCGCTCTGGTTTCCATGGGTATTTATATTTTCAACGTGGATACTCTGCGCCGGGAACTGAATCTGGATGCGGGTATGCAGGGGAGCAGCCATGATTTCGGGAAAGACATCATCCCCCGCCTGGTCGGGAACAAAGCCTCTGTTTATGCCTTCAACTTTCAGGACGAGAACCGCAAGGATTCGAAGTATTGGCGTGATGTGGGAACCCTCGACAGTTATTGGGAGGCCAATATGGATCTGGTGAGTGTGGATCCTCATTTCAATCTCTATGACCGGAAATGGCCCATGCGTACCCATGTCCCGAGCCTGCCGCCGGCCAAGTTTGTCTTCGCTGATCCGGGCGTGCGTTTCGGTGCAGCCGTTGATTCCATTGTCAGCCCGGGCTGCATTGTGAGCGGCAGTCTGATAGATCATTGCGTGCTGGGTCCGCAGGTACGCATCAACTCTTACTCAGAGATTCATGAAAGCATTCTCTTTGATCGGGTGAGCATCGGCCGCAAATGCCGTATTCGCCGTGCCATCATTGAAAAGGATGTTGTCGTCCCGGAAAACACGATTCTGGGCTATGACCTGGAGAAAGACGCCCGTTATTTCCGGGTCACGGAAGGCGGCGTTATCGTGGTGGATTCCACAGCGAAGCTGCTGGCTCGCGAAGAGCGCCTATGAGTAAGCGTTCTTTCTGGAGTTTTCACCACAGAGGTGCACAGTGCAGCACAGTTGCAAGCAAATGATTCTTTTCTTTTTCTAACCACGGAACACACTGAAAAAACACAGATGGTATAAAAAGATCTGTAGCCTTAACACGTCCACTTTGTCCACTGATTCAGCATAAATCCTCTGACCCCGACCCGCGCCCCTCCCACATCCGTCCGATCCGTCCGACTCCCCAGTGAAGACCAATTCCCTGAAGTCTTTATAAATACCTCACGACATACCCCCGCCGTCATGCCGGTTTTTTTTGCGACCCGACCCGCCTGTCAAAGTATACAGCCACAACAGCGCAAAAAAGACCGGCATCCAGATTGGGAAGACTGGGAGGGATATGACCGCCCTGTTCAGTATTATATATCGCCTTTGCGTTATTCTATCTTCTCGATACAAGCATAAAGCCGTCCGGTACTTACCTGGGAACGCCAATTTCCACATTGGCAGGATACCCGGGAAAAAACCGTGATTTATGTACGCATTTGACGGGAGAACAAAGACTCAGAGTTTACAAAAGCTTTTATTCAATTTGTGGCCAGGAAAGATCTGTTACCGAATTGCCGTTTATAAAATATCGGTGCCATAACACGCTGTCTGCCAATGTGGAAANNGTGAATCTCAACGTCTTTCAGGGTTCCCCGAAGTATTATTTGTTCATAATTATCAGAAGATACCTTGCCGAATCCGGGATCTCATAATATCTTGGACTTAAATGATTTAGAGAGTCAGCAAAATAAACGTCTTCGAAAAAGAATGAAAATTGACAGACAGCAACACACTGTCCCTTCCGTCTTTGTGTACACACCATGCTCTCATGACAAAATAGGCGGCCTCCATAGTGGAAGCCGCCAGGGTATTCAAGCTTTTACCTTCTTCGGTTATTGCACGACAAACTGATAACTACCTGATGCGGCTTCGCAGCGCAGCAGTCCGTCTTCAAAGCGGATATTGCTGATTCCCCCACTCTCCGCCAGAGGCTTGCCGCTTTCCTGCACAGCTTCAGCCGAAGCCGCCGGAAGCACCACGGTGGCACTGCTGTTGGGCGGGATCTCAGCCTCATACTCCAGACCAGCCTCGCCTTTCTTCCAGGCACTCAGAATCTGGCCATAAGGCGAGTGATGAACAGCGCGTACCTGTCCCAGACCGCTTTCCACACCCGGTGCCAACGTGAAATGCTTGAAGCCGGGATGTGCTTCATCCAGTTGTATACCACCCAGACCGGCGATGAACCACATGCCGATGGCGATCATGGTGTTATGAATCTGAGAGTTGTCGCCGTCCCATTCTTCCCAGATGGTTGTCGCACCGTTTTTCAGCATGAATCCATAGCTGGGATAGGTCTCCTGGGTGTGCATGAGAGTCATGAGATCGTTGCGCCGTTCTTTGATCAGAAGGCGGGCCATGTAATAGTTGCCGTGCATGCCCGTGTTGAGGTGCCCTTTCTGTGTTTCCACAATATCTTTTTCCAGGGCTGCAAAAACTTCCCCACGCTTCTCCGGTGGAGTGATGGCGAAGAGGAGCGGCATGGCCAGATAGGTTTGCTCGCCGTTGGCATAGGTGGCGCCGTCTTCGTTCAGAAAGCGTTCATGCAATATACCCGCCAGTGTGGTGGCTTTTTCCGTGTAGGCCTGGGCTGTTTCGGGCTCTCCCATGAGCGTTGCCACCTGCGAGGCGATCTGCAGACAGTGAACGAGATAGCAGTTGTTGAAGAAGAGCGTGGAAAGATCGTCCACCCGGTCTTTGCCCTGTTTCCGTCCCGGCGGTACCCAGTCACCCAGAAAACTCCAGGTAGGCAGGCTGTTGCCGATACCCACGTAGGGACGCATGAGCCCGTCGTCCATTTTCGTATCGATGAAGGCCAGCCAGCCTTTCATCATGGGCCAGTTCTTTTCCAGGATACGCAAATCGCCATAGGAAGTGTAGACCATCCAGGGCATGGTGATGCAGAAGCCGCTCCAGACAGGACCGCCACCCGCTTCCTGAGAGTTGGGCGCTGTATAGGGCACGTCGCCATCGGCCCCCTGGGATAGGCGCCAGTCTTCCGCCCACTTCACATAGAAGGGATTGCTTTTGAAGTTCAGCATGGCGTTTTCCATGGAGGTGCCGGAGTCGCCGCCGTAGCCGAGGCGTTCACGGTGAGGGCAGTCCACCGTGTAACCACCAAGGCTCAGGCATTGATGCGTCCAGAGGGTGGTCGTGTAGATGTCATTCAACAGCGTATTGTCGCAGGTGAATTCCGCAGCCCGATCATAGCCTGTGGAGACCATGCGCCCGCTGATCTCTTCCAGTTTCGGTGCCCGGGGCAGTCCTTTAATGATGGCGAAACGGAAGGCGTGGTAGTTGAACTGGTTGCAGAAGGATTCGCCTCCGCCGCCCTTGGCCACATAGATGTTGTGCTGGTTATAGGTCTGGAATTTGCCGTCGGGAAAACGCTTGTCGGCGAATTCCATATACACTTCCGTTCCCGCTTCCAACTCATCAGGGAACTGAAGCATGAACCAGCCTGTATAGTTGCGGCCCATATCGATCAGAAAATCATCGTCCAGAGGCTCCACGGAAAGGGGCGTGATCTCATCAAGAAGACGGTTGGGCTCCATCATCTGTGCATCGATGCGGGGCGATTTCTCATCATCAAACTGATAGACCGTCACATCCCGCCAATCAGAGGCATCAAATCCCACTTTGCTCCAGCCGACAATTTCTTTGGCCGCTTCCACACGCTCGCCGCCATAGCCGCCGCTCATCCCTTTGCCCAGCGGGGTGATATGACTTTCCGTGGTTTTCCAGTCGCTCCCTGTGGTCACAATACGGCGACTGCCGTCGGGAAGTACGATTTCCAGTTGTACCTTCACCACAGGGCCACGGTCTGTCAGCAGTCCGAGAACGCCCGTGGACCAGCCACGACCCAGCCAAAGGCCGATGCAGTTGTCACCAGCCTGCAGTGACTCTGTCACCTCGTGAGAAAGATACAGGCCCCGTTTGGAATAATCGCTCACAGCGGGAGAAAGGACATCGTCACCGATCTTTTCGCCGTTGAGATAGAGTTCATAATAGCCCAGCGCACAGACATGGGCATAGGCGCGGATGGGCTTGTCCTTCAGCTCAAACTCACGGCGCAAGAGCGGCAAAGGCCCTTCGTGATTTTCAATCCAGTCAACACCGATCCATTCCCCCTTCCAGTTCTGATTGATACCGGAACGGTTGTCGGCGGGGCCTACGGTAAAACGCGCTGCGGGACTCCACTCGGAAAGCGTACCTTCTTCATCCCAGACACGAACCATCCACTGATATTCCATATCCGAGGAAAGAGCTTCGCCGCCCAGAGGCACCAGATGAGAATCAGAGGAATCGACTTTGCCTGAATCCCAGAAAACAGGCGCCTCGTCCCACTCCCCTTCCTTCTTATGATAAACAACCACCTGATAAGCAGACTGGGCCAGCCCGCGATGACCCGGCATGAGCTGCCAGGAAAGACGGGGCTCGGTGCGGTCAATACCGATGGGATCTTTCAGATTTTCACAGCGCAATTCGCCCACTACAGGCTGCGCAACGCTGAAGCCGCAACAAAGCAGCACGAGCACGGACAGTATCAGGCTTCCACAAAGATGATGCATAGGCATGGATTGAAATCCTCCAGGTTGAAATGTATGAGGATATTGTAGGAATGGCCGACGGGGTATGTCAACCGATGGCGATATTCGGGCTTGGAGTCCTCAACCTTACCCGGGGGGAATCCGCCGGATCGGTCGGATGTGGGAGGGGTTTTGGTCGGGGTTGAGGCTCAAACGGGCACGGCATGCCGTGCCCCTACCTGAACCATGTCTCACTGTCATCTCCCTCGCACCTCGCCCCTCGCTCCGCCCCTCGCTCCTCGCCCCTCGCCCCCAATACAACCCCCGCCGTCATCCCGGTTTTTTCGCGCTGACGCCTCTGTACAAAGATAATTACCCCGACAACGCGAAAAAGACCGGGATCCAGGAGAAAGCCCAGACGAATGGCATAAAGAGCAAGTAGACAAACCACGAGGCTGTCGGTCGGACCG